>JACLAC010007265.1_pt1 | contig 25652 bp, 27 predicted proteins | sample 8027881 | NCBI WGS metagenome assembly JACLAC01 (sample SAMN15725517, study PRJNA655200) | protist metagenome | isolation source: fluorescence activated cell sorting (FACS) single amplified genomes of... | place: Spain: Blaines Bay Microbial Observatory, Mediterranean Sea | collected 2016-01-19 | reverse complement strand
ATTCGAGGAGTCTACTCGTAGAGTAGTCGAATGGTAGCATAGCAAAGCAGTGGAACAGTTGATCCGTCGAGTAGTCGAGTCGTGCAATAGCGTAGTCGTGCAGCAGCGGCGTAGACCATTCGAGCCGTAGAACCGTCGGGGCGTAAACGAGTAAGCCAGTCGAGTAGAAGAGCTGTCGAGTAGTGGCGTCGTCGAGTCGTAGAGTAGCAGGGAAGCACCGCGGCAGGACAGTCGGGCAGTAGAGCAGTCTTGCCGCCGAGTAGTAGTGTATCTGGTTCGTATACTGGTCGATCGGTACGCCAGTCACGCATTCGAAGCGCAGAACGGTCGAGCCGTCGAGCATTAACGCAGACTAGTAGTGATGCCGTGCAGCCGAGTATTAACTACGTACAACAGTAGCGTTGCATGATATCGCTGAGGCCGCTTTGGGAGCCTACTTGAAAGGGCCAGCGGGGGAACGTGTGCTCCTCACCCGTCTTTTTCATATCCGGAGTCGTTTGATCAAGTTTTTTGTCAAATGCAGCATTGCAGAATTCATATGGTCTTCTGCGGCCACCCCGCCTCAAACAGCAGGCTCTCGCAAGTCATGCACCGTCAGCGATCTTGGACGAGAATTGTTATCGTTGGAGACGAACCGCAGCGCCTCCGTGCGTTCTTACCTAGCAGCCGCATACAATGATAACGTTTGGAAGTTGATGAATTCATGGAAAGCAGTGGTCCGTGGTGCAAAGCGTGCGAACGATTACCTTTCTCGACGATTGGTTGTCACTGCTGCCGTTCTTAGTGGCCAACGAAAAATAAGGGAATCGTTCGATGAGATTGCTAACACCGAGGGGGAAATGCCGAAACATGATCTAGCTCTCACTTGGGGGTTTGATGAGACAACTCAATGGTTGAGTTCGACGAAGCCACAAACATCTGCATTGAAAAAGTTCATGAAGGAAGGTGAGAAACAGTCAGCACATGTGCCGATCACAAAAGCCAAACCAGGCAAGCGGAAAAGGTACGAGTTGTCTAGTGAATCTCGGGTGCGGAGGAACGTGTTGCGGCATTCTCTCGTACAGACAGGTAAGATCAATATCGTTGAACGTGATAATGACCGCGACTGTGTTGACGAGACGATTTTTCTGAGACCCAAGATGATAGAGTCGACGACAGCGATGACCATTGGATCAGGGATCGTATCAAGCTTGGAAGAGGAATTCACTGGAGGCGAATCGCTGCGCGTCTGGATCAGTCGGATGGTCTCAACAATTATCAGAACATTCATCTTCGTCTTCGTCGCTGACCGCGCAGCGGCGAACATTCGCTTGCTGAAGATGTTTCGGGCGATGGCGCAGAAAGTGAACCGAGTCCGGAGAGGTGTACTGGGCACGGAAATATCCACACGTTTTGTTTGTGGTTCAATAACGAAAATCTTGCAGGCATGAGGCCCCCCTGACAATCATTTTTTGTTACGGATTGTTCGACTTGTCCTGCACGTTTTCGCGGAGTAGCTAGAGCAGAATATTTGCAATCAGCAACCTATTAGTTTGCTAGTGATGTCAAAATCACATGTGATAGGTGATGTGGATAGTTCCAACACAACAGGTGCAATGCTGTTTTGGTTTGAGCCATGCGGTCTTCATCACGGCGCACGTGTGTTGGTAAGCCAACTCAGCAGAACGAACTTGTCGTCTCCCCTCTTTAGCATCACGCGGATCTTGCGGTTCGCACGGTACCAGGAGAAATTTCTGTTGGCGATCGCGCTAGTCCTCAATGAAAAAAATCGATGGATTATATGGGGACCCGCCAGACTGTACGACGGTGGATCCTCGAGTTCGGGAGTTTCTCATCAGGCTGATGCTGAAGGATGAGGACACTGGGGTGCGTGGCATGAATGCATAATGAGTTCATAATTGGTTTTGCTCCACAGCTTTTTTGTGTCGTTCAAGTGTCGTATTGCAACAGTGCCAGTGTACCTTTTTCCTGTTGCCCGTGAAAGGAACAGAAGGCCGCCGTTCAGAAATATCAAGAAAATCAGAGCAAGAAAGAATATCATCTTCGTGAACTTTTCAAAATCATAAATGGCTCTTTACTTGAGGAATGCGCATGGCATCATTGTCTCGGCCCAGATTGCTGCAGAAACGAAGAAGAGTGCAAGGCGCGGTTCGCCTACCATTTCATGGCCCTCTACGAGATCGGCGTGTCTGTTTTCTTGCCTTCACGCTGGACTAAGATCATGACGGCACCAGCATATCTGGCGCCCGCAATGTTTTTCAACAATATTTTGGAATCGGCTTTCTCGCTCGCTTTCACGAAGGATATTAAGGATGCGTTTGAGAACCTCCGAGGGTTAAATGACCAGCACGCCGCAGATCAAGATGTTGTGGTTTTGAATTCCAGGCGCCTCGTCGACAGCTCTAAGTTTGTTGGTGCGCAAACGACCAGGTCGGACATGCTGCGTTTCATGATAATCTGCGACTGCCTCTCCCCAGTCTTGTGGGTATTGCTGGCCACCGAAAGACGGCCAAGGCCCAGCCAATCCTTGCTTGAGTCTTGCTTTTTGTTAATGAAAGATTGTGCAGCAAGGCTGACTGATTGAAACCTTATGTCACGCAAGTTGCTTTGTAAGTTGAACTCATACGTCAATTAAATCTGCGTCTCGTCTATCAGGTCCGATGGCGAAGTCGAGCCGAAGACGATGGCAGACGTGCACAAAGCTGTCTGTGAAGCTCGGGGTCAGCTTCGCTGCGGTTTGCGGGCGGGTGAGCAGAAACCCTATCTCGAGTTGATGCATGCTTTCAGACCAACTGGGCAAAGTGAACATGAGTTCTACAAGGAGGTTCGTGCCACTATCTTCGTTGCGGACGGGGACATGTATTTGCGCTATACACTGAACCATGCGGCCTTCCCGCACAGAGCTGTGAACGTGTTCCATCCTGATGCGACAGAAGATGACAATAACACTATCTTCCAGGAGTTCATGTCTCACCCCATCATGCTCCTCGAAGCAAGCTTTTGCCGAGAGCTACGTTTCTTCCTGCAGGGGTTTCCGGCAGAGCAGCGGCGGCATGAGTTCGAGCGTACTATGAGGTTGTGGATGGATCGCACGCGGGCAGCATCTTTGAACGAGGAGAAATGGCATGCGTTCCAAAGGATTGATGCAACTTGAGTACTACTCGTTGCTCACACCCACAGTTCCCCAAACAATCGTCACAGCTTGTACTCACGTAGAACAGCTAAATATGAGTGAAGTTCTTAGTAAACAATTGCAATCGAGTGCTCAAATTGCAATGAGGATGCATGGCGCTGAGAATGGGAAGACTTTGGCGAAGTCGTTCCCTGCGTCTGCCGCGGCCACCGTCCTCGCCTGCCACAAGCAGCGGTATCTTGACCTTGGCAATTGCGACCCGCTGACGTTGCACGACGACACGCAAAGCCTGATGCGCCAGGTCTTCGGCACACAGAAGCCGCGAAGCAAGGACTATCGCCGCATCACCGTGAATGTGGTCAGGCCGAAAGCAAAAGCACAGACGCGGAGCTGGCGTGCACCCATTGTGGCAGTCCGTAAGCCGATCGGCCAGTGCAAGCGGGGCTCGCCGCGCATGATGTACGCCTGTGAAGCACGGCGCAGGGCTCCTCAGCATCTTCGCAGACCCATAAGTTACTATTTGAGTGAAGGATGGGAGAGACTTCCCGGGGAGGAGAAGCTGAGATATCAGACACAGTTGGAACGTCACAACAACGAGAAATCCGCTCGTACGGTTCAGGAAGTCTTTCGCGCAACGCTTACAAGAGAAAAGCCAACGCCATGGGGACTCGGGGATGGGACGTCGCCGTTGCGTCAAGATTCGCTTAAGACTTTTTTGGATGAAACTCCAGAAGCCTGCGGCCCACTTCGCGGGCCGCTACATTTGCATGCGGCTGCTATGAGGAAAGATATGACAGAGATGGTGGATGCAACGACCGTTTCGCAGCATGCTTCAATGAAGGACATCGAGGCATTCTTCCTGGAGCAAGAAGATCGAATTAGGGACGATGACAGGTACGTCTGGTCACACCAGGGCATGATCGCTTCCGTTGGTGGGGACGACGAGCACATCCAATCAGCACTGATAGATTGCCTGAACAATTTTGCTTCACGGCAGGTTTCCTCGAGCGAAGGCACCATCATGCTGCTGTTCGAGTCGCGTGGACGTCTTCCATCCAACGTCTGGTTCTTCGCCGCCTTAGGAAAAAAACTATCCGCTCGCCTCACCAGTTCCAGACGTACGTCTTGCACGAGAAGATGGATGTTGATTGTATAAATATCATGCAGCACGAAGCTGATTTTGATATCCCCATGAATGTCGAGGTGAGTTCGATCTTCAACCAGCCGCCTATGGCGGGTATCACACTGAAGGAGCTCACAACGTTCCAGCTGACAGGCGAGATGGTCAATCATGCAAAACAGTGGGCTATTCATCGGGTGCGATACACGTGTATCGATGCCGAAACGGTGAGGATTTTGGGTCGTGATTCAATGATCGCTAACAATGTTGGTGCTCGGCTTCCAGAAGAAGAGGATCCAGCTGCTGTTGCCGCCGACAACGATGAATTGGGAGAGGCGTTCGGCATCCTTGGGGCACCAGTAGTCAAGACGTCTGCCCCAGCGAGTCGTCAGCCCAAGCGATATTCTTTCGATTCCGGACCATTTGCTGAAGCATTTCAAGCATTGTTTTCTTCTCGTTCTTGTGGTCGTGCTCGGGGTCGTGGCCGAGGACGCGGCCGAGGACGGGGAAGATCTCATGAGTCAGAAGATGAAGATGCAAGAGCACATGGTTCATACGATGCAGATTCAGGAGAACATGAATTGGCAGGGGAAGATGCTGCTGCAGCGGCACCACACATTGCGCCTGGAAAAGATGATGGAAGTGCGCCTACTTATCTTTCCAGGGAAATCGAGCCTGGTGATGAAACGGACGTGGACGCAGATCGAGCTGCAGAGGCGGCTGCTGATGCCGTCGACGCAAAGCTTACGAAAATTCACGAAAAAGAAACGCCCCCTCTTGCTGCTGCTGCTGCTGCTGCACCATCTGCGTCCGGGGCCTCGGCTTCCGCGTCCCCTCTTGCCGATGCAAGGATCACACCACGTGGGAGGTTCTATTATACGCGAGGGAATGATATCTTCGACGACAGCAATGTCAGGTTTCTCGGACGCTTCGTCCCTTTTGGTTCGTCCGTTGACTCTGGCCACAACCTCGCGGTGGAATGCAAGCACTCAGGCCACAAGGCGCACTTCTCGTCTTCAACATATATGTGGTGTTGTATTTGTTCAAAACTTTATTGTTTGCTTTTTCACGACCTTCTTGAGTGGAATATGTGGATTGTGCGTCCTTTTATTGCACTTTTGCATGCTTGTCTTTGCTTTTCGAAACCCACATTGTGTGCCCTGCTGCGCGTGGAGGCGTGCAAGCGGTCTGCGAGCATGGCGAAGTACAGCGACGCCACTGGAATACTCGTGGACTGGTTGTATGACGGTGCAGACAAATCGTGTGACCAGCATAGGGGGCTGCCGCGCCCGGCAAGGGATCGGCCTAGCTAGACCACGAGCATTAAATCTTGTTTTTCTATCTGAATCGTGAAAACTCATCATTTGGGGCGGTACGGGGCTTGTAACATTCATGAAAGGACTTGATTGTTTCGTGCGTAGGGCTATGCTCGAACTCAGCCGCGCGCGACAAGGGCGGCGCTGGGTTCGGGAGCAATGAAGCTTGGCGGTTCATAATGGGCAAGGGACAGAAGGCAAGAACACTCAATATTCTTGGTTGCAGTTCCTGCGAGTTGGCAGAATCTGGAGCGACGATTTCCCTGGAGGTGGTTGCGACGGCAGACTTTGGAGCGACGAACAAGGTTGCTTCGTCGGCGGTCGCTGGAGCGATAGACGTAAGCAACACCAGTTTTTGCCAGGTTCCCTGCTGCTGTATTTGAGAAATGTGAGGGTGGGTACAGTAAGTTACGTTCTGCAGTCATTTTGTGTTGGTCCAGCCGTGGTCCGGAAAGTGGGCCATTTTCGACAGTTGGTGCGTTTTCGACTAAAACCCACAGTTTTTCGACAGAAACGCCAGTTTTCGACAGAGTCTCGACCAGTTTGCGGCAGCGATTCGAATCACAAATTTAATTATGGTGCTAAAGTGTGGGGTTCAGGTTCCTCGCTTCCGACTCTGTGAGAAGACCTCGTTCGGCGGCGCCACGGTGCTCGAGCACGCCTTCAACGCCTTGAAGGGCACAACGCCCGACGACACCGAGGACCCCTCATATTCACTGTTTACGGCCTTCGACCACCTTAGCCGCAAGATCGGCGGCTCACTTTGCAACGACGGCCTCTCGCTCGAGCACCTGATAAAACAGCTTCTCTTTCATCGATGTCCTGCGTTCTGTTTGAGCGATTTGCGGGCAGCCTGGCGCAAGGCAAGTAATTGTGGTATGCCGCTGCGGTTTTCGACCCTCTGCTCTGGTACGGACAACATAAGTTGGAGCTTGGCACTGTTGGAATCTATTCTAAACGACGAGCTCGAGCCTGAGGCAGCGGCGGTAAGCATCGTCCAAGATTTTGCATGCGATAGTGACGAGGGTGTGCGAAAGTTCATAAAAGCGAATAGCAACACTGCCCACGTATTTCACGATGTGAAAGAGCTTGTTGAGGAGACAGCGAGACAAGGGGTCGATAGCGAAGTCTCGACAGAACCGCCACCACAGACGAGCCACTTGATAATCAGCGGATTCCCATGCGTTGACTCGTCTGTATGCAACCAGAAGCGTTTCAAGCGGTACAGAGAGGGAAACATTATTAATAATACGGAAAGCACAACAGGGGCACTTTTCCATGGCGTCAAGTCTTTCGCCACGAAATCCACGTCGTGCTGCCTGCTCGTTCTGGAAAATGTCGGCGGCATGATGTTCCGGAACGCAGTCGGAAGATGCCCGATGGACGATGTGAATGAGGAGTTGAGCAAGAGCGGCTGGTCGGTGCGGGCGATCAGTGTGGACACAACCGAGTTCCTGCTGCCACAAACCCGCCGCCGAGTCTATTGGATTGCCGTTCATCCTGGCCGAATAGGACAACCTGTTGAGACCGTTGAGCGCTTGCTTGGGATCGTACATGATATCGTGCGCGAGACGGCCAACATGGAACTCATGATGCATCCATCTTTGTTTCTCTTTCCCGCGGACCATCAACTTGTGGTCGAGGATACGTCCCACCCATGCAGTGATTTATTTTGTGTTGATTCATGTTGAAACATTTGTGAGAGTTTTGACATGTTTGCTTACGTAAAGATGAGTGGTGATGTATATACTGTCTGAAATAACATCGGTGTTCGCGTGGGGAAATGAGGAACGCCGCCGTGCAGAACTATTATGGCAGCGGTCGGTGGCTCGGCTCGCGGAATGTGAGAGCCCGCGAAAGCCACCCAAGTCAACCTGGATCGAAGCGACCAACACGTTGTTCAACGAAATGGAGTTTGACATTCGGATCCAGACACCACGCTTCAACGTGCAGCCTTTTGGGATCGACCCGGAGCGGGAGAAGACGAATCCGCACTATGCTATTTTAACTTGCAGAGAAAAGTGTGTTTTGAAACTTCACGAGCTGAAAATTGAAAGATCCGATGATCGCGTGGCCAGCATGCACTTCATTGACGTTGGGTCTTCTATCACAAGATCGTCGGTGCACTACCCCAACGTCGGCAAGATCGGATGCCTGACAAAGAGCCAGAACATTTGGGTCGCTTCTTTGCAACGCCCGCTTCTTCCAGAGGAGATGATGCAGTTCCAGGGCATGATCCATGGGGACTTACGTGGCGGACATTTCGCGTGCACACCTCCGGAAGATTGCTGCGAACGCGTTTTCTACAACGCCAAGCTTCATGGTCACAACGGCCTTGCTTTCGCAGTTCCTTGGCTGCATAAGCGATTTTCGTTGATAGGTGTTGCGGTTTAACTACTTTTGAAGTTGTCCAGTTGGGCGGCAGACTTCTCCTTTGTTTGAAAAAAATCCCAAAACCAGCATCTGACATAATTATTTGTTGTCGTCCATTTGTTTTAGATCCTGGATCCCCTTTGATTTCACAAGGAAACGAACAGGTTCTACTTATCACGCTGGTACGGCTCGAGTAGAGGATTTCGCAACCCGCGCCTTCGTGTGCCAACCGAAGATTGAGATCGATTCCGATGCCGCACGCTTAATTCATCCGCAAGCGGTGCTTTCCTCATGCTTTGGCGTTCACTTGATACTCAATTTATTGGTGCTATCCTCTAGCTCGCGATCGAATCTTGCTCACGTCTTTGATGAAAGTTCATGCATGCCGAGACTCATCTAAGGTTTGGCTAGATTGGCGCTCCTGCTGGAGCCTTGATCGGCGCTCCACAGGTGGACGTCGAGTGCATATGCGGCAGAAGCGGCAAGACGACAGAAGACCCTGATTCGGCAGGGACATGCGATCAGGTGGTTCGAATACATCAGCAATGGCGAAGGCGAGGATCCTGAAGTTAAATTGAAGGGGAAACTCGATGCTTACTGTGCTGCGACGGCGCGACGCTACTACCCACAGATGAAGAGGAAAGCCTTGAAGGAGACCATTTCCCAAGTGGCTTGGAAGGATGAGTTCGAAGCCCGGCGTGAGAAGATCATCGCCGCGTATCTCAATGACAATTCACATTCACGCACGAGAAGCATTGAAAACCCATCCAGAACAGAACCAGACTGTAGAAATGGATATGTCCGACCAGACCTTGATGCAGCCAGTCGGACGGATGCTCATGTACACGGAAGATTCGTACGTACAGGAACACAACGGGCGGACCCATATACAAGACGGGAGAACACTTCAACAGGTGCCAACAAAAACGGGCCAGTGTCGCGCATAGTGGTGTGGGATGGTCCGAAAGATGTCTGGGAGGTTCGGTCACAAGAGCTAAGCTCAATCAAGTCTTCGATTCAAATGCACGATGGCAACGCACTATACGATGGTGAGGCGCAGGACGTGTTCAGGGCCTTAAGGCCCGAACTGCTGGCAGAGATTGATACCGAGGCGCTTCCTTCCGATGCCGCATCCTCGTCGCAGGGTCAGAGTCCTGCATCCGGATCCGCCCCGCCACCAAGTGGAGTGAAGCACAAACAGTGGCCGAAGGGAACACTAGGCAAGGCAGCGGCTGACAAACCCACGCCGAAGAAGAGGAAGAATGCAGATGACGACAGCGACGACGACGCGATGGGCATTGGTGGATTTCAGCGATCTATACCATCTTTGAAGGCGCCGTCTGTTGCGGCGAGTTCTGGTTCTGGCAGTGTCTCTGGCTCGACCCCTAAGAAATTGAAGCTGTCTCCGGCGGACAAGGCGACGAAGGAATTCCAAGATGCTTCATCTTCGTATCAGGCTTTGGCCAGCAGCTTGCATGTGGGTGCCAATCTTGAGAAGGTGGACGATGTGAAAAGCAAGCTCACAAAGTGCATAAAATCTTTGTTTGCCGTAAACATGATTGATGAGCTGATCCAGGCCCGGGACTCATATCAACGCTGTCTTGACATCCGCCAGTGCATCGTCGCGTGGGATAGTGTCAGTGCAATCAAGGGTGAGAATTTGTTTACACCCACGCCCGCTCAGCTCGTGCACATCGACACATTCAAAAGAAGAAGGCCGAAGTCGAAAAGTTTGGGAGCCTTCCGCCTGCAATGAACGCCTGGATCAAGACGGAATCCGCACGTAGCCACTTGCGGAACGGAAAATATGCTGAGGGGTTCAAGAGCAACAGCACGGAGGTCTTGCTTAAGTGTGGCTACCAGAGCCGCGACACAGCCGCGAAAGAACAGGTCACATTCTCCGAGCAGGCGATCACAACATTTTTCCGAACGAATGAAAAGATGAGCCTGGATGAGAAGGTTATTGCGTTCAAGGTGATGCTCGATTCGTTCTGGTCGCAGGCAAAGATTTCGAGGCTCTTTCTTCCGATCCGCTGATATCAACTCGGCAGATGATCCAGATTGCCCTTGGAGAGAGCCCCATTAACTATGACCTTATTGCTGCTGTGAAAGGCAAGACGAGGAATGACATCTATCGTTCGATCTTTTACGGGGCAGGCGCTGATGTGGGAACGTGGCTGATCCACACACTTGACAAAAAATGAATGAGTCGCAAGCGGCTGACAATATTGCAAAGAGGACTTCCGAGTTCACAACGTGCGTGGCGGAGTTCCACACTAAGCTTGCGAAGGCGGCATCCACGGGTTCTGTATTGGACTGCTTGGAAACATTCACCAGTGGGAACGCATGCAACCCCCTGAGCACCCTCCGTGACCTCTCGTTATTGGTTGGCTCTGGGATGCAGGAGATCACCGCAAAGATTACCACAGCCAAAAAGGAGCTTGCGGATTCTTGGCTAAACAGTATGTCCATCATTGGAAAGGAATTCCACGCCTTTTTGGTTTCGATTCAAACAATTTTTTCCTCGAAAGATAAATTCGTGCTTGAAGCGGAGGAGGATTTATGCACATGGGAAAAGCTCATGAAACGTCTGAGAAATATGCAGGCCCCGTTCCCTGAACTCAAAAGCACAGATCGGTCCGAACTCTTCGGGAACGTTGCAGGCCCGATATGTAACCAATGTTGTCTCATCGTCGACGGGTTCATCACGATCTTCTCTGTCGTGCAGGGTTCTCTTGATATCTTGCGCATCGCTGGCGTATCCGACAGAATTTTTTCTGAGAACGATATCTCCAAATATGATATCATAACAGCGGTCACAGATCCAGGGACATCAACGGCTGCGAATAGCGCAAACTCTTATTGTGAACTTGTCAAATCCCTGGAAGACATGAAGACACTTTGGCTGAAATCTCACCTCACGTTCTCTGAAGAAGATACAGCATTGCTCGTGGATACTAATTCACGATGCAAGAACGCTCTCCAAGTTATCGTGACACTTCAAGGGTGCAACATCATTATCAGCAATTTTCCCGGTGCCAGCAAGGCCTCCAGGCGCGCATGGAAACGAGAGTACACGAAGGCTGTTGCAGCAATGGCGGCACAACCAACATCCTCGCTGCTCGAGTCGATGGCACAAGCAACTTCCGTGCCTATCTTCACGTTGTGAGTTGCTTTTTATGAGCGACTTTCATTCATGCAAGTTACAGTTGCTGCAACGGCAAGGGGTCGACTGTTGTGTCCATTTTCCGAATCCTTGCACACGACAGTCGCTGGGGCATTTTTGGCCAGCAGCGAGACAGTCTTTGAACCAGTAATGAGACTGGCAAGTTCGATTGCAAGCTAGAGAAAGAAGAAAACGTTCGGTGCGTATCTTCATGCATTGCTTGAGCAGCAACGTATCAAGAGTAATCGTTTGAATAAGTGTTTCAAGCGCTAGCACGCGTAGTCGTAGTAGTAGGCATAGTCGCAGTGGTAGAATGAGATGAAGGAAAGCTAGCGACTGGATCACGCTAAGTAATCGAGCCAAGTAGTACGGCTAGACAAAGTGATCGTAGCAGTAAGCGTAGTCGTAGCTGTGTGCTGTCGTCGCTGTCGTCGTAGGAGTAGGAAGCCGAGCAGTTGGTCTTGACACGTTGAGGCACGAACACTCACTAAATGCACAATGGTGCGCAGGAAAGTTGTACGCGATAACAAGGCAGGCGCTGATGTGATAGCGACAATTTGTAAGAGCTTGACAGGGCCTACTAGACCCTTTGGAAAGCTGCTTCGTGGACACTCGAAAAAAACTGCTTCGGGGTGGAGGGGGGGGAAACTGGTCGGACAACTGCCAACACCTGGCGTTTTATACCGCGACGAGTTTTTCCCAACGCATCACTCTGCACGTGCACGCACAACCACACAACATCAGGCACGCGTGCAAGCAGACACGCACACGCTCACGCACACACAGGCTCACGCACACACGCAACACATTTGATATACATAGAGAGAGAAACAAGAAGAGAGCGAGAGAGGACGGAGAGAGAGAGATATACATATAGAGAGCGAGAGAGAGAGGGATACCAACACACGCGCACAGGCATTAAACGAGCACGCACACGCACACACACACAAGCACACACAAGGGCACGCGCTTGTGAGCACACGCACGCGTGCGCGCGCACACGTACGCACGCTCACACACCCTTGCGGACACGCCCGCGCTCACGCACACACAGACTGCCGCGCGGAGAGGACGAGGCACACGTGCACACGTTAACGTACACACGCTCAAACGCACGCACTACAGACGCGCGAACGCACACACGCACACGCGCCCTACCCCTTTCCCCCTCCCTCCCCCTCATCCCCCGCACGCTCGCAAGCACACGCACACGCGTGCACACATCTGCACACGCAGACACGTACACGCACTCACACGTATGCACGCACGCAACGCCGAACGTTCGCAGTCTTGTGAAGCAGCGTAAACGCAATCTGCACATGTGCGCAGCGTTCTCAACAACCATTCAAGCACGATATATGTGTGTCGCCGCCGAGCGCATTACTTTTGGGGCTCCGCACCGTACAACAGCCACACTGAGGGATGTTGTGCACGCACCACGTCTGGTGAACTGAATCAACACAAGCACACAATGCTACTACCTAATCGGCCAACACGCGCCCGCCACTGCCATCGGCACATGCACCTGCACTGCCATAAACGCGCTCATGCACACAAGACACAATGCAGTCAAGCATTACCTGACGTTGATTCCTTCTTTGCGGCGTTGGACGCCTGGAGGCTTGAATCTGCTTCAGAGATATGCTCTCACAACTCAGTCCTGCTTAGTCGTTCCTTTGCACGGAGACCCATGTAGAAATCCTTCGAACAGCGCACGGAACAACTCATCGTCTGCTTCCATGTGTGCTTTGTGTCGCTTGCGTATTCAAGCAGACGTCGATGACCCACGAGCAGAATGACATTTCCACACGTCGGATGCAATTTTCATGGAGTTTATTTGATGCGCCATGCGTTTTACGACTTGTCGACCACTTGATTTGAACGATCGCTTAATTATATTTCTTGACTAAATGTCAGAAGCAGTCATACTTAGTGACGATGAAATAACAAACAGAGGGGTCAACAGATATCAAATCGGTATTTTATTGACAAGGGGAAGAGTCAAGCCGCAACACAGCACGATACACTTTCTTCATGTGTGGGTCCAGGGAGGCGGGAATCCCCGTTCGCGGAACGATGCTCTGATCACGATATTCAATATCCGTCGTTCATTTTGTTTTGTCCCGCAATCCTTTTTCCATTTGTCTCGGACGAGCGACAGCTCCCGTTCCTTCATAATTTCTATATTCCATGCATTCATTTCCATGTCAGTGGCCGCCTCTGGCGGCATTGCCAAGCGTAGCGGGTTTGCCCAGACAAAAAGCATCCTTGTTCTCGCGGCATTGGCGATGCAAACGGACACGTTGAACAGCGTGCTCGCGAATTGTGTTTTGGCGCTTTTGCATCAGAACAACGCAGGAAGCACGAAACCTTCCAAGCGTGTACAAGGACCAGTCGATTTTCAAGCAACGAATCAGATGGGGCAGAACATTGCCCACACGCATATTCCGTTCGGTGCAGGCAGCTCACGCGGCCGCAGCTCAGCGAACTTCTCAACATGTTGAATCAAACGACGCCAGTGTTGAAACTCACGGCATCTGCCTTGTGTTCGGGCACAGCCAAATACCAGCAAGCTTTGAAAAATGCCACATCAGCAACACAAAACCAACATGAGGGCACGTTGCAAATATATTTGGCAACGAGTAGCGACACGTTTCCGTTCCACGCAGAAAGAACGCATGCGAAAACTTGTCGAAACTGCACTGGGCGTTACTTTTTGGCCAATGTATCGCGAAGATTCATCGATTACGTGGGGAGCAACGTTACGACGACGCGAGAACAACTTGTCTCGACGATGCGAGCGGGACAAAGGACTTGAGCTTCGGGTCAAGAACCTCTATTGTAAGCTTAGCAAGGAGTCCTTAAACGAGAAGGACATTGCTGAAAAGCAGCACCGTTTGTTCAAAGTGTTGAGAGAAGCAGACAACAACACGAGGGCGATTATGATTCTGACATCGATGGGCGCAAAAGTTCGAGCGAGGATGTGAGCAAACGCAGCAGCGACTCATCCACATATTAGAGTGATGAAGACAGCTGCAGCAGCAGCTCGTCACATACACCGTGTATTCTTCCTGCGAAGCAGGACGATGAACGCAACCACAGCTTTTCAACGGGCTCTGCACAGCAGGGCAAGGACGACGTGAATAATGCTTCCCCCACGAGTGCATTTGCTACAAAGATCTTCAGACTTCGCGGAGAAGACACGAAACTCATTTGTGATCAGTTCAATGATGAATACGTTGAGAACGAGGCTGATGTTGCACAGCTTCTGCGAGCTCATTGGGAGCCAAGTTTGAAAGGGTTGAAAGCGTTGGCGATGCTTCGTGTCACAAATGTGATCAAGCATTTCAGAGAGGAAGCGGAAAAGAGAGATAAAGAGAAGCGGTCCGCTTTCAGGGATAAAGCGAATGAGTTTGGCAAGGACAAAGGCAACTCGTCCATGGCGACATCATCGACCACCTCAAGCGGCAATGTCAAAGCTCACCAAGCCCGGATCCGCGAATTGGAGCAGCGTCTTCTCGAAGACTCGCGTACGAAAAGGGAGGCTGCAAAAAGACAGGAGGAGGAGGACATGGCCAGGAATAAGTTGAAGTCTGGGGGTGAGGAGAAGGACGGGAAGAAGGATAATGCGAATAAGACCGAGAACGACAATAAGCATGTCCACACGAACAAGTCCGTCGAGGACATGAAGGGCAATACGGACACGCTTGATAAGGACCATGGCCACAAGCGCAATAAGGAGCATAAAGACAAGGATTCCCCCGGGCGAGGGAATATAGATAAGCAGAACGTGGTCGACAAGGACGATAACGAGGGTCGGCATGGAAAGAAGATACGCAGAAGCAGCAGCGGCAACGTCGAGGCAACACCAGAAGTGTCATCGTCGACGACTAGCAACACGATTGAGAAGAAAGACAAGCGTGGCACGCATGGGAAACATGCAGTTGCGCGTGAAACAGCAAGGACGCAATAAAAAAAGGTGCGTGAGTCATGCGACACCGTGAACGACAAGTCACGCGTGAAGGAGAAGAAGACAAATAATGACAAAAAGGAGAAGCGGGGCAAGGACACTACTTCTCGAAAACGCAAAAAGGGCAGCGATTCGGACAGTGTTGATCGCGAAGAAGCAAGTGCGAAACATAAGAAGAAGAAGAACAAGAGCATAAAAGGAGACGACATAAGTGAACACAAAGAAGCGAGTTCGAGACTACGATGACGATTCATCAGACGAACGTAATTTCAGCGCAGAAACCATTGCAATTTTTAAGACTTTAGAGTCGACTGATGAGGAGGTGACGAAGAACAAGAGTCATTATGATGACGGTGTGGACAGGTTGTTGGACAATCCAGAGGAATCGCCAGCATATGATTCCACAAACAATGATCACATATCAGAACAGTACGATGCTTCGCAATCGCCTGGGTCGACTGTCGACAGTACAAGTGACGAAACACAGGAGGGCGACATACGAAATGGCGAAACACAAGAGGAAGAAAAACAAGAGGACGGCACTAACAACCACGATGCGGAAAACGTGAACGGTAAGCATGCTTATCCAAATGAAGAAGTTGATGTTCAAGGTTCGTCGTGCGCCAATTCAGACACATAAAGACTTAGGGCCGCGTGTGCGTCCGCGAGTTCAGCGGCAACCGACTGATTTTTACACGATTCGTCGATTGGAAACACGTGACATTTTCAAACGGTCAATTGATAACCAAGCCTTCTTTTCGGCACCAGCGCTTCCAAATCTCCACATGCATCCTTGTCAGTCAGGAAAAAATTTGTTCAGGAATGACGATCCCGCGCCACGACTCTTTTGTAATTGCCCCCCTCACAGCTCTTCTGATATTTCTGCTCTTTTGTTATTTCGGCTCTTTTGCTATTTCTGCTCTTTTGATATTTCGGCTCTTTTGCTATTTCAGCTCTTTTGTTATTCCGGCCCTTTTGCTATTTCGGCACTTTTGCTATTTTTGCTCATTTTCACTGCTCTTTTGCTATTACTGCTCTTTTGCTATTTCTGCTCTTTTGCTATTTCTGCTCTTTTGATATTTCTGCTCTTTTGTTATTTCGGCTCTTTTGCTATCGCGGCCCTTTTGCTAATTCCGCCCTTTGCTATTTTTGCCCATTTTTCACTGCTCTTTTGCTATTACGGCTCTTTTGCTATTTCGGCTCTTTTGTTATTTCGGCTCTTTTGCTATTTCTGCTCTTTTGCTATTTCGGCTCTCTTGCTATTTCAGCTCTTTTGCTATTTCGGCTCAAATTAGTAGTTTAGCTCTTCTTGTATTGTGCTTTTTTTCTGCTATTTTCGCTTGAAATGGCATTTGTGTTCAGGCATTCGTGTCAGCCGTTTGTGCATCTGCACGTTCAATCACGCTCTAGCAGAGGATGCGTGTATCGGACCTCGAGTACCCCACCTGCGAATCATAAAGCCTCGATCGAATAGACGACCTTCTCAGCCCTCGTTTGCTTGACTCTTTTGCTATTTTTGTTTTGTTGCTTTTTTGCGTCTCCCACTGCTCTTTTGTTATTTGCCCCACGGCTCTTTTGTTATTCTGGCTCTCTTGCTATTTCTTGCCCCTTTGCGAGCTTGGAATTGCATCCACGGCCCATACGTTATCTCCAATTTCAGGCCAAGTCCAATCCACTGCTCTTTTGCTATTTCTGCTCTTTTGTTATCTCTGCTCTTTTGTTATTTCTGCCCTTTTGCTATTTCGCCACGTTTTCAGCACATTTGTTAAACTCTGTTAGAGCTGTGTTAAATTCTGTTAAATTATGTTTACCAACCTGGTGTTTAGTGCATTTTACTGCACTTTATCAAAATGCTTTCGAGGCGGCTGCAATACATGGCAAACCTTGCAAACAAAAAACTAATTAGCACTTAGGCTTCTAGCAGGGTCACCCCTAGACCTCCGAGGCCTCTATCCTGAGTGAGGCGGTAGAATTTAGTCTCAAGGCAAGGGAACGCCTGGATTTCCGTTGCCTTTATGCTCAAACTTGGCGGTTGCCGTCTCCTTGTCCCTTCGAGGCGACGCTCGGTGACGACGTCAACCCGCCGACAGGCGTGCAACTCTAATTGCCACACGCTCTGTGCTCTTGTGGACGCAACAACCAATTGCGATTGTCGTTGATCTTCCTGAAGACCTTGCGCAGTTGCAGGCCTTGCAGGATGTGTTTTTCTTCACAGACGACCAAACATTGTTTTGTGCCCGTCTCGCACTTTTCGACGCACGCGTTGTGGCGGACAGGGCGCCCATCACAGACCTCCCGAAGCTCACACTCATCAAATACAACGGAGTCATCGACACCTTGCGTCCCGTGCAGGCATTTTGAACACGTCCTCCATTGCAGACGCCAAAGGCGACCACCGACGTCGTGCTTCCATTGATCGAGGGGCATTCACAAACGCAGAAGCCTTACGTCTGGCGTTTGATCCCCTGCTTCGTTTCTGAAGAGTTTCACCAAACGCAACAGACCAGACGGTCACGATCGCGGTAGCGGAGCTCGGGGGTGTTGCGAATATCGGCCCGTACAAGCATCTCATCTCGCTTTCTCAGCTCTTCACGTTGTCACCGCTCAAGCAAGGGGTGCATGTGCGGTTGCGGGAGGACGCTAGCATTTGGGGCGTTTGTGTCCGCATAGGCGTGTCCTTTGACAACTTCTTCCGCTCGAACAATTCCATTGCAAATTTGATTGAAGTGCGAGAGGTTGTGTTTTGCTTGAACGAGGATACCTCCCTTTTGAAGTTCGGTTTGTATATTTGCACGCCATTGCTCCTATTTGCAATGCTCTTAACTGTGATCTTCGTTGACAACAAGCGCGGTGCTGTCCTGTTGTGGGCGTTCAACGTGCTCTCCCACTTCGTGCGCATGGTGCCACGCGATTTGCGGTTGACCTTTGCTGACATCTGTATTCCCATTGAGCGTTGGCGAGCACCTTCTGACATTGTTTCTGACCTTCTCCAGCGGCTTGACATCTCACGCATGTGGACGACCGTGCCGAGAGCTGACCAAGGTGCCCGTCTACCGAACATAGAGAGTGAGACCGACGGACCTGTCCCTTACGAATACTTGTTGTACGCTTTTATGCTGTGACAGTCCTTCTCTCCTAGCACCCTTGCGTGCGCAACAAGGGCGCTTCATGTGACTGCGCGCCTCTTTGATGCCGCCTGGCCATCACATCTCCTTGCAGCACCATCCCGATCGCAACATCTTCCTGACAACGACAGCCTTTTCCAGAGGGCGTCGCGTGGCGAGGACAAGACCGTCATGCTGTTCAACAGCATACTTGGGCTGCGGCAAGGTTCGACACTTGAAGAGGAAGCGCTGCTACGATAAGTGCCGCAATTTGCTGAACTTTCGATGTGCACGCTGGGCAGGAACGTTTCGCTGCGACCGCGTTCACGACGATGAAGTCTGACTTCACGCGCCTAATCAGCTAGCGCATATCCAGCATCCTCGGCATCCGCCTTTCCATCGACGACAGTCGGGTCGCGTCCATTGAGGTCACGGTCTCGCACATACTCGCAGCAGGCTTGACTGTAACACCCCGATTCATATCAAACCCGACCAGGCCGCGTTGCTCGCGCCCAGTGCCGCCTTCGACAATTGTGGAGACGTCGTGAAGGGCGGTGCAGAGGGGGCGTCGACGTCCTCGCAACATCAAGACGCGAGCACAGACGATGACGATGCTGTACGCCGTCGCGAACGTGTTGTTCTCTATCTTGCCTATAGAGTCTCTCGCTTGCGTCCTCCCTAGCACGTGCGTTGCCAATTTCGCAGCCACAACGCGAGTCTACGACGAGCACGCCCAGCGTTACTTCCAGTGTGATTCAATATCAGGGGCGAGCTATTTGTGCCTTGCACATGAGTTTGTTTCTCTCGGGGCGTCTGCGGTATTGGTGTTTGTCTTTGTGATGGACGAAGGGAGCACTTGTCAGGCGTTGTACTTTTGGCTTGTTGGCGTGCACCGCATGCGCTGCATTTTCGGGCGGGACCCGTCCCACAGGCTCTCGAACTTGTTCATAAACAGTTTGCGTGTAGTGCCTTGCCTGATGACGCACGTGCTCGATCATGTGTTTTTGCACAAGTTTCGCAGTGCTCCTTTCTGCAGTTGACGTATGCTTAAGGCGTGCAAGGACACGCTAGCACTTGCGCTGAACCGTCTGCACAGTTGCACCGTGCTGATCGAGCCCCCTTTGCTGATTCCATTACCAACGAGTTGCGGATTGATGCGTCTGTTGATGCTGTTGTCGAATCTTTGCACGGCTTCTTGCGGATTGCACTCTGCCCAATTGTCTATATGCGCATGCGGTTCACATACATTGATATTGCACCTGCCCTCAATCGAATGTGGCACACGTTGTTGCTCGCCTTGCTATTCATTGCAGTCTTCGAAGGCAAGGACCCCTTGGTCATTGCGGCGGAGGCGGAGGCGGCGGCGCTGCTGCATCGGGGCGGCGCGACTGCACCAAAGGACGACTATGAGCATGCCAGCACGTTTCGATACACACGCGAATGCTTGCGTATTCTACTGAGCGCAGTAAGCCAAACTGTGCTGCGTAGTATCTACTTCATCTTCCAACGGACCCGACAGCACAAGGCGTGGGTGGCGAAGCTGTATATTGTCAAGTTAGATACCTCATCACATCTTAGACAGTAGACCTGTTTAGGAAGGAACAGCTATGACAGATAGCTTCCGTAGGCATGAGGGCCCTCAAGCCCCTTTTTGACAAAGGGGCAGTTGCCTTGTCGAACCGTATCGAACGGCCATTCAAAAGCGATATTCCCCACCTGTACCTTCGGTCTCTCAAGTGCTTCTCAAGTGCTTCGTGAATCCCTTGGACCTTGTGGGGATCGTCAGTGGTAAGCGGAGCTTGGTTGTGATCAAGCAGGGCGCGTCCATCTTTCGCGACTTCAGCCAGTCAATCTGGCAGCAGTTTCCTGTTCGATTGGATCGTCAGGTTTCTGCAAAACTTGTCAGTTGTACTGGGTACTCTGACTCGTTTTTCACACCCACCGTTCGACTGGGTCGTCGGTGTGGTCAAAGCCATTGCACTGGGTGCTTGGCTCACTGCGCACCGTCCGTCATTGGACGCCGAAACAAAACTCATTGAGTTGCACACGTTTCACCTCTTTTGCGTCTTCTTTTTCCTGGACCGTGACATTCAGCCAAAGAAAACAGGTTGAGTTCGAGAACACCATCTTGAAGAATAAAATAAAGAAAATGCAACCAGGACCGGTTCCCGACGGACCACCGCCAGGCCTCCCGTGGCAGACGTTCATGCCACAACCCCAAACGCCGCCGAACCAGCAGTCGTCACAGCAGCTGGAACCAACCAGCAATCGTGGAGTCCGCAGCAGCAGCTGCAGCAGCAACTGCAGCAGCAGCAGCAATGGCAGCAGCAGCAGGCGATGCAGCAGCAGCAGCAGCAACAGCATCAAATGCTCCCAACGCCGTGGCAGCCAACGCCACAGACGTGGCCGCATCAACGAATGCAGCAGCCAGTCCAACTCGGACAGTATCAACAGTCAAGTCCGTCACAAAATTGGGACTTTCATCGCGATTCAAATCGCGAACCGATGGACAAGACGCCGATTCCAACGTGGGACTTCAAATTTCCAGGAACGCGATTGAAGCCATGGCTTCGTGAAATTCGCATGTGGCAGTATCACACGTCGATTCCCAAGTACAAACAAGGTGTGACGCTGTATCGCAGCTTGGAAATCGGAACAGTTGGCAGACAACTGGCTGAACAAGTCCACGAGGATCATATTTGCTCGGCGGAAGGATTCGACATCATCTTGGAAAAGATCAAGGATCATTTCAAGGCGTATGTGGATGCCGAACCGGAGGTTCATGCGGAGGTAGCCATCTACCAAACAACGAGAAAACGCCAGCAGACGCTGGTCGAGTACACATCACTGATTCTAGCAAGAGTCAGAGACATGGAAGCGTCGTTGCAAGAAGAACTTCCGTCAAGATTCAAATGTTTTTTGATCAAGAGACAAGCTCAATTGACATACGATCAGTTGAAAACGCTGCATTTTCATGCACCTTCGAGGACGTTGGGCGCGAACGACATGGTGATAATGCTCGTTCGACTGGATCAGCCGGACGCATTGGTCAGCACCATTCTGGCGGAACGAGAATCCAAAGGCAGATCGAACGATATATCCCGTTCGTATCCCGTTGAGACCAGCGAAACTGGAACTGAAGAAAATCCGGAGGACCACTCCTGGCCATCGGGTTCGTGGGCAGAAGCCTCGGACGAAACCGAAGACTGGAACCCCGAGGACGTCGACGACGATGGGTTGCCTCTTTGCAACGAAAGCGGAGAAACGTTGGTGCCAGAACCGACTGAAGATTACCCGAGTGAGATCTACTCAACAGATTTGTCTGCGTGGGCACAGTCGTACCGAGATGTTCGACGATCTGCGTGACAGTGTCACGGGAAGAGGATACTTCAGACCGGGTGACAGACCAGTCAAGTCGGGTAAAGGCGACGGCAAGAAAGGTGCCAACAAGAAAGGAAAATGAAAGTCGTCGAAGTACAACTTGAACGTCAAGACCCCGTTCAGGAAGAAAGCGAGGGATCAAGGCACCGGAAGAATCACCGGTAGTGAGCTGAGAAAACGCACTCGTTGCTACCGATGTCAACAGCTTGGACACATGGCCAGGGATTGCAAGAACGATGCAGTTCAAGACAAAGCCAAAAGCTCATCGTCAAACTTCTTCTTGCCAGGCAATGCCCTGGCGCAGCTGAACGGCTTGTCGTACGTCATGATCAGCAACGCTTTCCCAACGACGTTCATCGGACTCCAGCTTGAAGCTGGACGAGGTCTCACGGACACGGGAGCACAAGAACCCGTTGGAGGCGAGACAGCGATCACCGCATGGGGAGAACAATTGTGGCACGAATATGGGTTGGTGCCAATTGCGGTACCGGATCAGTCTCGTGGCACGTGCGGGGGAATTGGATCAGCGAAAATCCTGTCAGTGCTGGATTTCCCTGCAGGAATCGCCGGTGTCAACGGCATCATGCGCGTGAAGGTTCTGGAAGAACCATTTCAGGACGGAGTTCGGCAGACAATTCCCATACTGACACCAGTCAGCATCATGCGACAGTTGAGAGCGCAAATCGGATTCGATGAGCATGGTGACACCCTGGAGGTGACGGACGAGTCGGGAGAACGACACCGAGAACAGTTGGTGAAGTTGCCATCCGGTCATGCGACCAACGACTTGATGAATTTTGATAAGGATGGTTGGAAGCTCCCAAGAAGCATCGTGGAACAGTTGCGGTACAACCCGTTTTACGGGAAGAAACAAGAAACGGGAGAATACAAGTTTCGAGATCGAGGTCAAGACAAGATCGCGGCGACCAAGAACATGGTCATCATCGGTGAGACACCAAAACTTCCGGAGAAAACACCGGAACCAGAAGCCGCGTCTTCAGCGAAACGAGACAGTGAACCTGCTTCGTCATCGAACCGAACAGAACCACCGTGGAGACACACGGCAGGTTGGCTTCGCAAACAGTATCATCACGAACAACAGAAGAAGTGGAACCGCGGCGAGGTGCAAACCGTACAACGAGTATGGGAAGAAGAAAAACCCCCAGCTACGCCAAAAGGGTCGGCAGCTGTCGCGTTCCACGTGGTGCCGCCACCGCCACCTGGTTTTCCTCCTCGTCCACCCGGAATGCCGGCCATGATGCCACCGAAGATGACGCCGCCAGTGACACCACCACCGTCATCGGTAGTGAAACCTGAAGAAATTGAGGACGAAGAACCGTTGCGGTTCTGGCCGAACTTGCAAAATATGTTTTCCGCGTTGGAAAAACTCTACGACGGATCGGAAGATCAAAAGGAGGCAGCCAAGAAACACGGGTTTGACCGAGATTTCTGGGCCAAACGCAACGACATCATGTACAGAGTGCATAAGAAACCAAGAACTCATCTGTACGACGGTGAAAGTCTGGCCGAGAGTCTGGGACCCGAACGCAGAACCCTGGGACAAAACTCAAAAGGAGCTGTCTTCGAGGTCGAACACAATCTCGAGAAAGAAGAAGAGGTCAAAAACAGCCGAATTGACGGAGAACAATGGCGAGGCGTATCTGTGTTTCGACTCAAGGATGACATATCCTTGTTGCCTGTTCCGCCAGGACTGAAGATGACTCCACAAACGCCACCACGGAAGAAACCGGAATCAGTTTCATCGTGTCAAACAGTGCGGCTGAAAAGCCGATCGAATGCCACCTCCCGTTCGACTGGGTCGTCGGGACAGTGGAGGGCGAGACCGAATCCACCGGAGCGACCGAACGTGGAACAGTTCGTTTCTCAACGGTCATCGAAGGCGTCAGCAAAGACCAAGTCAAGAGAAAGGTCAAGAAGCCAGAGAACGAGGCGAAGCTCGCCACCGAGACGAACGGAGTTGGCGAGAAGGGAGTCCGTCAGCACCAAACTCCCAGTCGGATGGAACATCAGGTTGAGCGCGTCTCGTGAACTGCTGTACGTGCACGAACGCACGGGAGCCGAGTTCAACATATTGCCGAAGAATCCAGAAGTCCTGGATCGACTGATCTTCGAGGACGACGCTGAGAATGATCAGGCCGAGAAGGACGATCTAAGAGCCAACGCGTCGCGCGGCAAAGCTTCGCGTGAAGGGTCAACGGACTCGTCGGGACAGCGAGACGTTGCCCGCAAGCGTCAGTCAACATATTCGACATCTTCACAATCAGTAGTCTGGCATCAAAGAACGGAAATTGAGGAAGCGGACGTGGTCGAACTGAAAAGAGATGCATTGTGGTATGGTGGAGAACAACTGAAATTAGCGGTTGATGAACTAGAACAGATCCGTAGCTCGCGGCTCAAGGTCGCGACGCCGGACTCCGTGGTTTCCGATACAGAACCTCTCCACGAATCTCCTGTCACCAATGCAGGCAGTCCAAAGCTTTCTTTCGCGCCAGCTTCGGAAAGACCAACCAGTCAACAAGGACTTCGAAGAAAAAACCAAGATCCAACAATTCTTGTGGAAATGGAGGAGGATCACACTCCTGATTTTTGTTGTAAGTTCAGCGTCGACGCACACGCTCGTACTCATGACCCAGGACGAGATTCGGGAACGGAAGGATCGAGAAGCGAAGGAGCGACTCAAGTACGATAAGATGGCGGGTCCGACAACGACCCTGAAGAATAAACCAGTTGGAATGAAAGATCCAACGCCACCGTCGACGAAGGGAAAGGAGTTGACGCCATCCACGAACCCTCCTCAGGGAGGATGGAACATTCGAATCCTGGATTGTCCTCACAATCCACCGCGTCAGATCAAGCGCGAGAACAAGCACATGAAATGGATCACGTGTTTGGATTGCGGGGCTCGTTGGATGAGAGTCGAAGGGAAGGACGACGAACAGACGAATGCGGCGGAGGAAGTGACCGTCAACAGCGAGAACAGGTACAGTTGCCCGAAGTGCAACAATCCAATGGTACCGAGAATGGGAAAGAACAAGATGTTCTACGGATGCAGTCTGTTCCCAAAGTGCCGAGGCGTGTATCACCCCATGGAGGCTGCCTCGGGTTCCTGTCCCTCTTCCTTCTCTCCAACAACCGCACAACCCACGATAACCTCCACGACTACCGCGACAGCCACCGCGACCAGCACGACCTCGAGTCACGCGACACCACCAACCGTCACGGCAACGAGTTCCATTTTCTCGAACGTGACGGGACCGACATCTGCGACTACGCGATCTATGCCCCAGGTGACGCGAATCCACTCGGACAGCAGTCTGGATCCGGAAGTGATGATAGTCGAGAGCGAGGAAGAGGATCAACTGACAACGGAAGTGGAACAAATGTTCCTGGGCTTTTTGTCTTCTGGAGCGAGCAAAGTGGAGGCGGCGAGGATGACGTTGGAAATGGTGACCGACACCACTCAGCGAGCGGCAGTGGAGTTGCGTCTCGCAAGAATCCTGGAGCGGCACGCCTAGTGCAGCGAAAAACTGATGAAGATAGAGACGTCTGGGACGCCGTTGAAAGGGAGTACCCGGGAGCGTCGGAGAAACAACTGCGACTTGCTGTTGATCGACGCAAACGTGGACCAGCCGAACATTTACGGAGATTCTTTCTACGGCGAGTACGTGGGATCATTAGCAAAAGATCCAGACGGAAATTGGACGACAAGCGAACACACCCATCGAGGACAAGATAGATGCAGGGTGTTGACGAAAGGAAGGTTCGACACTTCAGTGGTCGACGATGATCTATTCTTCTGCGAGAACGCGACCATGACCAAGGCTCAGAACAACTTAGTTGACAAGGAATTGCTAGCCATGGCCATTCAAGATCCGCATCCATTGTGCTACGCGGTAGATGAGTCTGGAACCAAAACGAGAACAGCCCAAAAGTTCGACGTGCAAAAGTGTGCTCGGACTAACCTCGTTGACCTGAGCGATGTCAACCGCGTGCAATGGGAAGACGCCATGTCGGTGCTCGAGAAAGTCAAACCTCATTTCGTCATGATGACAGTGAATGAGACCAGGG
>JACLAC010026433.1_pt1 | contig 25655 bp, 22 predicted proteins | sample 8027881 | NCBI WGS metagenome assembly JACLAC01 (sample SAMN15725517, study PRJNA655200) | protist metagenome | isolation source: fluorescence activated cell sorting (FACS) single amplified genomes of... | place: Spain: Blaines Bay Microbial Observatory, Mediterranean Sea | collected 2016-01-19 | reverse complement strand
TAGTGGCTATTATTCACGACGTTTTAGTCACACTCGGTATATTCTCGTTATTAGCGAAAGAAATTAATCTTCCCACTGTAGCTGCTTTTTTAACAATCATCGGTTACTCTTTAAATGATACCATTGTTGTTTTCGACCGAATTCGAGAAAATCAGGATGTACTCAAAAAGTCAACCTTTATCGAGATATTGAACCGTAGTATTAACCAGTCTCTTAGCCGAACGGTTATTACTTCGTTGACGACCTTAGCAGTGGTAGTTTTTATTTTTGTTCTTTCCAGTACTGGAGAAGAAATTAATACCTTTGCACTAGCTCTAATAGTGGGAGTGCTGGTTGGCACCTATTCGTCAATTTTCATTGCAACCCCAATTGTTTACCTGTTACACGAAAGAAGAGCAATGTCTACATAAATCCACTTATCTCTTCCCTATATTATCTGGGTTTGATTTTTCTGCTGTTACATTAATTGGGCAGTAATTGATTCCAGATTGGTCTCTTATGTCTTGTTTGTTTTGCACTAAAGAGGTGTGATGCAGTTCACGGTCGGGAGAGCTTTTGCAATTGCGATACCCGGTGTTGGTCAATTTTTAGGAGGAAGGTTTGCCAAGGGTGTCGACCTCCTATTGTTGTTGGCCATCTTGATAATAGCTACTTTTGCAGATGTCTCACCACTACCCGATCTCGCTTTATTCGTGTCTCCGTTTCTGTGGGGATACAATATCTGGGAAATGGCTTGCTGTGAACCACAACTGTTACACGTACGCCGAAAACTACAGTTTATTCTCATTGGCTTATTGATAGTTGGAGAGTTAAGTATTTGGCTGTTTACTCAAAACACTCATAAAACCAAACGATTAATTGAAAAAGAACAGATTACTAGCAAAATTAATAACGTTGATACAGATAAACAAGAAACACTAAAGAAAATAAGAGTCAAAGAATCCTCTGTTTTTTTTGATCAAATCACAGAACGTGAAGATAACGATGTAACACGGACTTATTCATTGGTTATTGGAGCGTTTTTATCTCTAGAACGAGCAGAATCAGTTAAAGAAAAACTGATCCAAACACATAAACATGATCATCATGTAACTATACGGTCCATTCAGCGTAAAAACTTATGGCATGAAATTCATCTAGTAGGTTACCAAACGTCAGCTGAAGCTAGTATTGCCTTGAAACAATTATTGGCTAACTACCCGTCTATCAGTCAGGACAAACCGTATATTTTATCGTTATTGAAGCCTTAATAATTTGTTTCAACAAACTTATGAATTGGTTCTTTTTTTTGCGATAATCGTCGTATCGATAATCTCATTTGTGAAGATCCGTTTCTGGTTACTTCGCCGATCTGGGGAGAAAAGTAAGTCTCGATCTTGCTCTGTTGATCGTTCAAATAGCACAATGATTCGGAAACTAATACACGAAATTCGGAATCCACTCAACAGCATGTCATTACATTTACAACTTCTAGCTGAAGATTTAGAAATCCAAATTCCTTCTGATCATACTAATGACCTAACACGAGTACAACGAATACAAGATGAAATCCAACGACTGGATCAGTTACTGTCTAGTTTCCAGAGATATGCTAATCTACCGCCCCTTCAATTTGAGGTCGTTGATTTAAAACGTGTGATAGAAGATGTCATTGACTTTAATGCACCTGAATCCATTCTACAAGGAATTGAAGTCAATTGCCAAATTGAAGATTTACCACCCATTTCATTGGATGCAGACCAGATCAAGCAAGCAATATTAAATTTAGTCTTGAATGCTAATCAATCAATGGATAAAGGAGGAAAGCTCCACATTCGAGTAATATTATTGGGCACACTAGTTCAAATCGAAATTGAGGATACAGGTGTAGGGATTGCTCCTTTTTACCAAGACAGGATTTTCGATCTTTTTTTTTCCACAAAACATAACGGAACAGGCATTGGCTTGGTTCTTGCAAAAGAAATTATCGAAGGGCATGGAGGGAAAATCCAAGTTGAGAGTCAACAGCATCAGGGTACAAAGGTTATCCTTCACCTTCCAACTGATTTAGAGGTTAACTAATGAAGGCTCCAATTTTAGTAGTTGATGATGATCATTCGAGTGTGAGTGTTATAACAGAGGTTTTGGAGCGTGAAGAATATCAACTGTTTGTAGCCAACGGTGGGCAATCGGCGATAAAAATTCTAGAACAAGAACGGATAAACCTAGTTATTACGGATTTACAAATGCCGGACATGGATGGGATTACACTACTAAAATATATCACTCGCCAACATCCACATACTCAGGTGGTTATTTTAACTGGTTATGGAACAGTCGATAGTGCGATTGAAGCCATGAATGCAGGAGCATTCAATTTCTTACAAAAACCAATTGATCTGAAAGTACTTCGTGCAACGGTAACAAGTGCGTTAGAAAGACAAGCACTACTGTTGCAAAATGTCAATCTTCGTCAGCAGTTGGATGAGAAGTTTGGTTTTTCGAACATGATTGGCCGCTCCAAACCGATGACCGATCTATTTCAATTAATTCGCCGTGTTGCTCCCACTGATGCTATAGTTTTGATCACAGGCGAAAATGGTGTTGGCAAAGAGTATATTGCTCAAGCAATCCACAACCATAGTCAAAGAAACGGCAAACAGTTTAAACCTGTTAACTGCGGTGCCATCACGCCAACACTTCTAGAAAGTGAATTATTCGGCCACGAGAGGGGGGCATTTACTGGAGCTACTGCGAGAAAAACTGGCATTTTTGAACAAGCCGATGGAGGAACACTATTCTTAGATGAAATTGGTGAAATGGCTTTGGAAGCACAGGTGCGCCTACTGCGAGTTTTAGAAGAGGGTGAATTCAACCGTATAGGCAGTAGCCAAACTGTTAGAGTTGACGTACGTGTACTAGCTGCCACGAATAAAAATTTAGAAGAAGCTGTTAAAAACAACGAATTTCGGGCTGATCTTTTCCATCGGATTAATGTATTTCGTTTGCGTGTACCGCCACTGCGTGAGCGAGTTGAAGATATTCCTTTGTTAGTTAACCACTTCATGGATCAGATGTCAAGACGTCACAAAAAAGTTGTCACGAAGATTGAGGCTCAGGCTTTAGATTATCTGATGCAACAAGAATGGTCTGGTAACGTACGAGAGCTAAGAAATGTCATGGAGACTGCTGTCATTTTAGCTACATCTGAAACTATTACGCTAGCAGATCTATCGACAGATTTCTTCCAGTCTACTAAATCACCGTTGACGAATGAATCAGTTACTGAATCAAAAACAGAAGATTTTTTTGGTCATGTTGGAATGACAATGAAAGAGCTAGAAAAAGAAGCCATCATCCGAGCCTTACAAAAAACCAATGGTAATAGAGATCAAGCGGCTGACTTATTAGGTATTGGGGTTCGGACGTTGTACCGAAAGCTGGAAACTTACCAAATAGGAAATTAGCCTACACCAAACGAAACTTTTAAAATAGGGTAATGGGGAGAACTAATGCACAAGATAAGTTTTGACAAAATCGTTGACCTATCGTACAACGTAGACGAAAACAGTCCACGAGAGCTACCAATTGACCCTGTCAATATATATCATACAGCTACTATTGAGAAAGATGGATACTTCGAAAGCAGAGTCGACTTGTCAGGTCATTGTTCTACTCACATCGATGTACCTTGTCTGATGTACAAAAATGGATTTACTGTAGCAGATATACCTATCGAAAAGCTTTTTGGTCGTTCTGTTTTGATTGATTTGTCTGAAAATAAGAGGCCAGGAGATGCAATAACTGCAGAAGATCTTCAAAAATGGGAACAAGACAATATAGAGATTAAGACTGACGATATTGTTTTTCTGCGGACAGGTATGGATGAAAGAGTCGATCAGGATATTTTTAACAGAAAATGGATCGGATTTAGCAAAGATGGTGCAAGTTTTTTAACAGAAAAAGGTATTAAGACAATTGGTACGGACGCATGTAGTATTGATTCTCCTGCTGGCCATGAATTAGCGCCAGAGGTTCTACCGCCAGCCCATCTTGTATTTTTGGGCGCAGGGATCCCCCAAATTGAAGATCTGAGAAACCTAAATCAACTACCACAAATCTTTTTCGTCACTATTGCACCGCTTAAGCTATCTCGGAGTTCTGGTGCACCTACTCGTGTTTTTGCTTTTGTTTGAGTAGATGAAAGAATCTAGTTTATGAAGAACAATATAGTGCAATATAGTTTGAATCATCCTATGAGAAAAATATCCATTATTTCAATTTTGGCAATCGGTTTTTGTCTCTTTCAAGCTGAAGCAGGAGTTTGGCGGGATGATTTTGAAGATAAACGAACCAACGAGTGGAAAGTCTACAATGAAGACCGAGCTGTCGAAAAATGGTGGATTGAAAGAGGAACTGCTATTGGTGAGATTTTCATGGATGGCTTTATGAGCCTTTGGCTAACAGGAAACGAAGATTGGAATAATTACTCACTTTCTTGCCGCGCGAAGTTAATCAAGCGGAAAAACAACGCTGAGCCATATTTCGGCCTGACTTTATATGACACCGGACAAAAAAACACTCGTTACTTATTTTTTGTCTATTTTAATGGGATGGTAGCCATTGTCAAATCCACTCCCGAAGGTGGTGCTCCAGTCCCTTTCCCTTTTGTTGCCGAAGAAGATATTTGGTACGACATAGAAGCAACAGTTAAAGAAAATTTGCTGGAATTCAAAATCAACGGAGAGATCATAGGAGCCGCCCAAGACACTGAGCCACTTAAATCAGGGCAGGCTGGGCTCGTGATTTCAAACGCACGTGTTCAATTTGATGACGTAGCTATAACTGGCGAAAAAATCCCTAACGGTGGACCAGGAAAAGCACAACAAGTTAGCGTAACACGTAAACTGGCTACCACTTGGGCTACCATAAAGCGGGTCGACTCTAATTAGTTAGATTTTCGTACATCTAAAATTATTAGTCAATAGCATGCTTAAGCCCGATCTCAAAGGAGGTTTTTTCGATCCGTCGGTAAATTCCATCTTCGTTGGGACGAAAGCTGAACTGTCGGAGAACTGAGACTTCGATAGGATAACCACCTGGTACTTCCAGTATCTCATATCCTATACGTAAGGTTAGGGCCGATTTTTCATCTAACCGGAATAGGTCGGTGATAAAGGATGGATTTACCATTTTTCCTTCTTTATCTTGATAAGAACCGCCAATATTAGACTTGGTATAAAAAGCCCTGAATGATAACTTGGGAATTAATCCATCTTCTGTTAATCCTAAATACATTTTCGGCTCGGTATGGCTGTAATTTTCCACAGTACCTAGAAAGCTGACGTTCTTTAGTGGTTGAACCAAAAGCATCGAATAAAAGCCTCGTAAGGATAATCCATTCGATTTTTCCTCTTTCCCTTCGAAATTAGGAAGATTACTGTTGATGGTATCAGATACCAATCCCTTGTTTACCTCATAGGTATAGTCAAAAATAGTAGGAGTAAACCCTTCCATAAATATTCTGTACTCAGTTTTGAAAATAGTCTTGGGTAACAGAAATCGAATCCCACTAGCAATACCATTGGTTGTGGTTTCAAAGTCTCTTTCACCGGAGTTCGATTGTGCCATATTCAGCATGGCCAAATCACTATAGATGTCTGAACGGATCAGGCCATTTTTGAAAATTGGAATGCCAATGTCAAGCCCAATCGCTTGTAACGGTTTTGTGTTTACTTCACTTACAATACCTTTTGTATTTTCTTCAAGATTATCATCTTCTTGTAAAGTTGATGGTTCAATATCCGTTAAGTAAGTAATTCCGAATTCCAGGCTACGCCAAAAAGCCCCATTCTCTTTCTTTAGCGGTTGAGCGAAAAGGCGGCCACCAAAAATGGACGGTGTAGCCAAGTTATTAACCACTGCTTCCATACCTATTTTATTACTCGGTAGTGCTAAATTGAGCCTTAATCCACGTCGATCATGATTAGAATATCCCGACATAATGAAGCCATGGCCAATTGTGACCAAATCGAGCTCACCATATCGAAGGTATAATGGGTCACTGGGTAAACCATATCTCACATAACGAATTGCTCGCATATAAGTACTAAAACTATCCCAGGCTTCTCCATCCTCAGCTAATATCGAGACTTTTCCATCTTTCTCTCCAATCAATACTACTAAATCTAGGCCAAAACCTAATTTGCCTGGCAGAGAAATATCAGGTTGAGCTTGTGTTCGAAAGTAAGGTAATCCATCAATTACGCTTAAACCCAAACCACTGAGTCCGGCTTGCTGCAAGGCAACCTGCTCAAATAGATCTTGTTCGTTTGCTTCTTGAGACAAAAGTTGGCTCGAAAAAGTAACCGATACGCAAAGTAAAAATAATGACCAACCCCAATTTATGGATGTAAAGTTGTGTAGCTTCAGCTCCGATTTTTTTGACATTTGTGTAACTCCTATTATCCTACCTGGCCTGCATTCACACTATCTTACCATCTTGCATATAAATAACTCGATCGGCATCCTTCTGTAATGTTTCATGATGGGTGACAATGGCGATCGTCGTCTGCTGATCCTGACGTAATTGACGAATCAAATCCATCAAATTATCGGTTTGGCGACTATCCAAATTAGCCGTTGGCTCATCTGCAAAAATGATTTTAGGTTTATTCGATAACGCGCGCGCAAATGAAACTCGTTGCTTTTCTCCTCCTGACAACTGAGCTGGACGATGGTCTAATCGATTTCCTAGGCCAACTTGTAGAAGTAAATCTCTGGCTCGTTCTCGTGCTTCTGAAGATTCAATCCCATTAATTTTCATTGCAATCATCACATTTTCTAAAGCTGTTAGATACGGGATTAAGTTAAATAACTGGAAAACAAAACCGATCTTTTCTCGTCGTATTTGAGATAAATCGTGGCTCGTATAGTCAATAGTTTCATCATCTAATATAATTTGTCCTTCGTCCGGTGTTAGAATACAACCAAGTAAGCTAACCAAAGTGGTTTTTCCACAACCGCTGTTGCCCATAAACATTACAAGCTCGCCAATCTCGATGGTCAAATTAACATTGTTAACAGCTACAATTTGGGCTTGGTCCTGCCCAAAAACTTTAGTTAGCCCCCTAGCTTGAACGATCATTATAACTCTCCCCGGAAGGCTATCATTGGGTCCACTTCTAATGCCTTACGAGCAGCTAAATATCCACCGCTACAACAAACAACAAAGCTAATAGCAGCAACAATAATCGCTTCTAGCAAATTCACCTTGACGAATATCGGAGCCACAGCAGCAGCTAAAAAGGCTAAAGACACGCCCAAAACGACGCCAAACAATGATATCAGGATCACCTGCTTCAAAATTAACATGACTACATAGCTATTAGATGCACCAATGGCCTTAAGAGTTCCAATTTCTCTAGTTTTTTCCAATGTTGTAACATAAGTAATCATGGTCACAATTAAGCCCGCCGAAAGCCAGAGCATCACCCGCAAAAACTGTACAGCTTTCATGGGTTCATCAACATAAGTTTCAGTAATGCTGTCTAGTGTTTGAGCTAACGTTTTGGCCTCTATCATCCCATTTTGATCCAACAAGTCGACTAATGGTTCAGCCGGTTGATTAGTCTCAGTCGCCGCAATCATCATATTGACATGGAGACTGTTCCTCAGTAGTACATCTTGAGCTGTTCGCCAATCCATAAACAGTAGGGGAGTATCAAGGACGAACATTAGACTCTGTGTCCGACCAACCACTTTTAGCTCTTTCCCACCTATATAAATTTTGCCACCAATAGGTATTTTTTCCCCATTTGGGGCCCTCATTTTCTCATCAATGACGACTTCCGCTGGAGGGAGATCTTCAGGACGATAATCTGCATATTGGCTTGGTGAAAACATCCGTCCTTCGTTAGGTAGAGCTCGTCTTGGTCCACCCAATTTCTCTAGTTGATAACCAACCACAATAGCTTTGGTGGCTTTCCCGTCAATTACAGGACGAGACTGGGCAAAAATGAGAGGCGAAACTGAGTTACGTTTTATGCCCAAGGTGTGATCAATAAAAACAAGATATTCAGGCACTAATAAGGAAAAACCGGTGAATGCACCCCCAGATCCTTCGGCAGAGATCCAGAGATTAGCTCCCGTAGAAAGGATGTATTGCTGCACCTGAATCTTCATCCCGTTCATAATTCCACCTAACAACAAAATCAAGGTAATCAAGACTACTATACCCACCGTGGTCATCACAGCACGAGTCCGACGGTAGTAGAGGTCCTTAATAAAAATCTGTGGCATGGAAGTGGAGTGTCAAAAATTTATATAGTCGAAGTTAGCCTAATCGCTTTCACGAGGCAAAGCTTTTTTTTCAGTCTTGCCTTCAATAACTCTATTCGCAGTTTCTTGTTTCTTAGTCAATGTAGTATTGACACGATCGATCTGAAATTTTTGTACTGACATCACTGGGTATGGGCCATCAAAGCTTATTAATTTTGCTTTCATTTTAACTATTTTCTTGGTTTTTAAACTGTTTTTTTCTTCAGAAATATCATTATTTGATTGCCCTAATTCAAGTCTTAGTGAGTCGAAAGTTTTATTACGATGAAAAACGAATTTTTGATCCGATTCTGTCACCAGAACATGATTCACTGAGGAGGTATCGCCACGCCAATTTCGCCAATAAGGGACATTACGTAATGAACTTCTGTTCCAATTAGCATAGGTCGGCATCTCTCCGGAGACAGTAACCTCTGTTTTTAAAACTCGTGTTTTACTCGCTGCATTTGTCCCTCGAAATCTTTGGTCACGTAGTTGTTGGATGATTTTGTATAGTCGTGGAGAATTTTTTCGCTCTACTCCAATTTGCACAACAGTTGTAAAAAAGTCCCGCCGGCCATGCTCGTCGATATAATCTTGAAAGCGGATGTTATTTGGTTCTACCCAAGGTCGTAGTAATCTGCGAATTTGAGTGGTGTCATGGAAACTAACGTTCCCAGAAAGCAGAACCTCTATACTTTCAACACCTTGCTCGTGAGTTACGTCAACTTTACCTTTACCTAGCGACATATCTTCATGAGCCATTAGTATAGTGGTTGAGATTAACAATATAAAAGAAAGGGTTAACAAAACTGTTAATTGTCGAAAGAATATCAAATGGCTTCTCCTTCACTGAGCTGATAACACAACCGAAATTAAGCAGGTCCAAAGACCTCCGAATTATACCGCAGAAGAGAAAGGAATTCAATTACCCCGGTAAAGACATTGATTGCTATTTCCTGTAATCATAATAACTTGACATTATTTTATTTGTTTTGTTATCATCTCCGGGCCAACTTCTTCTTTTTTTGATGAAGAGGATGCTTCTTGTGCCAAGGTAGCTCAGTTGGTAGAGCAACGGACTGAAAATCCGTGTGTCGGCAGTTCGATTCTGCCCCTTGGCATTTTCGCCGGTGTAGCTCAGTGGCTAGAGCAACTGATTCGTAATCAGTAGGTCGGCGGTTCAAATCCGCCCATCGGCTTTTCCCTTCCATATGTTGACCATAGTTCTGTTTCGGCCATTTAATTCTATACAAATATAAACTTTATACTCGACTTAAGCGTCTAGTCGAGAACGGACGGGCGAAATGTCAGAAGACTCAGACCAAGACTCGGATCAAGATCTAGTAGAAAAGTCCCAAGCAGGTAATCTTGAGGCTTTCGGTTTATTAGCTGATAGGTATAAAAGGCGAGTCTACGATATAGCTTATAATTTTACTCGGAATACTGAGGAGGCCCACGATCTTTCACAGGAAATCTTTCTAAAAGCCTTTCGAGCGTTGGGTGGTTTTGAGAGCAAAGCCACTTTTTACACGTGGCTTTATCGGATCGCCCGTAATGCGGGTGTAGACTATACACGAAGAAAGAATAATCGTCCCGAGTATCTTTTTCCGGATGACTTTCCTGCGGATGAATCCTTACTCCATCCCCGAGTGTCTAACGACTCAGTTGTTCATCCCGTTGAGGCAGCTGAAATTGACAAAGAAATCAAAAGGGCAATCTCCGAGCTTTCGACTCGGCAGCAACAAGTTTTTGTTCTACGCTATTATGAGGATCTACCTCTGAGCGAAATAGCAGACATATTAGATTTGAGAGTAGGAAGCATTAAAGCTCACCTATTTAATGCTATCCGTAACTTGCGTAAGCACCTTGAGCATTATGTAGCCGAATAGTGTTTAGTAAGACTCAACTGCTGATAAACTCGAGAGACTTGTACTAAATTCTTGACTGATAGGAGAAGAGATGACATGTGATTTTTTCAAGCCACTAATTTTAGAGTACCTTGATAATGAGTTGGAAAGCGAGCAAGTCCGGCAACTTGAAAATCATCTTGGTCAGTGTCCCCATTGTTCAAAGCAAACAGATGAGTTTCGATCACTGCTAGGTTTAGTAATTCCTCCATCCGTTTCGTACCCTAGCGCTGATATATGGAATGGTTTCTCCGCTGATATTGTCAGTCAGGTCGAAACTAGTATGATCAAACCAGATCAAAATTTCACTAATTCGTGGGCCAAAATTTCGAGTATTGGATGGCGAGTAGCAGCTTGTCTACTACTCGCTATTGGTACGCTCATCTACTACACTATAAATCAAGATAGTAAATCAAAAAGAAATATTACCGCGCAACTCGATGGGCCAAGAAAAATGCTCAGGTTGCCTCGCCAAACTACGTCACCTTTAATTCCTGAAATTAACATCGTTATACAAGAGATTGAAAATGTACTAGTTCAAGACGAATTATACGGTGACATGTTGTCTGAGCATCCAGATTACTTGGAATCGGCAACTAGTGTCCAGACCTCAAACACTTTATCTGAGACTACGATCGATTCAATTGACGATATTATCGCCACCTTATTGGATGAATCTCGCGTTGATGAAGATGTGGACTTTTCCATTAATGACCTTGCTAGCCTTTATTAAAATCAAATATCAAATAAATAACCAATAATGAAACACCGAATCTTAGTCGCTATTTCGATTGTGTTTTTTTCTATTTTGTCGCTGACGTATTTGCCTCATCTTATTGCTCAAGTAGGTCAAGGCTCTGCGGACCAAGAGCCAGAACGCCAGTTGAAATCTATTCTGAAGGGGTGGAAGCTGATCGAAGCAGTAATTCCATCAGATGAAGATCAAGCTATAGCTTTGATGTCTAAGTTTAACCAGATTGAACATTTGAGGAGCGAATTTAGGGCTCGTGATCGGTCTAACTTCGATCTTATCCAGCAGCTTGCCACTGAAGAGGGTAAAGTGGACGAGAAAAAGGATGTCTTAAACAAATATCTGGGAAGTAGAGAAAAGTACGTGCAAAAAAGAGATCTGCTCTATCGAGAACTTCTTGATCTGTTGAATCTTGACCAACAAATTAGGTTTATGGTTTTTGACCGGACTTTTCGTAAGGAACTGCGTAATACAGTGAATACACTGTCAAAACTGAAAGAAATGGAATCAAGTAAGAAAGAAAAATAGGTTTCCTACCCACCACCCGTCTGCTTTGGCTTCAATCATAATATTAATTCTTCATTAAGTTTCCTTTTTGTATAACAAGGCTATGCAAAAGATACTGGTTACAGAAGTAATACATGGGCAAGCGTTGGAGCACCTTAAACATGAATTTTCTGTTACCGTTGATCCTAACCTATGGCAAAAACCAGAGCAGTTGAGACAAATCATCGGAAACTATGATGGATTAATCATTAGGAACCAAACAATCATTGATCAGAAGTTGGTGTCAGCTGCTGATAGACTAAGGGTAATTGGTAGACATGGTGTTGGTTTAGATAATATAGACTTGAGAGCTACCAAATCAGCTGAATTGATAGTCACCTTTGCTCCAGAGCAAAATGCTGTTTCGGTTGCTGAATTAACATTAGGCCTTATGCTATCTTTAGCTCGAAAAATACCCGACGCTAATCAGGCCACTAAAAACGGAAATTGGGAGCGACAAAGATTTGAAGGTAGCGAACTTTTTGGCAAAAAGCTAGGAATTGTTGGTTTGGGAAAAATTGGTTTTCGGGTAGGTATACGAGCCAGAGCATTTGGGATGTCCATTCTTGCACATGATACACTCATGTCCCCTGATAGTTTGAATATAACAGAAATAGGAGCTGATCTCGTCAGTTTAGAAAACCTATTGGCCGAATCTGATTTTGTGACTTGTCACCTTCCACTAACCCCAAAAACTGACAAGATGTTCAATTATCATACATTTTCTCATATGAAAAAAAACGCTTATTTCATCAATTTAGCAAGAGGTGGGTTAGTTGACGAAACAGATCTAACAAAAGCATTGAAAGAAGAACTGATCGCAGGTGTAGCTCTTGATGTTCGAGGAGTTGAGCCACCAACGGCGGGGGAATTAGAAAAGACAGATCGAGCGATTTTAACACCGCATATAGCAGGTTTAACTAAGGAAGCGAGAGAACGAGTTTTGACTTGTATTTGCCAAGATGTGGCATTGGTTTTGAAAGGTGAACCCCCACGTTATCCGGTGGTTTGAGACCCTTCTGTAATTTCACGAGTAATGAATTCTTGGAATTCAACCTCCGTCATAACCGTAATCTGAAGTGCAATGGCATCTTCGTATTTCTTACCTGGAGACGCCCCTAAGATCACAGCGTCAGTTTTTTGACTAATGCTTTTACTAACGCTACCTCCAAAATTTATAATTTGTCGTGATGCTTGACTGCGAGACATAGAGTCCAGTCTGCCTGTCAATACAAACGTTTTACCTTCAAAAAAGCCTCCATTTCCATATTGTTTAGTCGACGATATGTCATTAGCAGAAAACTGTAGGCCAGCCAACCGCAACCGTGTAATTAGGTTTTGGTTAGATTTAAGTGAAAAAAAATCGATCACGCTGTGTGCAATTTTCTCACCCACGCCTTCAACTAATTCTAGATCCTCCATGGTCGCTTCTATGATCCGGTCAATTGACTTCAATGAGTCCATCAGAGAGCCCGCGACCGTTTGTCCAACATATGGGATTCCTAAACCAAATATTAGTCGGTCTGGTCGTATCAATTTGCTTGTTTCGATGGATTGTAATAAATTCGTGGCTTTCTTACTAGCAAACCCTTCTAATTTTAGAAGGGTGTCTTTGTGCAGCTGATATAAATCAGCCGTGGTTCTCAAAATGCCAGCATCCACCAATTGATCTACTATTCTCGGTCCAAGCCCCTCAATTTCCATAGCTGGTCGCGAAGCAAAATGTATAATGCGTTGTTTCATTTGAGCAGGGCATGCGGTATTGAGACAGCGAACTGCAACCTGAGTTTCCGTTCGGTCAACAGGAGAATGACAAGAAGGACAGAAATCTGGAAGGGAAAATACCCCTAATTCTTCTTTTCTTCTCTCAGTTAATACTTGAACAATCTTTGGAATTACGTCCCCGGATCTTTCTAATACCACAAAATCCCCAACTCGAATATCTTTCCGATGAATCTCCTGTTCATTGTGTAGTGTCGCATGGGTAATGGTAGCACCTCCCACAGAAACTGGATGAAGATGAGCAACCGGTGTTAAAACGCCCATTCTACTAACCTGAACGGAGATTTTTTCGATACGAGTAGTTGCATTTTGGGCAGGAAATTTACAACAGATTGCCCAGCGAGGAAATTTCGCATTTGCCCCCAACAATTGCTGCTGTGATAGCTTATTTATCTTAATTACAATACCATCTACGTCGTAATCGAATGTGTGTCGGATTTGCCTTAACCGATGGTAATAATCTATTACATCGTCAATGTTACTATGGACTTCGTTGTGACGATTTAATTTAAAACCTAATTGTTCTAAATGTACAAGGGCTTCCTGATGAGTAGCTAGGTCCCAGCCAGAACTTATATGGTATAGAAAGATGTCAAGAGGCCTCTGGGCAGCCATATTCACATCGAGTAAACGTAAGCTACCAGCTGCTGCATTCCTTGGGTTTGCAAACTTAGGCTTTGATTGGTCAACGCGCATTTGGTTAATCTGATCTAGCGCAGATACTGGCATAAATACTTCGCCGCGGACTTCCATTCGTTGCGGTAGTAAGCTTTGTCCTGTAGTAGATAAACGGAGTGGAATAGACTTTATCGTTCGTATGTTAGTGGTTACGTCTTCACCAAACTTTCCATCTCCACGTGTAACACCATAGGTTAATGAACCCTGTTCATAAAACAGAGCCACACCTAAACCGTCAATCTTGAGTTCACAAACATAGGAGATCTCCTCATTTGGTAGAGATTTTCGTATTCGTTTGTCAAAATCTAATAAATCTTCCGGTTTATAGGTGTTTTCTAAGGAAAGCATTGGTATATGGTGGCGAATACGCGTACCGGTCTGGTTATCGGTAATAGAACTACCAACCCTTTGGGTTGGTGAGTCCGGAGAAACGGGTCCTGTTGATTCAGCTTCGATTTCAATCAATTTAGCCATCAATTGATCAAAAACATAATCGGGCAACTCAGGTTGATTTTGGACATAGTACTTATGCTCATGTTCACGGATCAACTGGCGGAGTTCATCGATAGAAAGTGTCTCTAAGGTGGATTGAACTGGGTAAATCACGGGTTTAGGTGGACCTCAAGTAATTGTAAAAAATGAGTTTGCCAGATACCGTCCCATTTTTCGAAATTAATTTTGGCATTGGTCTGAATTAACATTTTCTTTCGTCTGGGTCCTTTTTCAGTAACAATAACGAGCTGTAATACAGAAGATGCTTCGCGAGCGTGATGAGCGTGAATCTTGATATGGTCAAACTGGAACTGTATCTTATCATAGTTGGTAAAAAGTTTTCTGAATGTTGGTTTGACACTCGTGAAATCGGCAGGGATTACACCTGCACCAACTCCAAATTGTGTTACGACATCTTCAGAAACAACGTAGTTTGGCGAAAAGTAGCCTTCGATTTCCTCTACCTTCTCCATATTAGCTACCAAATTAGATAATCGGTCAAAATAGCGCCTGATTTCTTGTTCTACATCATTTGTTCTCACCAGAGAAATATTAAGAGGTAAATAATCTTGAACTAAATCAAATTCTAGATTGATAGTTTGATAATCATCTGATGCTACAGATATCGAATGGTGTTTGCCATATGGAACCTGACGTAAAACATAACGCCCCAGTGGGTCTGTTATTACTGTTTGGTCTGAGAAAGCCACATTACTGTTAGGGACCGGCTGATTACTTATTTGGTCGAAAACTGTCCCAGAAACGATACCAAAAGCTGAAGTTTCTGGGACAGCTACTAGACGATCACTCGTTTGAGATTGACAGCCTACGTATCCAAACAAGATCAACGCAGTCAAAATCAACGTGAATTCATGGTTAATAAGTGTGCGTTTAGTTTTAAAAAAGAAAAAAAGTTGCATTGGCTCTAATCTCTATGATAGATTAACCCGGTTTGCCAAACGAAGAAAACTGAAGAATGGAGGTAAAAAATGGCAAGAGTATGCCAAGTCTGTGGTAAAAAACCAATGACGGGTCATAGTATTAGTGGATCACGCGTCCACACCAAACGAAGGTGGCTACCCAATTTGCAGAAAGTCCGTGTGCAATTAGACGGCGGTGTTCGTAGAATGAGGGTCTGCACACGTTGCATTCGGTCAGGAAAGGTTACTAAGGCTGTTTCACGCATGAAGGCCTGACTACCATCGATAAAGATTTGATCGTTCATTGGCGATCTACCTTCGTCACGCCCTCTACATCTCGTATTCGTTCCATGATCTGATTGAGTTGGCTCAATTCTGAGACCTCAATCCTGAGACGTTCAAACCCGATTTCTCCACTCTCAAACCGATAGCTGGGAGACTCTTTGCTTCTGTCGTTGAGTAACGGGCCGAATTTCCCTTCTCTTATATTAATATTTTTTTGGGCTATTGTTGTTGTAATTTCTCCCAAGATCCCCGGTCGATCATAACATTCAATTACAATGTCCACCGGAAATCTCATCTGATCTGCCGGTTTCCACTCGATATCTACTAATCGATTAGGTTCATTGACCAGCCGGTTACAGCCTGCTCGGTGGATTGAAACTCCCTTTCCACGTCGGATATAACCAATGATTTCATCGCCCGGAATCGGTCGACAACATTTCATGATTCGTGTGGAATCAACCAAATCTTCTTGGCTAAGCTCAATCAATGGCGTAGATTGAAAGACCAATTTCCCTGAATCTAACGTCGTATTGTCTGTTGAATTGTGATCTAGACTCAGCCCCATTTCTGTGAGACCTTCAACTTGACATGCTGAATTGACTATTTCACTAGCAAGACGCTCGCCTTCACCAATATGCTGTAGTATTTCTTCTGGTTCTTCGTAACCTAACTGATTAGCGACAGCCAACAAGCTCTCCGATCGTATAAAAGGAATCAGTTCTAGATCAGATCTTCGCAACTCTATTTGTAGCAAACGTTTTCCTAGTTCTATAGATTCAGAGCGATGTTTTTCTTTAAACCAATGCTTCAATTTATTTCTAGCGCGTGCAGTTTTAACCCATCGCAACCAGTCACGCCCAGGATGACTATTAGCATTAGTATTAATTTTGACTTGATCACCATTTTGCAATCTATATCGAAGAGAGACGACCATACCGTTTACTTCGACCCCGATACAGGTATTACCAACTTGGGTGTGGATTTTGTACGCAAAATCTATAGGTGTGGAGCCTGCAGGTAGTGCTACGACATCTCCTTTAGGGGTAAATACATAGACTTCATGACCAAATAACTCTGACTTAATGGAGCGAAGAAACTGACCTGCACCTTCACCTTTCAATTCTTGTATGTCTTCCAGTGCATGTTTCAACCATTGAAAGATTGCTCGGCTACGTTTTCCTGATGGTGTACCTTCCTTGTAGAGCCAGTGCGCTGCAATACCGACTTCAGCAACATTCTGCATTTGGTGAGTTCTAACCTGAATTTCAATACGTCGTCCATGATCCAGAATTGTTGAATGAATTGACTGATATCCATTTCCTTTAGGCAAACTAACAAAATCTTTGAAACGCTCTGGTACATGCCTCCATCGAGTATGAATAGCACCAATAGCAGTATAACAGTCAATATCCCGATTGACTAAAACTCTCACACCGATTAGATCGTCAATTTCTTCAAAAGGCGTTCCTTTTTCGTTAATCTTTTGGTAAATACTATAAATATTTTTGGGGCGCCCATAAACTGTGGCATCCGTAGTAGCCTGTTGTAAAACAGCTCGGATGTGGTTAACCATCTCGTCTGTGTAATCCTCACGTGAAGCTAGTTTTTGGTTAAGAAATCGTGCAATCCGTTTGTATTCTTGGGGCCAAATATGCTTAAAGGCTAAATCCTCTAATCGATTTTTAATTTTCGAAATACCAAGCCTATGTGCAATTGGGGCATAAATTTCGAGTGTTTCTTTAGCTATTTGGCGACGTTTTTCATCTGGTTGAAAATTTAGCGTCTCCATATTGTGGAGCCGATCGGCTAGCTTAATCAAGATAACCCTAACATCTTTAGCTGTTGCTAATAATAATTTCAGGTAATTTTCTGCTTGACGCTGTTCAGTACGACGATGTGGTTGTAAAGGGTATTGACTAATATTAGTTACTCCTTGAACCAAAGCAGCTATCGTGGGACCAAATAGAGTGGCTAATTTAGCCTCAGTCGTTCCATCGACATCTTCAATTGTATCGTGAAGTAACCCCGCACAAATCGTTTCTAAATCAAGCTTAAGGCTGATCAATACTTTCGCTGTCTCGATGCAATGGCTGAAGTAAGGGTCGCCTGACTTACGAAGCTGTCCCTGATGGCAATTTTCGCCATAGGCATAACAACGACGGAGCAAATCGAACTCAGCCTGTGGGTTATAGTATTCAATCGACTGAATTAGCTGTTCTACACTCATGCTGAAGACGACTCCAAATTACCTCTAGACCTTGCTTCAAAAAGGACAAGCATTCTCGAGCTGAATTTTTAAAATGGCGTTCTTGACGGAAGGTACGTGACTCATCGAGTGGACGATGCGAAGATGGTAATAATTGAATCAAAGTATTTGAATGCGAGGGTAGCACACTAATAAATTCCAATTCTTCAAAAATATCCAATGCTATAGCTATTGTCTTTGGAGGTATTGCCAGTTGAGACGTTGATTTTAGGAATCGGCTAAGGTCAATTTGATTTTTATTATTGACTAACGGCTTCTGCTCCTGTTTAGCTAGATCTATTAATTTACGGTAAAGTTGTACAAGTAGATCTCGTTCGGGATGATGTTGATCAAGCAATTGCTCAGCGTAATCAAAATCTTGACTGCTGTATAGTAGATGCAAGTAAGATATAGTTAAGCTCTCAGAAAAAGCTGGCTGACAACGTTGGTAAAATTGTTCTAAATTCTTTGTCGGGTGGCAAAATATAATATTTCTGACTGCTGCTGGCAAATGAGATAACGTCTGGCTAGAAAGAATTGAACAAATGTTTCCATCCTTCATCATTTTAATCAATGCGTGTCTTTCTGATTCGGTGGCATCTGAGCGACAACGTTTTAGTTGAGGGTTGTCATGTCCTTGTAACAGATTAAAGCACTCGTCTATAGCTGAATCATCGCGAACGTAAAAAATACTCATTTGATTGTTTTTGAGTAGCTTCATCATATAATTAGCTTTACCACCTCGTACATTACGGCGATCAATCAATTTAGCTGGGCTTGCTTCAGTTTCGTCGGGATATATATCTAGTCGATCGTTTCTTTTTGCCTTTTCAATCTGAATACCGTCAACTTTTAATTGTGGTTTCACCTCACCTTGCCACTTATTGGTATCCGGGGAGAAAGCTAAATTCACACGTGTATTTCGGCCCTGCATAGCAATACAGTACTCCGCCATTCCAAAAGCAATAGCTCTGATTGTACGTAGTCCATCTGTTACCGAAAAACTTAAATGTTTTTTGTCTTGTCCGACAATTTTGGGTTGGTTTTTAATTTTCAAATTCCGAGTCACAACACGGAGTCTGGCATTTTGCATGCCGGTTGGTTCCAATAGCTTTAGTTGATTCAGTGAATCAAGACTAACTTCATCGAGGCTCACCTCAAAATCTACGGACAAACGAGGCTGTAAATCTGAATCAGTCAAATGCTTTTGAGCAAACTCATTAAACTGCTTTTCAAACTTCCCTATATTTTCTGTCTTAATCGAAAAGCCTGCTGCAGCTCGGTGTCCACCATGTTTGATTAATAAATCAGTACAGGCATTGAGACCATCAGCAATATTGATTCCATCGATTCCTCTTCCAGAAGCACTAGCCACATTACCATCGATTGCCAGCAAAAAGACTGGACGATGGTAGGTATCCTTGATACGAGAAGCAACAATTCCAATGATACCTTTGTGCCATTCATGATGGGCGACGACCAGGGATTTCATTTTAGCCAAATCTTTTTTTTCAACCTGTTCAATAGCTTGTTGCTCAATTTGGCTCTGAACCTGACGACGCTCTGTATTAAGTATGTCCAGGTTTTTCGCAAGCAATAAAGCCGTTTCATCAGATTTAGTAGTCATCAATTCAATCACTTTTTGTGCTGTATCCATCCGTCCTGCAGCGTTAATTCGAGGCCCCAGCTTAAATCCGAGAGCATAACCATCTAACTCTTCGTCTCGGTCGAGATTTGATATTTGGCACAAAGCCCTAATTCCCGGCCGTTCTCGCTGATTAAGAACAGATAGACCAATTCGAGTTAAGATGCGATTTTCACCCACTAACGGCACCATATCAACAACCGTACCTAATGCGACCAAATCAAGCTGTGATATTATAAAGGGTGGCAAAGCACTATCATCTAATTTATTCTGTCGAATTAAAATAGCTTGTGCGAACTTAAAGGCCAACCCAATCCCAGCGAGTCCATCGAAAGGATAAAGAGAATCTGGCATTTTGGGATTAATAAGAGCAAGCGCTGGCGGAATCTCTTGTGGAGGTGGTTGGTGGTGGTCAGTGACGATGACGTCTATACCCAAAGTGTTAGCATGAACAACCTCGGCAACAGAGGTAATGCCACAGTCAACAGTAATTAGCAGATCACAACCTGCATCGGCAATTTGTTGAATCGTGGCAACATTCAAACCGTAACCTTCAGTGAACCGATTAGGAATGTGATAATGAGCAGAAACGCTTAATTCTTGATGGAACAGACACATGAGCAGAGCTGTTGAGGTCGTTCCATCTGTATCGTAATCCCCATAAACCCAAATGCGTTCCCCATTTCGAATTGCTGCCCTAACTCGTTCCACAGCTTTCTCCATATCGTTGAGTAGAAAGGGCGAATGAAGATCTTCGAGTGTTGGGTGTAGGTAGGTCTTTACAGCTTCTGCCGTCGCAATACCTCGCGCGACTAGTGCCTTAGCTAATATGGTCGAAACCCCAGTCTCAATGGCCAACTGGTCAGCAGCTAAGCTATCGTGACGTTTGAGTTGCCATGTCGTCATTCTTTGAGATAATGAACGTATCAGATAGCACGATTAACAATTAAGCCTGTACCCATCAATCGGCCACTCGAATCTCGGCCAATTCCTGAGCGGCTTGTGCTAACAGCAAAAGATCGCTTGTGTATTTTAGTCTCGGCGGTGTTACCTCGAGATAACTGATTAGCTCGTGTCCTAGTTTTTTGCAAGTCGAGCATTTCGAGACGGTTGACTTTGGTTAATGGTTTGCTCATTTCAAGTTCCTCAATCGCTGGCAACTATTGCTTGAATGTTGGATCGAGTTTCAATGATATCAAAACACTCATATTGATTGTCATGCATGACTTTTTCAGCAACAAAGAGTGCTTGTTTCTCAGTCAGGTATCCTTCGTCAATTTCAGCTGTCAAAGCTTTTTCAATACACTGACGTGCTTGTATGGAATATGCTACAGCATTGGTTGGCCAACGAGTATCTCCACCAAAAGCAAATAGCTTATTAATTGGTACTGCATGGATAAAGCGACGTAAGAAATCAATCGAGCTAAAAGGGTCAATACTCCAAGCCCAGCACAAATCTACCCACACATTTCGATAATGCTTAGCCAGAGCAATCAATTCCTGACTGTACGGATATGCGGTGTGCATTAGGACGAATTGGGTTTCAGGAAAAGACGCCAATAGCTCACACATATTACCTGCTGAGATACGAGAAACCGGCATGCGGTCGTTACCGGCGTAATAACCCGTATGGATCTTGAACGGCAATCGATATTGAGCCGCAAGTTCTAACCCTTTAGCCCAAGCCCAGTCTCCTAGACATAGTCGCGTTTGAACTTCGACTTGGTCATGAGAGTTTGTCAATATTAGATCTAACGCTTGGCTAGCGTCATTACTGGTTCTTGGCGACCAATTCAAAGTCCGATTGTAGGCGTGTTGGGACTTAACCGCAATTGCTACTGGTGCATATTTGTCAAATATTGCTGACATTGCACGCTCTAGACTATCAAGATCTGACACTTCGATTCCCACTGTTGAATGAATAGCCGATAAGTCTACTTGGCCATTACAGAAATCAGCCCACGATAAGTCGTATAGGAAGAAATTCATTCCCGATAAATCCGGCAAGCAAGGCCAGCAGAAGTTGTCAGTTTGTACATGATCAAGATTAGCTACTTCTGAAAGTAAGCGGAGCCTCTCACCAGATTGACAAAAAATAGACGCTTTGTGTTGGTTTTCGATGAGGCTGCCAGTCGTTATTTCGTCGATGCCATAAATGGACTTAGCAATAAGGCGTACGGCTTCCCCATAGCCCGTGAACTGTGTCGCTTCCCAAGCTACTCGAATCGAGTTGAAGCGCTGTTCTAGGTCAGCATTTGATTTGTCCATTAGCTGCTGTATCGACGAAGGGCTTGCCCCCGCCGTATGTAAATCAGCTGGAACATAGTTGCCAAACAAGTCTTGCAAAATGTCAGGCTCGGCATCCAGCCACTCACTTTCGCTTTGCAAGTGCTCATGTGTATCAACCATTCGGATTTGTTGGATATGATGAGCTAAGTCTGTCTGCACTCTGGTGCTCCAATTTACATGCGTCATTGTATCAGAGTTGGCGTCTAAAGTCAAGATCGCAAGTAGGTCATTCAGCTATATATAGTGGGAGGATTGTGAGAATATATGAGCTCAAATTAGGGAATAATTAAATCAGGTTTCGATACATTTGAAGGACTTCGGCCTGATAGGTGGATTTGAATTTTTCAGACCCAAGAACTTTCACACAGCTACCCCATGCTAAAACCTGTCTTAGCAAGCCCTCTTCTCCATCAGTTTCAAAATGTAACTCTATCCAATCATCCTCTAGGTCTAGAGTATTTTTCAGTCCAGGCAAGGTTTGCTGTTTAACCCAACGAGAGACTGGCGGGCCAACATGTACTAAAGCAGAAACAGAATTTCGGTTACGTATGCCACCAAATCCAGTTTGTGTATAAGTAGCTAAGTCAAAGTTATCCGGTTCATCGAACGATTCGGACAGCAGTGATACATGCAGCAACCGCCCATCAAAATTAAACTCTCTCACATCTTTTCGCAAATGACAATAACCAACCAAGCGAAGAGCATTGTAGGCATAGTAAATTCCATAAGGGTCAACCTTACGCTCGTTAACTTTTCCACTGGAGGCAGACCGATAAGTCAACTGTAAGCGTTTTTGTTGTCTGTAAGCAATTTCAGCAATGCTGATCATCGAAGATAAACGCTCCATATCTCTCAGTTGGGGGAAGCGAAAGGCGAACGCACGCTTGGTGTCACTGATAAAGCGATCATTTTCCACGGGTATGGATTGACGTAATTTTGACATAGCTCTTCGAAAATAGTGATAATGGGGGGTTCCAGCGAGAAAACTCAGGGCTTCCTCAGCCAAAATCAGAGATAGGCTCTCACTTGGATTCAATTTGACTTCAGGATAGGGCAGCTTGTATCCATCTTTCAGTTTCCAAACTGTTACTCTGCCCATTTTATCCTTTATGATTGGAAATTGAGACAAACTTAAGTCCAACATGTCGCGTTCAATAGTACGAATTGAAACATGGCAAAGGTCCGCTAAATGACGTTTCGTTGCACCTTCTACCCTACAACGATCCAATTCCTTTAGTATCATCCACTGTCGTTCGACCTGTCTTTCTTCTGCAATCTTTACGGGCATTTATAGTAGCTCCAAGTTAGGGAAGTAATTTGGTCTAATATTCCCTCTTTAGTTTTCAGAATTTCACGATATCACAACAGCAATTTTTATAAATACAAACAGGGTGAGAGGTTATCTTGGAAATATTAATAACTAATCACGTTATTCTGTACCTACTATTTTTAAGTAAGTTTCAGGGAAAAGTCGCATCTCTTCAAATTCACTTTTGCACGATTATTAAAGAGTTTGCTAAACTTGTGTTGATCTTCCTGAGCAAACTCAATTTGAAGCAAAACTTTTCCGAACGGTCAATTTTTCCAAAGTTTCACAAGAAATATGCCGAAGGTGTCACTTGGCGTGCAGTTTTACTTTCGATTGTATTAACGCCGATTAACGTTTATTTGGTTGTACAGTGGGAAACTGTGTGGGGAACACAATACCCCACTACTATGGGCATTTTTTTTAGTGCTATTTTCTGCTTACTAGTACTCATTGGAATTAACCGACTAATTCATTTGGTGGTACCAAACCAAGCGCTAGTACCAGCTGAACTACTAACAATCTATGCCATGTTATCCATGGCTATTACCGTCAGTGGCCACGATTTTAGTCAAACTATTTTCTGTACTGTTGCTATTTCGCGTTGGTACGCTACTCCCGAAAATGAGTGGGCTAATTTATTTTGGCATTATGTTCCCGATTGGCTAAGTGTCAACGATTTCGATCTGTTAAACGGGTTTTTCAGGGGTGAGTCTTACTTTTTACAAAAAAACTACGTATTGGGATGGCTGCAACCAATGATCTGGTGGTCAACCTTCTTAACTGTAACTGTTTTCACCATGCTTTGTTTGACAGTGATAATTCGCCGACAATGGATCGAAAAAGAGAAACTGGGCTACCCTCTCGTCCATCTTCCACAACAAATGGTGTTATCAACACCGAGAGAAGATAGAAGCATTTTGAGTAATCGATTACTATGGGTTGGGGTTGGTTTAGCTACAACTATTGATCTACTAAATGGGTTTGCATATTTACTACCACATATCCCTAGCATTCCCATGAGCTATGATCTACACACTCATTTTACTAGCCGTCCACTTAATGCTATGGGAAAAATACCAATTCAATGGAACCCTTACGTAATAGGTTTGGCTTTTCCTATTCCTCTAGATCTTCTTTTCTCGTGTTGGGTCCTGTTTTTAGTTTGGAAAGTGGAAAGGCTATTTGGATCTATAGTAGGTATTAATACTCCTAACTATCCTTTCCCTGATCAACAAATTCTAGGAGCGTATTTGGGGATTGCTTTAGTTGCTCTTTGGTTAGCTCGTAAGCCGCTTGCTCAAATTGCTCATGGCTTAATTAAAGGGAAAAATGAACACCAAGATGAACCAATGTCTTACCACACAGCTGCCGTGGGACTCCTTCTAGGTTTCATTTTTTTGGTTCTGTTTTCATATCAAGCAGGAATGTCGATGGCCTTTAGTGTTAGCTTTTTCGTCATCTATTTTTTTATAGCTTTTGGATTTACCCGTATGAGAGCGGAGTTGGGACCACCACTACAAGGCATTCACTATTCTGGGCCACTTCAACTGATCGTAGCAGTGCTAGGTAGCCGCCGTTTGTCCCGATCAACCTTAACAGCTTCTGCGCCGTACTGGACTTTCACCAAAGAGATTAGGAATAATCCAATGCCATTTTTGCTCGAAAATTTCAAATTGGCTGAAAGTGCTGGAATCAATACCCGAAAATTATGTTGGGCAATGATGCTTGCAGTATGTGTCAGTGCATTCTTAACTTTTTTCGTTTTCCTTCAATTGAGTTATCAATATGGGTCAATTGGAGCAGGTCGAGGACGAACTGCTTACACTATTATTGAACGTTGGCTGAATAAACCTCAAGAAACCGACATTCCTTTTTTATTAGCCACTTTAGTAGGTTTTGTAATAGTTTTATTCAATACAGTTCTACGTTTACGTTTTATTTGGTGGCAATTACATCCACTTGGTTATCCGTTAGCTGGATATTATCATTTCGAAAAGCTTTGGTTCCCTTTTTTTCTCTCTTGGCTAATCAAGTGGATTTGTATCAAACAAGGTGGTATAAAAAGCTACCGGCGGTTATTGCCCTTTTTTCTAGGTCTAGTATTAGGTGAGTTTATTTGTGGAAGTGTCTGGGGAATTATAGGGTTAATTACGAGCGAACGCACCTATACCTTTAAAAATTGGTAAGTAAGCTATCATGTTTTTATATTGACAAATTCAACAGATATCCGCACAATTAGACATTGCCGATTTTACTCGATCATTTGATTATCAGATATGATTTCATACCGGAAGGAGTTAAGAAGTTGAGAATCCTCTCAGGCTTGCCGTTGCTGTTTTTGTTTTTTTACTCTCATCTATCACAGGCACAGACATCTTCTACACGGGGCCAATTGATAAACATTACCAATGGTACTTTTGAGGGATTGGATGGTGAATTTCCAAATGGTTGGATATTACCACCTGGAAATGAAGGTAAGTGGGAATTCACAGGAAAGACAGGTCG
>JACLAC010026692.1_pt1 | contig 25671 bp, 28 predicted proteins | sample 8027881 | NCBI WGS metagenome assembly JACLAC01 (sample SAMN15725517, study PRJNA655200) | protist metagenome | isolation source: fluorescence activated cell sorting (FACS) single amplified genomes of... | place: Spain: Blaines Bay Microbial Observatory, Mediterranean Sea | collected 2016-01-19 | reverse complement strand
CGTACAAAATAAATATTTTAGAGAGGACTAAAATGACTTTAAATTTTCGTTTTACAAAAACAGCTCTGTTGTCTTTTTTACCAGTATTAGGTCTGGTTTTAATTTCAACTTTGCCTTTGAAAGCTCAAAAAGAGGTTGATCCAACAGTTCAGTTAGATCCTGTTAAATCACTTTTTGCTCAATCAAATAAATCTGGAAAAGAGGTTCAATCAGAAATTGATGCTATTGATGACTCTACAAATACAATTGTTCAAGAATTCAGACAGAACTTTCAACAATTAAAAGATTTAACTCTTTATAATGATCAGCTTGCCATTCTAATTGATCGTCAAGAAAGAAAGATGGTTAGAGTTGAGAAAGATATCGCAAGTATCAGCAGTCTAACAAGATCTGTAATGCCTTTAATGTTTAAAATGATCGATGCGCTAGATAACTTTGTGGAGCTTGACGTTCCATTTCTAATAAATGAAAGGCGTCAAAGAGTTGCTGGTTTAAGAAATTTAATGAATAATCCCGATGCATCTCCTGCTGAAAAATATCGTAAAATTTCAGAAGCTTATGAAATTGAAAATGAATATGGTAGGACTATTGAAGCTTACACTGGAAAAGTGAGCCCCGATGATGATAGGACTGTTAATTTCTTAAGAATTGGAAGAAACTCTTATATCTATCAAACACTCGATGGCGACGAAGCTGCCGTATGGAGTCGTAAGTTAGGTGACTGGAAAAAATTAGGAGGTTCTTACAGAACTCCAATCCAAATGGGTATTCGTATAGCTAATGAACAAGCGGCACCAGATTTAATGGTTGTACCTCTTGAAGTAACTTCAGAGTAAAGGTAAGAAAATGAAAAAATTAATTAAAAATTCTTGTAAGTTTGGTCTTGTATTTTTAGCAATTTTTGCTTTATCAGCATCACCTCTTAAAGCAAAAGATGACGAAGTTGAGATTCCTAAGGAAATTACTTCATTGAATGAACTTTTAATGAAAGTACAAGAAGAAGCATTATATGATAGCGAAGAAAATAGAGCTAGAGTTGCAAAATTCATGGCTGAGCAAAGTACTCAAAATCAAGTTCTTCAAAAAACTTTAGCTGATTTAAAAGTTCAAGAAGATAGAGCTGTTATTCTAGAAAGAACATTTGATGAGAATGATGTTAAATTAAGCGAACTTGAAGACCTTAAGGCTGAAAGGCTTGGTGCTTTTGGCGAACTATTTGGTGTTGTTAGAGGTACTGCCAGTGAAATGGGGGCGCAAATTAAAGAATCAATTATTAGTGGTGAACTTCAAGGACGTTCGGGCACATTAGTTGATTTAGCTAAATCAAAAGCTCTTCCCTCTAATGAAGAACTAGAAATGTTATGGTATTATTTGCTTGAAGAAATGAATGCTCAAGGTGAGGTTAAGCATTTTACAGGAACTATTGTTGATACAGACGGTAACTTTTCAGAAGAAGAGGTTATTCGTGTTGGTCCTTGGACAGCCTTTGATAGAAAAGGAAATTTCTTAGGGTATTTACCTGATGATGAAAGATATCGAGTTCTTGGCCGTCAACCACAAGCAAGATTTTTAGACTTAGGTGATAATATAGTGGACGGTGATGCAGGTGAAATAGTTAAAGGCGCTATCGACCCTTCACGAGGTGCTATCTTAAGTTTGTTAATTCAAACACCTGGTCTGTCTGAACGTATTGGTCAAGGTGGAGTTGTAGGTTATATAATCTTGGCCCTTTTAGCTGTTGGATTAGTATTATCAATCGAAAGAATTTTTAGGCTTACACTTACAGCTAGAGCTGTAAGCGCTCAATCAAAAGACGTTGATAATCCTAGCGATAATAATCCGCTTGGAAGGGTCTTAGGCGCATATCATTCTAATAAATCTGCAGACGTAGAAACTTTAGAACTCAAACTGGATGATGCGATTTTAAAAGAATTACCTTCATTAGAAAGAGGTATTAATTTCATTAAATTATTATCTTCTGTTGCCCCTTTACTTGGCCTTTTAGGTACTGTTACGGGTATGATTGTTACTTTCCAAGCAATAACTTTATTCGGTACAGGGGATCCTAAGTTAATGGCTGGTGGTATTTCTCAAGCATTAGTTACAACTGTTCTCGGTTTAACAGCTGCTATTCCTCTTGTTTTATTGCATTCAGTTGCTCAAACAAGAAGTAGATCAATTCAGCAGGTTCTTGATGAACAAAGTGCTGGTTTGATTGCGGCTAGAGCAGAATCTAAGTAGTATAGTTAGTTTGAATTTGAGGACTTAAATGGGTGACTTCCTTTTAAAATTAATTAGACCAGACCTTGCTTTTAGTAGTGTTAGAGATTTCTTAGAGCTTGGTGGAGATGTTTTATTAGCTTTAATGCTGGCAACATTTGTTATGTGGATACTAATAATTGAACGTTATTGGCATTTTGCAACTGCTCATAAGACTCTTGCATCAACAACAATTGACTCATGGAATAAAAGAACTGATCATGACTCATGGTTTGCAAGAAGAATTAGAGAAAAACTAATAAGTGAGGTTAAGCAGTCCAGTGAAAGAGGGTTAATATATATTAAAACTCTTGTTGCAGCAGCTCCTTTACTTGGTCTACTGGGAACTGTAACAGGTATGGTTGAGGTTTTCGATGTTATGGCAATAACTGGATCTTCAAATGCTAGGGCTATGGCAGCAGGTATTTCTAAAGCAACATTACCAACAATGGCTGGAATGGTTACATCGCTTTCTGGAATATTTTTTATAGCTCAAATTGAATCTAAAACGCGAAAAGCTATTGCAAATGTTGAGGATGAGTTACCTCTATCATAAAGTGTAAAAAGATAAGGAGAATATAATGAGACGTAGAGTAAGAGTTGAAGAAGAGAGTGAAATAAACATTACACCACTACTCGATATTGTTTTCATAATGCTTATATTTTTCATTGTTACTGCAACATTTGTTAAAGAATCAGGAATTGATGTAACTAGACCAGACTCCGAAACAGCGCAGCAGCAAAATAGAGTTGGTATTTTAATTGCAATAAGCGATAAAAATGAAATCTGGATTAATAGAAGAATGGTCGATATGGATGCTGTTCAAGCTAATGTTGAAAAGCTTCATGCTGAAAATCCTCAAGGTGGAGCTGTTATTCAAGCTGATGAGAAATCTGAGGTAGGTTTAATGGTTCAAGTTATTGATGCTGTAAGATTAGCCGGTGTTGAGCAATATTCAATTGCTGCTTCTGAAAAGTAGGGTATAAAATTGTCTGAACTTATAAATAAAATAAAAACACAAATAGAAGGTCTCCTTAATCTAAAGGTCGGCGGGCTTACAATTAAAGACTCTTTAAGCCAGATTGATAGCAGAGCTTCAGCAATACCTATTGCAGCAGTTATAACAGTTTTTTTATTTTTAGTAATGCAGGCTTTGGTAACGAGTAACGAGTTTGATCTTGGTGAAGAGGGTGCAAGTATTAATATAAGCTTTCTAAGACAGCTTCAAGATACTGAAACTCAAACTGCAAAAAAGAAACCAAATCGTCCAGAGCAAGAACAAGAACCAGATCCTCCTGAAATGGATATTCCGGAAACTCCTAGACCTGAAATGAACTCAGAAAGTGTCTCTACTCCAGATTTTGGGGGTCCACAATTTGGTGCATTTTCAGCATCAACTGACGCTGATGTTTTACCTATAGTTAAAGTACCACCTCAATATCCCAGAAGAGCTACTCAAAGAGGAATAGAGGGTTGGGTTTTGGTTGAGTTTACTATCACTGAAACCGGTGCTGTTGTTAATCCAATGGTTATTGACGCTGATCCTCCAGGAATTTTTAATAGATCTGCTCTAAGAACTATTGTTAAATGGAAATATAAACCTAGGATTGTTGGCGGTAAAGCAGTTCCAAGGTCTGGTGTACAACATTTGATTACTTATGAATTAGAGGACGGAAGGTAATTATGGATAAGATTTCAAGAAAATTTATATATTTTATTTTAATACTTTCTCTGGCTTTACCAGTTTCAGTGATTTTTGAAGCAATTTCTTTAAATGAAGTTTATGCGGCAAAAAAAGAAAGAAAAAAACCTCCCAAGGCTAGACGTACACAAACTATGTCAAAGAAAGTCGGGGCTGATTTTATTAAAGCCCAAGAAGCCCTTGGTGAGGAACAAGCAGATAAAGCTCTTAGCATATTAAATAATTTATTAAGAAATCAAGATTTAAGAGATTTCGAGAAAGCAACAATTGTCCGCTTAAAGGGTTATGTATATGCTGAAAAGGAAGATTACCCGCAATCAATGAAATTTCTCAAAGAGGCTCTTTCCTATAATGCTCTAGAGCCACAAGCACAGCTTGATTTACAATTCGGCATAGCTCAGCTTTATCTAGCTGTTGATCAGTGGGACAAAGGCCTAAGTGAACTTCTTGAATGGTTCGACAATGCCGAAGCTATGGGTAATCCCCCTGGGCCTTCTGCTCATGCACTTTTAGCCCAAATATATTTATATTTCGCCTCTGAAACAGAAAAAGATTCTCCTGAAGAGAAAGCTTTTTATAAAAAAGCTGAACCTCATGCTGAGATAGCTGTTTTACAGGCTGCTGAGCCAAGAGAAAATTGGTATCAAATATATTTATCTGTTCTTCTCTTTGATGATAGATATGAGGAATCAGTCCCTCTTTTAGAAGCTATGGTATACAGGTTTCCTGATAAAAAAACTTATCATAGGCAACTTGCAGCCCTATATGCTGAATTAAAACGTGAAGATGATTCATTTCAAATACAGCAAATTATGTATTCAAAGGATATGCTTGAAAAGCATGGTGAACTTTTGCGTTTGGCTCAATTATATCTTTATTATGAGGTTCCATATAAAGCCGCTGTAATTCTAGAGAGAGAGCTTGAGGCTGAGAGAATTAAAGATGAAGAGAAAAATTGGGAACAATTAGCTAATGCATGGTTATCTGCCCGTGAATGGACAAAAGCTATTCCTCCTCTTACAAAAGCCGCTGAGATGTCAGAGGACGGAGGTCTTTTTCTTCGTTTAGGTCAGACATATATGCAGGAAGAAGATTGGAAAAATGCTGAAAAGTATATTCGTTATGCAATTAAAAAAGGTGACCTTGAAAATCCAGGTAGAGCTTGGCTTTTATTGGGTATCACTAGAAATAAAAAAGGTATTAAGTTTGAAAACTCTGCTTTATTTGCCTTCAAGCGATCTACTGGATATGAAGATATGGAAGCTGATGCTAGAAGATGGGTTAAGGTAATTGAAACTAAACAAGCAAGAAGAGAGGCTGATAGATTGGCTGCTGAAGCAGCTGAAGCAGAACTTGCTGATGATACAATATATTTTAACTAATTATATTATAGCATCTAAATGTTTAATAATTGGTCTACCTTCAATACATTCTCCTAATTTAGGTCCAGCAGCCCTAAAGTGATCACTTTTTCCATGCAAATCGACACTTTCTTGATCAATATAATGTTCCATGACTATATATGTTAATGGCTCATCTCTGTCTTTGGAGATTTGATAAAAAATATTTCCTTTTTCCTTTTCTCTAACTTCTTTTGATAGATTGATAAAGGTTTCTTCAAATAAACCTTCTTTTCCTTCTTTCACTTTGATTGTAGCCAGAATGCATATCATCATATTCTCCTTATTTTTTATTTATTTTTAACTTTAATAGAGTTTTTAAAAGATCTCTATTTTCGTTTGATAATATTAGATTTTGTTTATGAAGATTATCTAATTGATCTAAGGCTTTATTTATATGAAGTTCTGCATTTTCGAGCAAGGATATGTGCTTACCTTCTCTTTCTTTATAAGTTTTTAATTCAGACTCTTGTCTTTCAATAAAAAAAGCTGCTTGTGACAATAATTTCTTAACATCTTCAGTTATAATATCTTGGCTGGTTTCTAATTGCTCAATAACCTGACTTTCTTTTATAATCAGCTTTAAAGAATTTTCACTTATTAATAAGTTCCCACCCTCGGTTTCAACTGCATCAAGTTTTCCCTCAATAATCATTATCTTTAAATCATCTGGATCAACTCCGGCCTTGCGAGCCGCTGAGGCCAATGTTAAAACTCTTTCCTTATCATCCATTTACCTATCCATCAGAATTTTTTTTATTTTTATCTTCTCTATAGTCACCAAACTTTGAATCTCTATCCGACAAGGCTTTTGTAAGTCCTTCTTCTTTTACTTTTTTAAAAAACTCTTTAGCTGACTTAGTATGCATTGATAATTGTTGCATTTCAGTTCCAGCTCTTATTCCAGATCGAATTCCCATAATTTCCATTTGTCTGTGAATAGCTCTTTTATTAAATTGTTGAACATCATGTGGAACACCCGCCACATTGATAGCAACTTTCAAAACTTCTTCTTCTAGTTTATCTTTTGAAAAAGATGCATTGGCAAAGCCACATTCGACAGCTTCTTTTCCAGACATTGAGTTTCCTGTTAGCATTAATTCCATAGATTTTCTCATTCCTACAATCCAAGGATAGAACTGATTATCTGGAGGTGAAATATTTCTTACAACTGGATAGCCTATTGCAGCATCATCAGATACATAGATGAGATCACAAGATTGTGCTAATTCTGTTCCGCCAGCTAGACAATACCCATGAACTTGAGCAATTACAGGCTTGGCTAAATCCCAAATCTTAAAGCAACCCTCTACAACGTGCCTGGGCCAATGCCCTAAACCACCTGCTGTATAATAAGGGTCTAGCTCATCCATATCTTTTGTAAGGTCATATCCTGCGCTAAAGGCTTTTCCTGAACCCCTAATAATTGTAACACTTATATCTGGATCTTTATCATTAGACTCTAAAACTTCAAAAAGCTCTGCTCTTAACTTTGCGCTTAAAGAGTTTCTTTTTTCTGGTCGGTTAAGTGTAATTCTTGAAACTTTCTCATAAGGATTATCAACTATTATAGACTTGTAATTGGTCACTTTATTTCTCCAGTTTTTTTACTTTATAAGTAAAGATTAATTATTTGAATTATTTAATTGTAAAATATAATTCATTCTTGTTTTCTTTTTTATAATGTAATTTTTTTCTTCTAATAATTTAATTAAGTCATCTTTCCAAAGTTCTCTATTATTTTCAATTATTATTATCAGAGGGAGGTTGTCATTTTTAGCATCTTTTAAAAATGGTATTAGTATTTTCTCTTCATTGCCTTCGACATCAATTTTCATAGCAGAAATTTTTTCAATCTTTTCATCATAAATGAAATCTATTAATTTCTTTGCAGTAACTAAGTTTTTACCTTTTTTTGATATAACCCCTTGTCCAAGATTTTCATCAGGTGCTGAAAGACCAAATTGACCAGATTTATCCATCAAAGCGATCTCTCTTGGGTGTATTGGAAGATCATTATTTAATGATACATTAAAGGACAATCGCTTAAAGAGATCAGGATGAGGTTCAATTGAGAAGATTTTTGTATTTTTATATCTTTTGTAAATATTACCAATGGAAAATGAATAAAGTCCAATATTTGCACCAATATCTATGAAAATTGAGTTATCTTGTGCTTTTTCAGCTATAAATTCTCTCTCCTCTTCTTCAAAAATTTGAGGTGAAAAAAGGGCTCTCTTTTCGCTCACATTTCCTTTTGTATACATCCTTAAGTTCGCATTAAAGAGATTTGTATCTATACAATCTTTTGAAAGAATTATAGCAATACGTCTTAAAAGAAATATTATTCTTTTGGATAACCATCTATTTCCAATAGATCTTGTTATTAACATTATAATATTAACAAGTGTATTGGGTTTGTAAAAACCAAATTTTGAAGTGTTATCTACCGGTATCATTTTAATATTTTTTTTGAGTTTATTATCTATTTCAAACAAACAATAACATATAAGATATGATTATGAGTAAAAAAGAAAAAATATTTCGGACTACTAAAGAAGTTCTTAAAACTGCAAAAAGAAGAAAAACCTCTTCCACGCGCTGGCTTCAAAGGCAAATCAATGATCCTTATGTTCGTCAAGCACAGGCTGAAGGAAAAAGATCTCGTGCTGCCTATAAAATCATTCAAATAGATGAGAAGTATAAGATTTTTAATCTTGGCGACTCAGTTCTTGATCTTGGAGCTGCTCCTGGAAGCTGGACAGAGGTTGCTTTAGAGAGGGCTGGTGGATTCACGCTGGCAATTGATATCCTAGATATGGATAGTATTAAAAAAGCTGTAATTTTAAAGGCTGACTTACAAGAGGAGGAATCTGTAGACCTTATAAAAAAATTAAGTGTTGATAAATTTGATGTTGTTTTATCAGATATGGCTGCATCTACAACTGGTCATAAATCAACTGATCACATAAGAACTCAAGCTTTGGCTGAGCTTGCTGCCTTATATGCAGTTGATTTTTTAAAAAAAGGGGGAACGTTTTGCGCAAAGGTCTTTCAAGGAGGGACGCATGGAGACCTTCTATTAGAGCTTAAAAAGAATTTTAAAACCATTAAGCATTATAAACCAGATGCAAGCAGAAAGGGTTCTCCAGAGACCTATGTGATAGCAAAAGGTTTTCAAGAATAGTTTAAATTTCAAAATTTATTTGAACTTATTTCAAGATAGGTTATAAGCAGATGTCAACACAACCTAATAGCAGGAGTTGACATGAAGATACGCGAAGGCATTACTTTTGATGACGTTTTACTTGAACCAGCAAAATCTTCTGTGTTACCTGCTGACGCAACCTTAAAAACAAAAATTACTAAAAATATTAATTTATCGATTCCTTTAATTTCTGCTGCAATGGATACAGTTACAGAATCTGAAATGGCAATTGCTATGGCACAATCAGGTGGCTTAGGGGTTATTCATAGAAATCTTGATTGTGAAGTCCAAGCAAATGAAGTTAAAAAAGTTAAAAAATTTGAATCAGGAATGGTTGTTGATCCAGTAACTATAAGCCCTGATCAATCCTTAAAAGATGCCCTAGATCTTATGCAAAGTTATAATATTTCTGGTATTCCTGTTACTGACCCATCGACAAAAAAACTAAAAGGAATAATAACTAATCGGGATGTCAGATTTGCGTCTAATCAAAATCAAAAGGTTAGTGAGTTAATGACAAATGAGGACCTTATCACGGTTGATGAAAGCGTTACTCAAGCAAAGGCTAAGGCAGAACTTCACAAACATAGGATAGAGAAGCTTTTAGTTGTTGATAAACAATATAGATGCATTGGTTTAATCACTGTCAAAGATATGGAGAAATCAAAACTTCACCCCACAGCCTGTAAGGATAGAAAGGGAAGATTAAGGGTCGCAGCAGCTACATCTGTAGGCGATAAAGGTTTTGAAAGAGCTGAAGCGTTAATAGATGCTGGTGTTGATCTTCTTGTTGTTGATACAGCTCATGGACATTCCTCCCAAGTTCCTCAGATTGTTAAAAGAATAAAAAAACTCTCAAAAACTACACAGATAATTGCTGGAAATGTTGCAACAAAAGAAGCTACCAAATCTTTGATAGATGCTGGAGCAGATTGTATTAAGATTGGAATAGGTCCAGGCTCTATTTGTACTACACGGATTGTAGCTGGAGTTGGTGTGCCTCAATTAACAGCCATTATTGATTGTGCAAATGAAGCTCGTAAATCAAATATTCCAGTTATTGCTGATGGAGGCATAAAATTTTCTGGAGATTTTGCTAAAGCATTAGCAGCTGGTGCAGATGTTGTAATGATAGGATCATTATTCGCTGGTACTGCTGAAACGCCCGGTGAAATATTTCTTCATCAAGGAAGACGTTTTAAGTCATACAGAGGTATGGGATCCGTAGCGGCTATGGCCGATGGCTCCGCTGACAGATATTTTCAATCAGATATGGGTAATAATAAAAAACTCGTCCCTGAAGGTGTTGAAGGTCAAGTTCCTTATACAGGATCAGTTCATGATATTATTCATCAAATGATTGGGGGGGCTTAGGGCTTCAATGGGCTATACAGGCTCAAAAACTCTTAGAGATTTTCAAACAAAGACTAAATTTATTAAAATTTCACCTGCATCCTTAACAGAAAGTCATACTCATGACGTTTTGGTTACTCGCGAGGCTCCTAATTATCCTGTCAGAGGTTAATCTTTGATGAATTATAAAAGATATCTCATAGTAATCCTTTCTTTTGTATTACTTACTGGTGCTTATTCTTTAATTGATGTTTCAAATAAACTTTCAAGGGAAGCTTTAGAGGCGCTTAAGAATGATAATATTGAGGCCTTATCTTTATCAAAACAAAGCTTAGTAGCCGATCCATCAAATGCTTTCGCTTGGGCAGTTTTTGGAAAAATTTTACTGAAAAATGGTAAGGTACAAGAATCTTTAAACTATTTTGAAAGATCTTTATCTTTAAATTCATCTTTAAAGGAAGGTCTCTATTGGGCTGCAGAAGCAGACATCGTATTAAAAGATATTAATAGTGCAGAAAAAAAATTAAATATTTTAATAAACTCTTGTTCAAACTGTAGTGAATCAGAAATGTTAAAGCAATTAATTGAGTCTTTTAAGAGACAAGAGTTAAAAGCTAATGATACAAAAGAAGAGAGTAAATTAAATGATTGATAGTATTCAAAATGACAGAATACTTATTTTAGATTTTGGTAGTCAAGTAACACAATTAATTGCACGCAGGATAAGAGAGAGCGGAGTTTACTGTGAAATTTATCCTTACATGAAATGGAAAGAGGGCATTGATGTTATCAAACCATTGGGAATAATTTTATCAGGAGGACCTGCTTCTGTTATAGAAGAATCCTCACCCCAAGTCGCTAGAGAGGTTCTAGATTATAATGTTCCAATCTTAGGTATCTGTTATGGACAACAAACACTTTGCTCTCAACTAGGAGGTAAAGTTGAAAACTCTTCAAAAAGAGAATTTGGAAGAGCAAATATCGAAATTATTGAAGACTCAAAATTCTTTCATGGATTTGATAAAAGTAATTTAAATGAACCTGTGTGGATGAGTCATGGCGATAAAGTGAGCAAGATTCCTGAAGGTTTTAAAGTTATAGCTAAAAGCGAAAATGCTCCTTTTGCAGCTATTTCAAATGAAGAAAAACAGATTTACGGTGTTCAATTTCACCCCGAAGTTGTTCATACCCCAAATGGATCGAAAATGTTAAAGAATTTTACTCATTTAATTTGTGGCTGTGATGGTGACTGGACAATAGAGTCATTTAAAAGTGTTGCTATTGAAAGAATTAAAAATCAAGTCGGAAGCGGAAGAGTGGTTTGTGGGCTTTCAGGTGGAGTAGATTCATCTGTTGCCGCGGTCCTCCTTCATCAGGCAATAGGCGATCAATTGACATGTATTTACGTTGATACAGGACTAATGAGAGAGAATGAAACACAAGAAGTTGTTGATATGTTTAAAGGACATTTTAATATTCCTTTAGTTCATGTTGATGCCAGTGAAGCTTTTTTAAATGATCTTAATGGCGTAAGTGATCCAGAGAAAAAAAGAAAAATTATTGGCTCGAAATTTATAGATATTTTTGATGCTGAGGCTTCTAAGCTTGGGGGAGCAGATTTTCTTGCTCAAGGAACTCTTTATCCGGATGTGATCGAGAGCGTTTCTTTTATTGGGGGTCCTTCTGTAACAATTAAAAGCCATCATAATGTTGGAGGTCTTCCAGAGAGAATGAAAATGGAATTAGTTGAGCCTTTAAGAGAACTCTTCAAGGATGAGGTTAGAAATCTTGGAAGAGAGCTTGGGCTACCTGATCGCTTTATAGACCGACACCCATTTCCCGGTCCTGGTCTGGCGATACGTATCCCTGGTGAGATAACAACTGATAAAGTTAAGATATTGAGAAAAGCAGATACGATTTATATCGATGAAATTAAAAAAGCGGGTCTTTATAATGAAATATGGCAAGCTTTTGCAGTTCTTTTGCCTGTACAAACCGTCGGAGTTATGGGTGATGAGAGAACTTATGAATATGTGTGTGCCTTAAGAGCCGTTACGTCTTTGGATGGTATGACAGCGGATTATTATCCTTATGAACAGTCATTTTTAGCAAATGTTAGTACAAGAATTATAAACGAAGTAAAGGGCATTAATAGGGTTGTTTATGACATTACCTCAAAACCACCAGGTACTATTGAGTGGGAATGAGATGATACAAATTCTATTACCAATACATATCCTAGCCGGAACAATTGCACTGATTTGTGCTGCTCTGGCAGTTTCATCTGAGAAAGGTAAAAAACTCCATGTGCTTTCAGGTAGAGCATATTTCTGGAGTATGGCTACTATCTTCTTAACAGCTATTCCAATGTCTATTATCACCAGCAACATCTTTTTGTTTTTAATAGCTATCTTTTCTTTCTATCTAGCTTTCGCAGGTATGCGCTTCGCTAGAAATAGAAAGGGTATCGCAACTAATTTAGATTGGATTGCTGTCAGCTTAATGATTTTATCAGGACTAGGAATGTGGATACTGGCTGCAATTTTCTTCACTAATGATAACTCGCAATACATAGTGCTTCTGGTTTTCGGATTTTTAGCTAGTCGTTTGGGTTATGCTGATTTAATGAGCTATAAAAATAATACTGCTACAGGAAAAGAAAGAATCTCAAGGCACTTAACTAACATGATGGGAGGAACTATTGCAGTGATTACAGCTGTTTTAGTTGTTAATCCTCCTTTTGAACCCGAATGGGTATGGTGGGTGCTTCCAACAGCATTAATAACACCAGTAATTTTATGGTGGAATTTTAAAATACTAAAATGAAGTTACAAAAAAGTTACAAACTCTATCTTATTCCCCTTAAAACCATTGATTTTATTGAGGTTTTAGATAACGTAATTATAGAGTGGGAATAAAATGGCTGTGATATTAGAGGGATACATTAGGGTTCCTTATGAAGAATTAGAAACCATTAAGAATAAGTTAAATGAACATATTGAACATACTTTGAATGAAGATGGTTGTTTGGAATTTGATGTAACGCAAGATGATAGCGATGAATGTATTTTTCATGTTTTCGAAAAGTTTTTAGATAATGACGCATTCAATTTACATCAAGCAAGAACCAAAATAAGTGATTGGGGTGCCGTTAGCAAAAATGTGGAAAGGTTTTACAGCAAGAGGTGCGAAGAATGACTTGTAAACTCTGTTTTGCCACTCGCAAACCCTTGCTACATAAGGGCTTGTAAAACTGCGACTATTGAGTGGGAATAGTTTTTATTCCTAAATAATTGACAATATTTTTTAAAAATATATTATACCCCCTATGGGTATATTTATACAGATGTTTATAATTATTTTTTTCATAACAAATGCTGAGGCAAGACCAATTTCTTATAATGGTGGTCATACAGTTATGGTTTTATCGGATAATATAAAAAATTCTATGTATTACCATTACTCACCAACTTATAAATACTCAATAGGTGTAGAGTTTCTCGAAGATAAACTTTTCAATAAAAATTATTCTTTTCTAAGATTGACTTATTTATTAAATAGGAAAAATACAAAAAATTCACAAAGAAATTTATATTTTCAGTCTGGCATTAACCCCGAAAGAACAAAAAATATTTTTTATGGTATTCATGGTGACTGGGAAACTAGAAGAGTCTTTTCAGGTTTCAGTTTAAAGAGGACTAAAAATGGATATAAAAATTATACTGATAAATTTATTCAATTAGGTTTTACTCCATATCTTGGAGATTATGGAGATCTTCATTCTTGGATAATGATTAAGTCAAAGAAGAATTCATTTTCAAATAGTTGGTCAACTTATCCATTACTAAAATTTTTTAAAGGTGATTTTCTTTTTGAACTAGGTTTTAACAATAAAACAGAATGGGATGCCCATTTGATGTATAGATTTTAAGGAGCTATTATGAAAAGAAGTTTTATTTTTTTATTTTGTTTATTAATTTTTTCAAAAGCTTTATATGCCGATAATAATGGGTCTTCAAACCACTATTCTCACAAAGGGCATATTCATAAAGAATTTGTTAAAGGCGAAAAATTTAATATTCACTCTGATCGTTTTGATTCATTTGCTAATGGATTGAAGCAGGTACAAATTGCTATTGTTAATGTTAATGGTATGGTTTGTGATTTTTGTGCAAGAGGAATTGAGAAGTCTTTTTCAAAAGATATAAATTTAAAAAAAATTGATGTGGATTTATCAAAGGGAAAAGTTTTGCTTGCATATGATTTAGAAAAAAAAATAAGTTTTGATGAAATAAAGAAACTTATTGTTGAAAATGGCCAAAATGTTACTGACATTAAAATAATAAAATTATAATCAAATGAACGACAAAGCCATAAACTTTCTATCTTTATTTGCTTCTTCATCAACTTTGATTTGTTGTGCATTACCTGCATTATTCATCGTTTTAGGGGCCGGAGCTAGTTTTGCAAGTCTTATAGTAACTTTTCCATTTTTGATTACTTTATCTAAATACAAAGTATTTATTTCATTATTTGCTTTTTTCTCAATTTTAGTCGGTGGTTATATAAATTATAAAACATACTATTTACCTTGTCCGACTGATCCAAGCCTAGGAAGAGCATGTATGAGGACTCGTAAAAGATCTCGTTTAATATATTATATATCCGTGATAATATTTTTATTTGCTAGTATTTTTACTTATATCATTCCAGGGGTTATTTAACTATGAGTCATCAATGTCATAAAGATCAATTGTCAAGTATAAGGCGAATAGAGGGTCAGGTTCGGGGTGTTGAAAAAATGATTGAAAAAGGAGATTATTGTATTGATATTCTAAATCAAATAAAAGCAGTTAAAAATTCAATCATTACTGTTGAAGGAAAAATTCTTAAAAAACACATAAAAGAATGTATTAAAGACTCTCTTGCAGGGAATGATTTTGACACTAAAGTTGATGAAATTGTTAATGTTCTAAAAAGATAAAAAAGCTAGCGTATATTTAGTTTTTTGATAAAATTTTCATGCGATACTATAAATAAAATTGGAAAACTTACAGACCAAACAAGAACAAGGATAAGTATCGAGAAAAGGTAAGGCTCGCCGAAAGTGACTGCTCCTAAACGTTCACCAACCGTATAATTGAAAGGCAAGGCGGTTGCGCCAAGTCCAAATGCCACTAGTTTGTTCTTACCTACAAACGAAAGAGATAGGGTTATGGTGGGTGCTTCCAACCGTTCTCATAACCCCAGTTATTTTTTGGTGGAATTTTAAAATACTAAAATGAAGTTACAAAAAAGTTACAAACTCTATCTTATTCCCCTTAAAACCATTGATTTTATTGAGGTTTTAGATAACGTAATTATAGAGTGGGAATAAATGACATCTTTATAAGTTATTGATTTTATTAAATAAATTATAAAAAAGTTAAAACAAACTAACAAAAAACTAAGAGTCAGCATTAATCACAACAACTAACCCTAAGAACTGTTGAATTATTCAACTTTAAATCTATAGTGGAATTAAAATGTATTCTACAACTAGTAAAAAAGGTATTCATAGTATGTATGAAGCAGCGTTTATGAGTATTTCATGGAACTAACGGTTGAACAAGCACTGCAGCAGGGCGTTGCCGCACATAAAGAGGGCAAGCTTCAAGATGCTGAGCGGCTATATCGAGCTATCTTGCAATCCCAGCCTTTGCATCCAGATGCTAATCATAACCTCGGCGTATTAGCAGTATCGGTTAATAAAGCTGATTCGGCATTGCCACTATTTAAAACTGCTCTCGAAGCCAACCCAAAGATAGAACAGTTTTGGCTGAGTTACATTGATGCACTTATCAAAGAAAAACAATTTAAAAATGCGAAGCTATTGATTGAACAGGCGAAAACGAAGAGTGTGGCTGAAGAAAAATTAAATATCTTGGAAAGACAACTCACACCAACCGTACAGGTAAGTGAGCCTAAATTAGCTGTGCAAAATAAAAGCCTGTCATTGTCACAGAAGTACAAAAAGTTAGCTGAACAAAAAAAACAAATGAAGGAGAAAAAACAAAATTTAAAATCTATTAATCCATCTGATTCAGAAATAAAAAACCTTTTAGAGCATTATCAAAATAGACGGTATGACGATGCTGAGGAGTTAGCAAAATCCATCACTAAAGAATTTCCCGAGTACCAATTTGCCTGGACAGTGCTTAGCGCTGTATTCAAGCAAACTGGGAGAGTAATTGATTCATTAACTGCTTTGAGAAAATCTGTAAAATTAGCGCCTCAAGATGCTGTAGCACACTCCAATTTGGGCGCTACGCTTACAGAACTCGGAAGATTAGATGAGGCTGAAGCAAGCTATACACAAGCGATAGCGTTAAAACCTGACTATCCAGAAGCCCACTACAACTTGGGCATCGCTCTTCAAGAGCTTGGAAGATTAGAAGATGCTGAAGGAAGCTATACACAAGCGATAGCGGTAAAACCTGACTATCCCGAAGCCCACAATAACTTGGGTGTCACTCTCCACGAACTAGGTAAATTAGAAGAAGCTGTGGCTAGTTATAATCAAGCGATAGCGTTGGAGCCTGACTATGCCGAAGCCCACAATAACTTAGGCAACACGCTTCATAAACTAGGAAGATTAGAGGAGGCTGAAGCAAGCTACAACCAAACGATAGCGTTGAAACCTGATGATGTTGAAGCCCATTATAACTTGGGTAACACGCTACAAGAACTAGGAAGATTAGACGAGTCTGAAGCAAGCTACACGCAAGCGATAGCGTTGAAGCCTGACTTTGCTAACGTGTATTGGAACATGCAGGGTATTGAAAAAAATATACAAGGCGCTGAGCATTGGATTGATAAATGCTTGGAGGTAGATGAAAACCACGTTAAAGCCAGAGTAACGAAGGCTGCATTAAGGTTCTATCAAGGAGATAGAGCTGACTTTGATAATCTGATGCAATCTGAATTAAAGCAACATCCCTACATGCGTTCATTTTCTTGGGTTTTCAGTTTACCTAATCTTCCCGAATTATACTTTAACAAATTCTACTTTTTCGATGCTGTTATTAAAAAAAGTATAACTTCAAAACCGTTTTATGAATTCGGTGTTTGGAGGGCGTCATCCTTTAAGTATCTTATTAAAGTTTTTAAAAAAGGTTATGGCTTTGATACGTTCACAGGTTTGCCAGAAGACTGGCTTAGCAAAAATATTAGTGTTACTAAAAAGGCTGGTACTTATACGAGTGATGGGAATGTGCCTAAAATTAAAGGTGGAAAGTTTATTGTAGGTAAATTTGAAGATACTTTACCCATCTTTTTTTCTGAGAGTCATCCTATAGCATCAGTAATAAATTTTGATGCAGATTTATATTCCTCGACTATTTGTGCTTTAAATTTTTCAAAATCTGTGATGGATAAAGATACTATTCTTATCTTTGATGAACTCATAATGAACGAAAGTTGGGAACAAGACGAATTTAAAGCCCTGAACGAATTCTGTTCTATCAACCACTATAGTTATGAAGTGATAGCAGTCTCATTTTCTACAAAGCAAGTTGCAGTTAAATTAATTGGCATTTAAATTTTTTATTAAGTTTGCTGTAAGATTATCTTTGTTAGTTGAATTTAAAGAGACTTTTGAAATGAAAAATACAAGTGTTAACAGTTCAAAACAAACTAACAACAAACTAAATTTAATCCTTCGTAAAGTCTTATGCAGTAATACATTCGTGAGGGGTAAGTAGCGAGTGGGAATAAAGTAAATAAAAAACTAGCGCATATTTAGTCTTTCAATAAAATTTTCATGCGATACCATAAATAAAATTGGAAAGCTTACAGACCAGACAAGAGCAAGTGTCAGTATCGAAAAAAGATAAGGCTCGCCGAAAGTGACTGCTCCTAAACGTTCACCAACAGTATAATTAAAAGGCAAGGCGGTTGCGCCAAGTCCAAATGCGACTAGTTTGTTCTTACCTATAAACGAAAGAGATAGGGTTATGGTGGTGCTAAAATTAATCCACAATACGATTAGCCAGAAGGGAATAATTAAACTTGAGTCAGGAAAAATGAAAATTCCGAAAAAGGTAAGGCTACTGTCGATCGTAATTCCGATTATGGCAGGGAGTAATATCTGACGTACTTTGAGATCACCAATACGTAAAAGACATGCTAAATAAATTACTAAACTGGGTAATGTTAAGTATATTAAGGAGTCTCTTCCTAGAACTAAGCCTGCCCACAAAAAATTAAAGACAATAATGTTGAGAAATTTAGAAGTAACAATTTGTTTGAACTGAATTTTTACAGGCATTTTAAAAATATTCCTTCATCATGTAAGCCTTTCGGGGTTTTCTTTGAACGTTCGATTGTATAAGTTTTACGTAAATAAAGGTGTTTCTTCTTCATTATGATATAATATAGATTAAAAAAAGGAATTTACTATGAGACTTTTGTACATTTTTATTATTTTTAATATTTTTATATTTAGTGAAAACTTATTTTCAAAAGAACTTTCTGAAAGAGAAAAGTTTGATAATCTTTCCAAAGAAATATCAAATTGGGGTAGGTGGGGAGCAAATGATCAGCTTGGTACATTAAATAATATTTCTAATTCAAATATAATGGATGCAAAAAAATTAGTCATTGAAGGAAAAACAATTTCTTTATCTAGAAATATGTCAAAAGAATCTAATCCCTTTAATCACGCGCCTATTAAACACGAACCTTTTATTTTTCCTGATGATGCCTTTGGAGCTGACCCTAAGTTAGCTCAAGAGGGAGCTGGCGATATTTTTGAAATAGAGTATCATGGGTATTCCCATACCCATATAGATGCAATTAATCATTTTGGTAGAAATGGAAAAATGTATAACGGCTATCCTTTTGAAATAAACTCTAATAATGAATTCGAAAATTTGGGTATTGATGAGATAGGAAAATCAGGAATAATAGGCAGAGGTGTTTTAATTGATTTACCTGTTTTTTTTGGAGTTAATTATGTTGAAGCTGGAACAGTAATCAGAATTGAAGATATTAAAAAATGGGAAAAAAAGAATAATATAAAAATTGGTAAAGGAGACATTTTATTACTTAGAACGGGAAGATGGGAGCAATTACGGCAAAGGGGCTATTGGGAAATTACAAAAAAAAGTACTGGGTTTCATTATTCTGTTGCATCTTTTTTAAAGGAAAGAGATGTAGCTGTAATAGGTTGTGATGGTGTATCAGATGTTTATCCATCTGGTATTAAAAGTAAAAAAGATGCATTACATGAATTAGTATTAGTAGATTTGGGTATGCCGATTTTTGATAATATGGATCTTGATTTATTATCTAAAAATTTAGAAAGATTAAATAGAAAAACCTTTATGTTTGTTGCCAATCCTTTAAAGATAAAAGGTGCTACAGGCGCTCCTATAAATCCAGTTGCAATTTATTAAAATAAAAAAAGTTACAAAGCTTTTAACTCATATTTAGTTTAAATTATTAAAAAAAGGAAAAAAAATGACATTAAAAATAAACAGTATGGCTCCAGATTTTAAGGCTAAAACTCAAGAAGGAGATATATCTTTTCACGAGTGGCTTGGGGATAGTTGGGGAGTATTATTTTCACACCCAAAAGATTTCACACCAGTTTGTACAACTGAACTTGGTACATTAGCTAAAATGAAACCTGAGTTTGAAGCAAGAAATGTTAAAGTTATTGGTTTAAGTGTGGATCCAGTTTCTGATCATGTCAAATGGCTAGAAGACATTAAAGACGTAACAGGAAACAAACCAAATTATCCAATCATTGCTGATGAAAAATTAGAGGTTGCAAAACTTTATAATATGTTAGAGGACGATGCGGGGGTTGAATCCATGGGGCGTACTGCAGTCGATAACCAAACAGTTAGAACTGTTTTTATTATTAGACCAGACAAGAGAATTGGATTATTTTTAACCTATCCTATGGCAACAGGAAGAAACTTTGATGAGATATTGAGAGCTATTGATTCCATGCAATTAACTGTTACACATAAAGTTGCTACTCCTGCAAATTGGAACAAAGGTGAAGATGTGATTATTGTTCCTGCTGTTAAAGATGATGAGGCTAAAAAGTTATATCCAAATGGTTGGAAAACATTAAAACCTTATTTAAGAAAAGTTCCAGATCCTTCTAAATAGAAAGTCTATGAAAAATTTAAAAAATAAAGTTATAGCGATAACTGGAGGAGCTACTGGGATAGGTTTTGCTCTCGCAAAAACCTTAGGAAGTGAGGGCGCAAAAATAGTTATTGGAGAGCCAAGAAAGGAAAAACTTATAAAGGCAGTTGATGCCCTAAAAGATATGGGCATTGAAGCCTTTGAAGCATATCTTGATGTAACAGATTTAAAAAGTGTTGAAGATTTTGCTGAATTTACAATCAAATGTTTTGGCCGTGTTGATATGCTTATTAATAATGCTGGTATAGCCGGTGCTAGAGGTCGAATTGATAAAGTCGATGTTGTAGAAGCTAAGAAGATTTTTGATGTTAATTTCTTTGGAGTTTGGCACGGATGTGCAGTTTTTAGCAAGAAAATGATTGAACAAGGCACGAAGTCAGCTATTTATAATCTTGGTTCTGAGAATTCATTATTTATTGCAGTACCAAAATCAGTTGCTTATGTAGCATCTAAACATTCGGTTTTTGCTTTAAGCGAGAGTTTAAGAAATGATCTTCCAGATTTTATTCACGTTGGTACAATATTTCCTGGTTATGTAGACACACCTTTAACAAGCCAAGCCGAAGGAGGAATGGATGCTGATGAATTTGCTAAGATTGTTAAAGAGCAAATTAAAAATGAAGAGCATATAATAGTTTCACATGCATACAATAATGTTCATATTGAAAAAAGAAATAACGAGATAAGTTCTGCTTATAAAAAATATGCACCACGCTATGATGGAGACGATGAATATGATGTTAAAACTATTCTTTCAAAATTATAAAAAATATTTTGGATAATAATAGTTTTTTTACTAAGCATTGAGTGGGATTAAAATTAATATGAAGAAAATTAAAAATGGATACTTAGTTTCACATCCTTGGGATAATAAATGAAAGTTTTATGTTTAGGTGGTAGTGGCGGCATGGGAAGGTATGCTGTTAGAGTTATATCTAAATTTCCAGAGTTAGAGGCTATTACAATTGCAGATTTAAATGAAGAAGCTGCTAAAGAATTCGCAAATTCCTTTGATGCAAATATTAAAGGAATTGGTCTTGATGTAACAGATAACAAAAAAATGGCGAAAGCTCTTCAAGAGCATGATCTAGTTCTAAATACCATAGGCCCATTTTTTATGTTTGGAGTCCCTATTTTAAAAGCTGCTATCGAAAATAAGTGTCACTATATAGATATATGTGATGACTGGGAACCTACCGAAGACATGTTAAAGCTCGACTCTCAAGCAAAAAAAGCAGAAATTACTGCAATTATTGGCTTAGGTGCCAGTCCTGGAATTACTAATTTGCTAGCTCTAGTTGCTATCGAGGAATTAGACTCAGTTGATACTGTTGTAACGGGCTGGGATTTAAGTAGCGCAAATCCTGAAGAAGAAACGTCACAAAAAGGCACTAATGCTGCGATGATACATGGAATTCAACAAATGAGTGGCAAAGTAAAAATTTTTGAGGATGGTAAACTTAATATGATCCAATCACTTAAAAAGATTAAAATTGATTATCCAGGTAGAGGTATTTATCAAGCAAATATCTTTGGACACCCAGAGGCAATATCATTTCCTCACCACTTCCCACAAATAAAAAATTCAATAAATGCTGCTCATGGTGGTAATAATATAGATATCTTTATAATAAAAATTATCTTATGGCTTGCAGAAAAAAATATCATCTCACATGATAAGGTAGCTAATTTTTTTGTTTGGCTAGAAACAAAAATGAAAAGACATGTTTCCTCTGAGGAAAGAGGAGGTTTGCCTCCAATTTATGGACTTACTCATGGAATCAAAAATGGTAATATTGCCTCGGTTGGAGTAACTCTTGCCACTAAAAAATCAGCGAATGAAACCAGTATGGGAGAAGCAACAGGTCATCCTTTGGCATTGGGATTAAAACTTTTTCTTCAAGGAAAAATTAATAAATATGGGGTCTTTGCTCCCGAAGGAATAATAAATACTGAAGATTTTTTTAAAGAATATGCAGAATTAGAAGAGCTTGAAGAGGATTTGGAAATATCTAGATCTTGGGAAATATAGTTTTGAAGAATAATAGTTTTTTTATGTTTGCTATTGATTGGAAATGAAATGGATCCATTATCTCAGGGAACAGTTGGTGCAGCATTTGCACAATCTATTGCAAATAAAAATAATATTATAAAGATTGGTATTATTGGTTTTCTTGCTGGATTGGTACCTGATTTAGATATTTTAATACGATCCGAAAATGATCCAATTTTATTTCTTGAGTACCACAGACAGTTCAGTCACTCACTTTTTTTTATTCCCTTTGGTTCATTTATTGTTGCTCTTCTTATCTTTCCTTTATTTAAGAAATCTATGGGTTTTAAAACTATCTACATGGCAAGTTTTTTGGGATATGCAACGCATGGATTGCTTGATGCATGTACCTCTTACGGGACTTTACTTTTTTGGCCTTTCTCAAACGAGAGGATTACTTGGAACAATATATCTATTATCGATCCACTCTTTACAATTCCTGTTCTAATCCTCATAGGAATTGCGATAAAAACAAGAAAAAGAATATTTAGTTTTTTTGCTATTGGATGGATTATTTTTTACTTATCTTTGGGTTTTATTCAATATGATAGAGCATTATTAGCTGCAATTAAGCTTGCTGAATCAAGAGGGCATGTTGCTGAGCGCATAACCCTAAAGCCATCATTTGGAAACTTGATTTTATGGAAATCCATTTATCAATATGAAGAAACTTTTTATGTTGATGCAATTCGAACAGCTCAATCAACTACTTGGTGTTTGGGTGAAAATATCAGAATGTTTGATTATCAACATCATTTACCTAGCCTTGATAAAGAAAGTCAGCAAGGCAAGGATATTGAGAGATTTCGTTGGTTTTCTCAGAATTATTTAGGTTATGACAAAGAAAAAAATCTTGTTACAGATATTCGTTACTCGATGATTCCTAATCAGATTACACCAATGTGGGGTCTGGTTATAGATGATCAGCGGCGTACAAATGAGCATGCTATTTGGTGGACAAATCGAGATTTAGGCCAAAGTCAGTTAGATTTATTTAAAGAGATGTTAATGGGTAAAGCGTGTAGAAATTTTAACTAAAATAATTATATTTTTTACTCATTTCAACATCCTTACTTTTTATGAACATATCTCGTTTTATAGATTATTAATTATTTAGCTGATGTGATTATAATTTCATCAGAATCCACAGGTAATATTGCCATAGTTCCATCATGAGATGCCATCCAATTTTTACTTATTTCATCCACACCTCTATACATAATACTTTCCATCAAACTAGTTCTTGGAGCTGGAAGGTGATGATAAAAAATTAAATGTCCTACATTTGCTTTATTTGCAGCCTTAACAACTTCAATAATTGGCGTGTGATAGTCTTGAACATCAATTGTAACTGCTTCAGCAACGGTATTACCTACTTTCTTTGAAACTCTGTTTAAAATATTTAAAAGTTCTATAGACATAGATTCATGGAATAAAATATCCACGTTATTTGAGTTCTTGATAAGATTTTCATCATAAGTAGTGTCTCCACTTATACTTATTGATCTACCTTTATAATCAATTCTGAAACCAAGTGCTGGGTCAACAGGGTTATGAGTAACGCTATACGCAGTAATTTTTAAACTACCATCGTCTATTAAAACAGGATTACTTAAGTCAACTGTATGGGTATTAAATCCAGCTACATTAAGAGGAGCTATGGTATCTCCGTGGTGTTCATTTCTAAAAATGAAGTCTTTTGTATACGCTAATTCTATTCCATCAGTAAGCATTTGAACTCCCTCTGGACCATATACTTTAAGTTTTTCATTTCTTCGACCTGGAATCCAGGTATTAAGATGAAATTCATTTAATTCAGATATATGATCTGAGTGAAGATGGGTATAAAAAATAGCTTTTACCTTGCTCCATGGAATACTCCAATCTGTTAGATTTTTTAAACTACCATTACCTGTATCAAATATATAAATATCATCTCCAGCTTGCACCAATATACATGCCTCAGCTCTATTTGGATCATAAATTGGAGATCTTGATCCACATACCAATCCTGTTAAGGCATCATTTTCTGGAAGAACAGATTTAGGCGTAGCTAAATTTCCAATAGCTCTATCTAGAAGTTTATCTTGAAACCATGGTTGCCTGAGTAAAATAAGAATAGTTATACCTAAGAAAAAAGTAATAAAAAAAAGGTATTTAATTAATTTCTTCATGACTTATCCTCAATTAGTTCGATTTGATAGTATTTGCATGATTTTATAAGAAGTTTCGTTCCCGGCATTTTGATTCTGTCCGGTAACAAATCTTTTCTCATCGTCAACAACAGTTAGATTAGCAAATGCATCTTTAAATTTTGTTTGGCTCTGAAAAATAACCCCAGCTTTTTTCAGCTCTGTTTCTGGGTGTTGGGGTGTTATATCAATACCTAGTTCTTTAATTTGTTTATCTGTAACACCAGTCATTTTCCTACCCTTGATTAGTAGATTATTATTTCTATCTTTGGCTTTAATAAAGCCAAGAACACCGTGACAAATACCGCCAATAATTGGCTTTTTTTCGGAGTAATATGCTAATGATATTTTCTCACCTAATAAGTCTGAAAAACCTAGATCATAAGCAGCGCCCCAACCACCAGATAAAAACACAATATCATATTCTTCAAGGTTAATATCCTCTATGGATACAGAGTTATTCAATTTAGACATTAGATCATTATTCTTTAAAAACTCTTTATCTTCATTGGTTTTAATAAAGTAAGGAAGGGGTTCCAAAGGAATTTTACCGCCCTTTATACTTGCAATATCAACAGTTATACCTGACTCAACAAATCTAAAATATGGAACAGAAAGTTCTGAAAGAAATAATCCAGTAGCCTTTCCATTAGCTTCATTAGGTTTATTTAATACACCATGATTAGTTGCAATAATTAGAGCTCTTTTATCATTTAATACAAAAGCCCCTTCTTTATATTCTGGATGCAATCCAAAAGAAGTAAGTATTGTTGGAAGAGCTATAAGTATAAGGGATATTATTAATATTATACCTATTATAGCATTCCTAAGGACTCTAATCATTGCAGTATCTCCATATAATTTTCTATAAAAAAAATTATTAGAAGTTGATACGTGCTGTTAATTCAACAGTACGTGGGGGGTCAATCATTTTAAAGTAAGCGCCATTAAACCCAAGACTTCCAAGTGGAATATCATTACCCCACATAAAAGTTTTTTCATCAGTTAGGTTTTTACCTATTAATGAAATTTGCCATTTATCATTCTTTGCCAATGATATGCGAGCATTAAGTTTACCGTAGCTCTCTTGCACCAAGTTTTCATCCATATCTGCCGCCACAATTACATCATCTGTCCAGTTATAATCTAGTGCAATATTAAACAATAAACCTGAAGATAGCTCAGTGTCATATGAGACACCAACATTGGCAGTTAATTCAGGTGCAAATTGTAATTGTTGTCCGCTTAAATCTTGAGTACATCCTGCTGGACCACCATTTGCTATTGCTTGTGCAACGTT
>JACLAC010008306.1_pt1 | contig 25677 bp, 9 predicted proteins | sample 8027881 | NCBI WGS metagenome assembly JACLAC01 (sample SAMN15725517, study PRJNA655200) | protist metagenome | isolation source: fluorescence activated cell sorting (FACS) single amplified genomes of... | place: Spain: Blaines Bay Microbial Observatory, Mediterranean Sea | collected 2016-01-19 | reverse complement strand
CATTTTGCCTAGCTGAATGCTAAAGTTTGGGCGATCATGTCCTGCATTTAAACCATAAGACCATGAATTCTTGTAGGGATCCATGATAACTTTAAGTAATTCTAATTCTTCTAAATCACCACAGTTTGTTAACTGTCCCCATATAATATGGCAGTCTTCAAAATGAGGGGAGTAGCTTAGTTGTCGTAAACTTCTTGCCAAAGCATAAGGAGCTTCGTTGATATCTTCTAAAAATAAGAAATCGCCAGGAGATAAGCGAAGTTGCCAAGGAGTTCCCATGAGGTGAGATAAGACAGAAAGGTTTCCGCCTATTAATTTTCCTTGTTTGGGTATGCCTTGTTTGATTTCAAAGCTTTGAGACCGATCAGCGATCGCCATGAGAAGGGATTGTAGTTCAGAAGGGTTCGCCTCTAAAAAACCTTTCGTCGCTAACATAGGGCCATGAATTGTGACTATTCCGATATTATTCAGATGTGCATGCAAAGCCGTGAGATCACTAAAACCAATAATTTTTTTGTTTAGATAGGATTTCGTCGTCGTTGGCAAAACGTCTAGCCAATCTATGGTTCCATATCCTCCACGAGCAGCCCATGCAATATCGACTTTTTCGTTTTGAATCGCATCTATAAAGCTATGAGCGCGATCGTTGGTTGTTCCGGCATAAAAATGATGAGTGCTAGGTGGGTTAGACTCAGAAATATTAAGATTTAATTTTTTTGAGCAAAAATGAAGCCCCATTTTTAAATTTTCTAAGTCAAAAATGGAAGCTGGATAAAAAGCTTGTAGAGTATGTGGCAACTAAGTATTAGATGGGTTGAAGTTCTGTCCGAGTTCAATGCTTAAATCTCTGTCTGTACTTGAGTAAAGATTAGGAGATTTGAATAAATGTTTTAGATAAAAGCGAATAAATCGGTAGGTGTCTTTTATAGGGTTTATTTTACTATATTGGTCTCCGTAGATGGTTTTTACTAAACAAGACTCAATACTAAAGTTGCTTCGTGCGGCACGGATAATAATTTCTGATTCAGCATCAAAACGATTGTTTTGAAAGTCGATGGATTGAAGTAAACGTCGATGGATCAGTCTGAAGCCACATTGGCTGTCTGGAATATCTTGTTTAGCTAAAAAGGAGATAAGGTTGGATAGTAATTTGTTTGTCAGTCTTCTGACTAAAGGCATGTCTTCTGTGTTGTTCATTCTGTTGCCAATGATCATGCCAACGGTATCGGGGTATGTTTTGAGTTGCTGGATAAAAACTTCAATGTCTTCTGGTGCGTGTTGGCCATCGCTGTCTATGGTTATGACGGCATCGTAATTCATTTTCTTTGCAAATTGGAAACCGCTTCTGCAAGCCGCGCCTTTTCCCATGTTGCGAGGGTGTTTAAGAACCATGGCGCCATGTTTTTTAGAAATGTCGGCGCTATTGTCATGGCTGCCATCGTCAATAACAAGTATGTTCTCTAAATACTTTTTGACCTTTGGGATTAGGACGGAAAGAGATGCTTCTTCATTTAAAGCAGGTATAATAGCGAGTACTTTCACGAAGCTGTGTCACGAGAAAAGTAAGGTTCGAACGTGAGCCATTGTGTCGGATTTTTTTGAATGAGCTTGAATAAATTTTCAGCAATATTAAAACTCAAATGTTGAATAGATTCCTGAGGGTCATAGTTAAATGCATATAATCTAGATTTGAAATTGAGTAAGTGAGACCTTTCTTGGTAAAAGGTATAGGCAGGAAGTTTCATTTTTTTTAAGATCATCGCTGGGCCTGTTGGGAAGTTGAACTGGTGATCGAAGAGTTCTAGTTGAATACCAGAATGTAAGTAATCACGTTCACAAGCGAGAGCAATAATTTCATTATTTTGAACAGCTTTTAGCAAGGGGCGAAGGCCGGCTTGAATGTCGAAACATTTTAAATTTTCATGTTGGCGCAATTTATTGAAAAAATTGTCTACTTTTGAGTTAGAATGTTTCATACTGAGTGTATTTACAGTATAGCCATGGCTTAGAAGTTGTCGAAGTGCGACTTCCCAATTGCCGTAGTGCCCCATTAAAATAATAGCAGGTTCTTTGCCTGGGTAGCCTAAGCTATCTTTAAGGTCTTGTTCGAGTTCCGCTTGGTTGATCGTTATGGCATTTTTTTTTGAAAAAAACTCATACAAGAAAAGAGAGAATTCTTGGTAAGTTTCAAATACCAATTTTTTTGTGGTTTTCTCTGGTCCAACCAAGGCTTTTAAATTGTTGGTAATATTTTGCCTCCCATTCTTATCTAAAAAATAATAGAGGTAAGTGAGGGTTTTTAAAATAGGTTTGGCTAAGTTTTTTGGAATGGTCCTGCAGAGCCAGGAGAGGAAATGATATAGGTATAAAGCGATCAAAATATAGGATTTAGGGCAGAGCTTGCCTGCCCTAAATGAGGATTGAATTATGCTCCTGCGAATTCAATTCCTTTTTGGATATTTTGTTTTAGAGTCGGCATTAGCTCAGCCAACTTTTCTTTTTCAAAATCGTTTAGCTCTGGTAGGCTAGGAATAGATTCGATACCTTCTTTACCTAGAACAACTGGTAAAGCGAAGAACTCAGTATCCATGCCTTCAACGGCAACATAAGCACATTCCGTTACAGATTCACCTTGAAGTGCTTTTGTAAGCGAAAGAGTGAATTTAAGAGCAGCAGCTCCCATTGATAAGGTGGCTGATCCACCACCTGCTTTAGCGTCGACAACTTCTGTTCCGGCATTTTGGATGCGGTCAGTAAGAGCAGCTGTTTCTTCGCTTGTGAACTCTGCATTGACTTGTGAAAGTAGTGGAAGGATGGTTACACCACTGTGCCCACCAATGACAGGTACATCTAATTCTGTACAAGAAAGACCTTTCTTTTCAGCAATAAAAGTGTTTGAGCGAATGACGTCTAAGCTTGTTACACCAAAAAGGCGTTTTGGGTTATAAACTCCAGCTTTTTTTAGTACTTCAGCAGCAATGGCTACAGTCGAGTTGACTGGGTTGGTGATGATGCAAAAACAAGCGTTAGGGCAGGCTTTTGCTCCAGTTTCGATAAGGCTTTTAACGATACCTGCATTTACATTAAACAAATCGTCACGAGTCATGCCAGGTTTTCTAGGAACTCCAGCAGGAATAACAACAATATCGCTATCTTTCATAGCATCTTCTAATTGATCAGCACCGTAACCTGTTGTCTTAACATCTGTAGGGATGTGTGATAGATCAACTGCCACGCCAGGAACAACTGGGTTTACGTCGTATAAAGCTAAATCCGAGCCAGCCGGTAATTCGTTTTTGAGCAATAAAGAAATGGCTTGTCCAATGCCACCTGCAGCTCCCAATACTGAAACTTTCATTCTTAGATCCTAAAAAATGATGATCAAAATAGTCGTGGGAAGAGTCTAGAGGTTATTCTTCGATGAAAACCCTCTCCTAAATTTCATAACCGTTTTTCGATGAATTTTTATTGGGACTCATAACTTTTAAAGAGGGGTGTTTTTCATGTAGTTTCTTTGTGAGAGCTCTTCTGGAAGAGTTTTCTCCATGGACAAGCACGACATTTTTATTTCCTTTTTTGGTGTTCGATACGAAATGAATGAGGTCATTTTGATCTGCATGGGCACTGTAAGAGCTGAGGGTAAAAACTTTCGCTTTTTTAGAGTAGCTTTTTCCCTCAAGTTCAATTGTGCTAATTTTAGGGTTTTGGAGGTCACGTCCGGTTGTGCCTTTGGATTGATAGCCAACAAGGAGGATTTCTGTGATATCTTTTTCAATATTAGATTTCAGCCAATGAATAATTCTTCCTCCATTGCACATGCCCCCAGCAGAAATAACGATAGCAGGCCTATCTGAAGAGCTCATGACTTTAACGATCTTTAGATGTTCTGCATGTGAATGAACGGTGATGAGTTGTTCAAAGTTTAAGGGATGGCGATGGTGTGATAATTTTTTTTTGGCCTCTTTATCCCAAAGATCTTTCATTTCGATATAAGAATGAGTAAATTTATTTGCCATGGGAGAGTCAAGGACGATGTCTAAAAAGTCCCAGTTGAAATCTTGATTATTGGATGATTTCATTTGAAAAATAATGGCTTCTAGTTCATATAGCAATTCTTGAGTACGTCCGATGGAAAATGCAGGGATAAGCACCAGCCCTTTATTCTCAAAACATCTAATCAAGAGTTCCTTGAGCTTTTTTATTCGGGTTTCTCTACCATGGTGATTTTTCCCTCCATAAGTGCTTTCTAAAACGATAACATCTGCTTTGCTAGGTGGTTTTACATCAGGCAATAAGGGCGTGTGAGGAGGGCCAAGATCTCCTGAAAAAATGACCCTTTTTTTGTTTTGAAGATTCAATTCCAAATAAGCGGAGCCAAGAATATGACCAGCGGGCTGAAACCTTAGTTTGATATTTTTTTGAGTCGGAAGCGAGATCCACTTTTTGTAAGGTGTTGGAATTAAATAGCTTGTAATAAATTTTAAGGTTTTCTGAATAAGGGAGTGATTCTTTGTGAAACCAACTTTAAGGGCGTCTTCTAATACAAGCGGCAATAGTTTTGCTGTGGCTTCAGTACAGTAGATTGGCCCTTTATAGCCATGTGCAAATAAATGGGGAATGCGACCCACATGATCAATATGAACATGTGTTACCAGAAGGGCTTTTATATGATCAATGCGAAAAGGGATTTGGTTCTCAAAGTCTAGAGTGTCCTCGTTTCCTTGAAAGAGGCCACAGTCAATTAAGAGTCCTTCTTGCTGGGAAAGTCTCAGTTCATGGCATGAGCCAGTCACTCCATCTATAGCGCCGTGATGATACAATTTTGTCATGGTTGAAAGGTTAAGGGAGTATTAAGAGGAGCAAACAGGCTTAATTTAATGAGTAAATGCTTGTGAATTTACTCACAATTGAAAATTTAAGGTGTACTTTTTTAAATAGAGGGTATTTTTGGACCTTACATCGACCCCAAAAAGCACTAGATATTTATGAAAGCTTCTCATCGAGCCTTTAATAATCAAGAAAAAGCAGGTTTTACTGAGTTGGAGCCACTTCCTTCAACTTGCTCAAGTGTTCATTCTAAAGGACGGAAAATGCCACAACTATTTAGGTTTTTCATCTTATTGGTATCTATGACATGTTGGGCATTTGCTAGTCAATATGTCGAAGAGGCGGTGGTTATTGATCCAGATTCTGGAGAGATGATCTTGAAATTCTCAGGGAATGTCGAACGTTCAGGTGGGAGCACGATTCTCACTGTGTCAGATTTTGTCTATACAAGTGGTGGTGGAAACGTTACAGCGATCTCATCGATGGGAGCTGACAGTGATGGATCGGATGGCGAGGTGTCGGTTTTTGTAAATACAGCTTTTTCTATGGCAGATTTAAGTGATGCGGTGGGTTTTAATGTTGGTGCTGGTTTAGTTGATGCAGGTGATGGTGTGACTGGAGTTTTGGGAAATTCGGCAAATGTGATTATTGAAGAGCCTGGAAGTATTGCTTTTGACATTGTTCCGGGTAGTGTTATTACTGAATTAAACCCAGGTGATTTTACAACGGTTTTTGAGTTAGAACTTTATTCAGATATGTTAGTTTCTTTAGATGAACTGACTTTTTCGTTCATTGGATTGGATTCAAATGAAGTAGCTAACGTGAATGTGTATGATGTTTCAAACAATTCTCCTATCGGGGTGGTGATCAATAATAATTTTGATGATACAAGCGTAGCTGGGGCAGGTTCGGGTTTTTCTGTAAATGGAATGGTAGCATTAGCTGTAAACGTTGTTTTAGATACAGTAAATATCAATTCGCCTGATTTTGAAATTACGATGAATCCATCTTTTTTTCAAGTAGATGGCGTAGATAATGGTGGCCCAGACTCTTTGAGCACAGGTGTGATTACTGTGACAGGTGGTGGAAATAGCAATGTAGTTTTTGGTTCCGATGTTTTTGATATAATTTTAGAAAAGAGTTATACTGATGTGTATGGTTATAATTTGTACTTAGAAGTAAATGCATCTGATAACTTGTTGGCTCTTTCTTTAGAAACTCCAAACAGTACTTTATTAACAAGTTATGAGACTGACCTAAGTGGAAACGGCTATAGATTTGAATTAGATGGTACTGTTGCATCTAACTTATTTGATTTTAATGGGGCTTATGGAACGAGCGGTAATTTCACTGTCAGTTTAACTGATTTAAATGGCAAAGTGATTTCTTTTTCTACGGCCTTTGTCGAAGATATTCCTCAAGAGTCTCCTGTCTTAACGGCTCCAAGTAATTTGATGGATTTGGCTCAGCCTATTGCCTTTGAATGGGATGATATCTTAAGTGGAACTATCGATTTTATGGATATTGAAGTGATTCAGTTAACAGGTGCAAATATTCAAAATGAATTCTCTGACTCTGGCTTACTGCCTCAGCCTTATTCTTTTATGTCTAATTTTGATGAAGGGGAGAGTTTTGAGGCAGAAATTAGTAATCAGGTAACTTTAGAGCAAGCGGTTGAGGCATTTGATAATGGAGAAAGCTTTAACTTCAACAAAGTTTTTTGGCACTCAACTTTATTCAACTTTACAACTGAGCCTGCAACACAACCAGCTCCTGTCTTCTCAACAAATGTATATAGTGTTATTTTAGAGAAAAATTACGATAATATGTACGGGTATGGAATTTGGGCTGAAGTGAATGTTTCGGATAATCTTCAAAGTGTGGCTTTGATTACTCCAAGTAATGAAGTTCTGACAGGTTTTGAGTCAACTTCAGATAACGGGATGTATCGTTTTGAGTTAGAAAATAGTCAAGCATTTACCGCTTTAGGCGATTTTAATACACACTATGAGAATGGTGGTACAGACTACACATTCGAAGTGACAGATTTAAATGGAACGATGATTAGTTTTTCAACTACATTTGTGGGAGATATTGCTGCTCTTACTCCTGAAATAACTAGTCCTGATTTTAATTCTGGAAGTATTGGCCAACCGATTACTTTTGAGTGGACGCCTGTGTCAGGGGCCAATCACCAAGATCTTGAAATTATTTCAGCTTCAAATACAGAATATGAGTTTGAAGGCAATACTTTAACTTCTCACTCATTTGGTTTGTTAGAATATAATCAGAATTTTCAAGGTGATGTAGGAAATGAAGTTCTTTTATCTGTGACGAATGAAAACTTTGATGATGGATCACCATTTGAGTTGAGAAAGATCTTCTGGCATTCAACGACATTTAATTTCTCTACAGGCGAAGATCAAGGACCTGTACTGGTATCAAATGACTCAGGTTTCATGCCTGATACTTTTCATATAGATGACGGGGCTCAAGGTGTTGAGGTGTTAAGTTTTATTTTGGATAGAGATGGGGGTGTTTTTTCTGACAATGTATCCGTCGATGAAGTCACCATTGATGTAGATTTTCCAAACGCGTCGGGTTCCGATTTTACAAATGAGCTTTCTGCAGAATTGTATTTAAATGATGTTTTGTTAGCTTCTTCTGCCGCTTATCACTCTAATGGCGCAAATACTATTTCTTTTTCTGGTTTAAGCTCTGAAGTGGTTTTAGAGCCAGGGATGCCACAAAACCTATCACTGCAGATAGATGTTGTGGCATTTCCTGCTCAAGGTCAAGTGAACTTTAGTCTTTCTCCTGAGAATGTCATGACAGCTTCAGGAAATGGATATGGTGGTTTTCTTGACTATACCTTCAACGTCGGTAGTGCCTTATCTGCTGGTAACGTCATTGTTAGAAATGCGAAATATGAAGTTAATCCAGAGAATGGAGCATTGGAAATAGGTGTTGCAGGAAATGTTGATTTATACTTTTCATATAGGGCTGGGCCAAGTGATTTAGGCTTTGATACTCTTGAGATTAGTATTCCAGATGATTTCTATAGTGTGGCTGTCAATGAGGTATCAGTCGCAGGTAACCTTTCTTCCGCGCCAGGTGACTTTGTTGTTATACCTGGTGGAAATTATACAACGAATGTGGATGAGGGTGCTCAGACTGTTGAGATCGCTTTTTCAAATAATTATACAGATACAAACGCAGATGATGTTTTTAGAGTTCAGTTGGTTGGAACTGCAGTTTCTGATTCAAATGCTGGAACTAAATATCTTTATTTGAGTCTATCGCACTCAACAGACACAGTTGTTGTTAGTGCCGGAGCAAGTGATGATACGGTCTTGTATTATGTGAGTGATGACCCAGAGACTATATTTGTTAATCCGGCAACTGTGACCAATGAGAATGTGGTAGACGTCGTGGCTGAGATTGATACAAATCCAACACTGTCGACAGGTGTAGAAACAAACAGCACGGTCAATTTTGTGACTTACATCAATGCTCAAGTAGATTCTACTGTGCTGGGTTTTGATCAGATTGAATTGTCCCATCCAATTGTTTTCAATGAAAACGACTCAAGTGGTAATGCAGGTAAAATTATTTCAACTGTAACTGTAGAGCTATTTAATTCAAGTTTAGGTACTTATCAGGACTTCTCAGGTAGCTTCTCTAAAACGGCAAGAGTTGGGAGCTTAACATTAAATTCAGCCTTTGTGATAGATGAAGCCTTAACAAATGGTACCAATGAGGCTACTCTAAGAATTTCGTATTCTGCTTTTACAGGGAATGTCTCGACAGCTCAGCCTTATTTATTTGAGGTACAAGTAAATAATACAACAAACTTGGGTGCTCCAGAGCCAGCTGTTGCTGGAAATGCAGACCCAGAAGATATATCTGGTATTAGAGATAGTTTGGCACTTCCTTTTATTCTAGGAAATTCAGCTCCTGAAGGTGAATCTGTCGCTGAACTATACTTTGATTTAGAGCCACAGTCTACACCGAGAACTTCTTCTGATTTGGATGTGAAAGCATTGGTTTACTATGTTCAGAATAGTGGTGCTATTTCAGGTGTTGGCTTTGATAAAATGTATGTTTCTATCCCTCAAAATTTTGCTGTTAAGCCCGGAAGTATCAACTTTTCATTTGATGGAGGGACAACCTTTGTAACAGTTGGGGCAGATGGTTCTGGTGTTACCGGTAGTTATGATCAAGGCTTACTAGAATTAGGTTTTAATAGCGATCAGACGGGTGCTGCGAATGTGCAGGTGTACTTTACCGTAACAACTCCAGATAACCCTGTGAACTTTGCTCCATTTTCTGTAGATGTTGAAAAAGAGGGCACTCTTAGCAGTTACGCTTATGGGCAAACTTTAGATTTAGATGGGGATGGCGCCGCTAGAAGTGCGTTGAATGTAACTGAGGAATTAAGTACTTATGCTAATGTTTCTGATTTATTTTATGAAACTCAAATTAGAGATAATTATGCTGGAAATATAAATTCTTCTGCAAATGTAGACACCTCTCCTTACTGGCATGTGTTTGTTTCGCCTGTTATTGATTCAGGAAATAATGACCAAGGTTTTAATCGTTTGGTCATTAATTTATTTGCAAATGAATTTGAATTAGGTGCGAATAGCCCAAGTGATACTCAAGTTTATACGGTAGATTCAACTATGGTGGCTGATGAGAACCAGTGGGTAGACATTTCTGGCAATATATCCACCCCTGCGCTGGATAATGTTGATCTGCTACAAGTAAATTTTGATCATGTTCAAACAAATGATTCTTTAACCTACGTTGTCGTTTTTAATAAACGCGTCACCTCTGTTAGTGACTTTGTTGGAGTGAGTCAAGTTGGTGTAAATAATTCGGATAATCCAGCTGGAGCCTCGTTTGACTTTAGTGACGCGGTTGATGTGGATGGAGATGCTACGTCTAATAATTTTGGATTCAATGTTGAAGCGACAGCGGTGGTGGATCAAGCTGTAGCAACGACATTCGAGGCTGACTTAGAGACTTCTGGTAATGTTTATGCAAATTCAACAGGGTCTTTTAGTTTATATATGTTGGTTGATGCTACTTCTGCTGACTCTGGTTATGACCGATTTAAAATAGAGTATCCAGGAGATTTAAGTAATATGTCTATTAACCAGATCGCAAAGTCGACTTCTTTAAATGACTTACTAGATGCAAATATAAGCTCTGTTGAAATCGTACAGCCATCATTTTATGAAGTAAATACTGATATAGCTGGGGAAACAAGGGTGAAACTAGGTAGTAAAATATCAAATTCAACCATGTATCTTCGTATAGACGTTACAGCTTTAGCGCCAAGTTTGCCATTTATAGATGAACTTGCAGTATTTATTGCTGATACAAGCACTGGTAGGAGTAAGCGAGCTATTCCAGCAGAAATTGATGCTGTATTTGGAGGCGGGTCTTTGGTCGTGGAAGTTATTTCCAATGCTGCTAAAGAAGACTTAGACGAAGTTTTAGCTGCAGCTAAAACAGAACTTATTGTAGTTCCAGCTGATTCAGCTAATGAATTTATTGTTCCTGGAAGTCGACCAACCATGAGTTTGGTGTTATCTACTTACCAAACATCTAATGAAGCAGGTTTCGATTTAATTGACATTCGAGCAGCAGCTGGTTTTGGGCTGCCAGATTCATTTGAAGTCTATCGCTCTGCAAATATCAATGATTTATCATCGAGTGCATCAAGATTGGACTCTTCTGAATATGAAGTGAATACGAGCTCTGTGGCTACAGGGTCTGTGAAAATTGAATTCGTTTCTGAGCAAACTTTTAATTTGATTTCTACATTGTCGGGTTATTCCTCAGGTAATGCTTTCTATAGAATAGAGTTTTCGCCTACAGCACCACAAGTTGAAGGCAGAACGCACTTTGGTGTGGAATTAACAAATACAGAAAATGATAAACCGTTCTTTCCAAGTGTCGCAAATATACTTTCAGGAAGTGTAGATCTCTACTCGAGTGAAGTGACTGTTGTGGATAGAGATAGCTTAGAAGTAGAAGTCTTTATTCCTCATAACGCTGATGCTAAAGACCCTGTTGATTCTTTAATCGCAGAAGCTAGTTTTGAAGTAGAAGAATCTGGGAATACGATTAGGAAAGGTTCTCTTGAAGTAAACACTGAGGCGACTTTGGTGATTGACTTTCAAACTATGGTAGCAGTGACTGCCAATGTTAATGGGTTTAATAGAGTTATTTTAGAGTTGCCAGAAGGTTTTTCTGAGCCTAGCGATATAAGCTTAACACGCCTTACAAATGATGGTAATTATGATGTAAGTGCAAATTTATTGATTACTGAAGATTATAGTGTTGATACTTCTTTATTAATTGTCGATATTGTTGCTGATGACCAGCTTTTAAGTGGGACTCAAAATTATGAACTAAGGCTTACAGCTGTCTCTGGAAAACAACCTAAGCCATTGGATATTGAGTACTTTGCTGTTGATTATACTCAAGAATCAAATGAATTTCCTGCATCAAATGGCAATGCATTACCAGATGCACCTTCAAACAAATTGTTTGTTGATATCTTGCAAAAAGAACTGTCACAAAGTGAATTAGATGCTCAGTATGCATCCGCTGTCGTAAATGATTTGGTTTTAGAATTAGATCCAAGTTATGTGACGAGTGGCTCTGTCGGTGCAGAGGTGACAGCATATTTTAAAGCAGATGCTTTATCGGGAACACAACAAGGCTTTGATTATTTGGTTTTGGACTACCCTTTTGAATTGACGAATGTCTCTGGTGTTGAGGTTTTTAATTCGACAGATGGCACTAGTTTCACGCAGATGGATATTGGTTTAGCAGGCCAAAGCTTAGATGGCGTCAGTGTGAATTCTGATGATCAAGAAATAACGGTTACCTTTTCTGATTTGATAGCTACGGATGCAGATGCAACGATTAAAATAGTTTTTACAGCTGATTTTCCAGCTGAGCAATTGAATGTTGACTTTGGAGGGAGTGTTGAAATTGTAGGTACTAGTCTTTCTGTCTCTGCCAGATCTGGTGATGCTTTTGCTACAGCTACGAATAATAAAGCTAAATTGTTTATCGAAGTAGACTCTTCTGCTGTAGATCATAACAAAGAGCCTTTGGAAACCTTTGTCGCAGAGGTCGTTGGAGGTAATACGATAAATGGTTTTGATTATCCTACTGGAAAAGTTTTCGCTGATAGTGAATCAATTATTGATGTCTATTTTTTAGCAGAAAAAGGTTCTGCCGCTAATTTTACCGGATTTGATGGTTTAAAGTTAGACGTTCCATTTTCAATGGCTGAAGGCCAACTAAAAACTATTACAGTAAGTTCTTCTTCAAATTCTAGTTTTACGAGTGCGGATAATTTTATTCAGATTGCTTCTAGTGATTTAACTCTAACTGACTCTGATACTGAAATTAAGATAGACTTTGGTTCTGAAGTAGATTTGAATAGTGAAAGTTATGTTTTTAGGATTAGACTAAGAATAGAAACTCCTGAAGATGCAAGACTTTACGCATTTGGATTAGAAGCTTTCTCATCAAGTAATCCAGGTATTTTCCAATCTCCAGTTATAGAAGGTGTTTCTACAATTAGTTCTGGTTTTACTCCAAACAACTCTGATGAAGTTAGGGTTATTGCTGATTTAAGTGGTACAAATAGTGATGATATATTTTCGACAAGTTTAGTCAGTTCTTTGATTGCAGAGGTCTCACCAAGTTTTGTTATTGAGGGTGCAACAACGACCTTCTCTGTTGCGGCAAATGCAACTTTCTCAGCTACAGATACAGGCTTTGATAGGATGATTTTATCATTGCCAGAGTCGTTTGGAACACCTGGGACGGTTGTTTTATCTATTGATGGAGAAGACCTTCAGCCAAGTGCTTATAGTTCTGTTCCAGAAAATGGGAAGGTAGAGTTAACTTTGATTGACTCAAGTATCTCTAGTAATAGTTTGTTGGGTATTTCATTTAGTGCTAGTACTCCAAAGCCAGGAATGTACCACTTTGATTTAGGTGTAAAAAGTTCTAGTGATTCTGTCAGTTTCAAAAAAGCAGGTTTTGGAGATGTGATAGATGGAGGTAACGACAGTTTAATCGTTAATATTTATTCTGACTTTAATAATATTGTTTATGTTGAACCAATTGATCGTTTATATGGTGAATTGAACGTAGGTTTACAAGATGGCAGTGCTGGAGATATTGTGACAGAGTCACTCATCGCGGTAGACTATTTTGTTCGTGCAGAATTTGATTCAGCCACAACCGCGTCAGGGTTTGATCAGCTTAATCTGAAGTTACCTGCCTCTTTTGGTGATTTTCCAGGTACGATTAGTGTAAATGTGATAGAAGACAATGGGAGTTCAAAATTTTTGCTACAGGGCTCTGTGAGTGGCTTTACTCTGGATACAACAGATACAACTGCTCCAGTTATTACTTTCGGTGAAGTTTATTCTTCGAATGTGACTGTGAAAATTAGTTTTGATGTGACAACTCCAGAAGATGCTGATGTTTATATGATAAAAGCATCTGTTGAAAATACTGAAGTAACAGTTGAACGTTCTGTTCAGTTTGGTGAGATAGATCTTGATGGAGATGATGTAGATGGTAATAGGATTGCTGTATCTGTGTTTAGAGATACAAGTATTGACCTTTCTGGACTTTATGTTGTTGATGATTTATTTGCTGAAATTGATTTAGTTGAAGGTGATCAACTTCTTGTTAATACAGGTGTTGATTTGAGGATTTCAGCAAGGGTTAGCAATGATACTTCTGGAAATGGTTTTGATAAGATATTTATCCGAATGGATGACAAAGTAGTTTACAACGACTTTGTCAGTTTATCTACTTCGCAAGGAAACTTAGTTAAAGATGTTGATTATTTTGTAGATGCTGCTGACCTAAATTTTGTTGTGATTGAGTTGGAGACAACTTATTTAGATACTATTGGTGAATTAGATCTATTTATGGTGTTTTCTGTGAATACTCCTAATGAGCCGACAGATATTACCTTTAATTTGGCAGTAGACAATGATGCGTTAGATGCTTTTGTTGTAGCTCTCCCGACAAGTGACGACACTACGTTAATTGATTTTGCTGGTTCTAATGATGGGTTGTCTTTGAATGTAGAAAAAGATTATTCTGGTGCCGTGGGTGATTCTGGTGTCATTGAGCAGACACTATTAACAAGTTTAATTGCAGAATCTGTGTTTGTCGATGATTTAGATCAAACAAGCAAGCAAGCAGAAGTATCTAGTACTTCAACTGTTAGAGTATATGTTCAGCCAGAGATAGGTGCTACTGATTTAGGTATTAATAGATTGAGAGTTACGGCTCCAATTAATTTCGGAACACCTACTAATGTATCAGTATATGTAAATGGTACTTTTTCTACGAATGTGGAGAGACAAAAACTTGAAGCAGAAAGTGTTGATTACGTCCTAGAGATTGATGATCAAAAAAATAGAGTGAGTATCGATTTTAGTACGGCTCAACGTGAATCGTATGTGACAAGTTCAAATTTATTGAATAATTTGTCGAGTCCAGATTCAATTACTTCAATTGAGGTTGAATTTACCGTTTTACTACCTGAAGATGCTGGAGAGTATGACCTGAAGGTTCAGGCTGATAACAGTGGACTAAATCTTCCTCAAACAGCAGCTGTTGGTGATGTGAATGGAGAGTTAGATGATGGTAATGATGGTGAAGATGATAATTTCCTAGATAATAAAACGAACTTATATGTTAATGCGATTGAAATAAACAGTGATGACTATAAAGGCCTTTCTAATGCTAGGAAGTTAAGTGCAGAGTTGATAAGTAGTAACTCTGGTGAAATTAATACTTCAGCAGAAATGTCATTTGCCTTTACAGCAGAAGTTACAGCAAGTGATAATGGTATTGACCGCTTGGTGATTCAATTGCCTTCAGATTTTTCAAATATTAATAGTGTGACCGTAGCTGTTGGTAATGTTAACTCAGGGGTGTTTGTAGGTGATAACTTGGTCTTAGTGAATGACTATAATTTGGAAACAGATGACCCAACAAACATGAAAGTTTTATTTGAGAATGTGTATACTGACACGACGTCATTCATGGTTAATTTTGTGGTGACTTTGCCTTCTGTTGAAAATACTAAAATTAGATTTGGCTCTTTTGTCAATAATAGTAGCACACCAAAACCTAAATATGCCGTTCCTGCAAATGTATTAGATGATGGTACAAATCAGATGAAGTTTTCTGTGGACCCAGCCTCCGTTTCAGATGATGAGTTAACAACATCTCTGCTAACATCTTTGACGGCGAAAGTTGGCGTTGTGGCTGATGATGGGTCATATTCATCTACTTCAATTATTAAAGGGTCGACGAATACGATTGATTTAGTTTTAAATGCAGGATTTGCTAATTCTGACATTGGTTTTGATCAGATACTTATTCGCTCTGACGATTATGTTAGTTTAAGTGATGTTGAAGTGGTTGTTTCCGCGAATTCAACCACAACACAATACTTTAGGTATTCAAATTTTGATACGTTTGAAACTGATTTGGGAATTGGTGTTTACTTTTTTGAGCCTATTAAAGAATTTGATGCAGAATTAATTGTCTCTTTCTCTGCTTTGGCAGGAGATCAGCCAAGTGAAGGCCGATTTGAGATATTAGTTAAGAATTCTAAGTTTCCTCTTGTTGAAACGGCAGAGTTAGCATCGGCCGGATTCTTAGAAGTGCCTGTTCTAGATGAAAGAAAATCATCTGATGAACTTCAGACGATACCATCTCTTCCTGTATCTGACTTAGTATACGATATTAGTCCAAGCGTGGTGACGGCAGGTAATGTTGAAGACTTCTCTATATATATCGAAGCAACATCTGACGCAGGTGAAGTGAGAGATACAGATATTGTTCCGGCCAATACAGGCTTTGATCAAATTGTTTTTACGATCCCATCTATTTATGGTGATCTAATTGGGTTGGAACTTTTCAGTTATGGGTCATCTTTTGATAATTCAGCAAATCTATTACAAAGATCTATCGATTATGATTATTCATTAGTGGATAATACGGTTGTCTTGAATTTACTTGTTGATCAGTTTGATGGCGCAAGTGTCAATTCACAGACTGCTAGATTATCAACGAATATCACTTTAGATACACCTCTTCTACCAGGTTCTTCTGAGTTTTATGTAAATGTTCTAGATACTGCTAAGTCAACTGAGTCAGTGGGTGTTTCAGGCAACCTAGATTCTGACGGAATAGCAAACAGTTTCGTTCTGGTTCAAGCTTCTGCTTCTGCCTCAACTTTAGGGGTGACAAACTCTGCGAATGCTAGTCTTGTCTTAGATGTTGATTCTGATGGTTTGGTTTATCCTACCGTTAGCGATGATTCTTTTTCTTATAAGGTTAGATTTAATGCCGATGTCGTGAGTGGTTATGCTGGATTTGATATCGTAAAATTGGCCATGCCGACAGACTTTTTGAATGTGGCAATAACAGGTATTTCTTCAAATGTTTCAGGTAATTTACTGCCATTGGTAGAAAGTTCTTCTGGTTACCAGATTGAGCCAATTGGAGTGGATAACGAAGCTCTTATTTTCTTTGGCTCTACACAGCAGACAAGCTCGGCTAATGCTGTTGAATACTATGAGATAACTATTACAGCTGATATGCCACCAGAAAATGCTGTTTACTTTCATTCTTTAACACTGGTAAATTATACAGAAGGTTCTTTTGATGTTGTACCTGGAAGTGTTTTAGGTACAACGGACGAAACGTCTTCTTTAGGTCTAAGTGCTGAATTGCCTTCAACAGGAAGTACTAAAGTTGGTTTCTTTGGTCATGAGGATGGTTCTATTATTGATTCTCTGACGGCTACAGTGACTGCTTGGAACGAAGATGAGCAGATCTATTCCAGTAACGTTTCTCCACAAGTTGATAGTTCGTTATTTAATGTGATTGTTCAAACAACTCCATCCTTTACTAGTTCAAATGATGGTTTTGATTACATGAAAATTGAATTGCCAGCAGGAACAGGTGAGCCAACGAATGGGGTTGTTTTCTTTAGATCAGCCGAAGGTAATGTTGTCTTCTTAGAAGAATATTATGATTATCGTGTTAGGTCTACTGCGACAGCGATCACAGTGCAATTTATTGATGAGACAGGAGCTCCAGTTATTATTGATCAGAGTTATGTTGAAGGTGATTCAAATGTATTCAATGATAAGTTAGGATTAGATGTTGATGTGGTCTCTATGTTTGTAAGTTTTGATATTGAATTACCACAGAGATTGGGTCGTCATTATTTTGATGTGTATGTCTTGAATACGGACCCTGATATTAGCGAAATTTATTACGCCGATTCTGCAAACTCTTCTGAACCAAGAGATACTGTTATTGGCACAGGTACTGCAGGTTCAACTGTCGCTAGACGAGCTGAAGAAAGTGGAACTGAGTTTTTGTATATCGATCTATCTAATTCTGATGCGGTTACAGCCATCACTTCTTTGACAGCAGAGCTTCAGGCTGTGGGTAGTACTGTCTTACCTGTAGATTCTAACAGAAGTTTAACATTAGACTTTGCTGCTGACTTAAGTGGAGCAGATGATAGTTTCGATGTTCTGGAATTACAGTTACCTTATGGTTTTGCTTCAGTGACGAATGTTGTTATTACTGAAACGGATACATCAAATGAAGCGAATTCTACAGCTCTAACTGAGTTTACAGATTACACTCTTGATTTCTCTCATGAAAGAAATGTCACGGTTAACTTTACGAGTTCGATGACCGGAAGCGATGTTAGAAAGTTTAGAATAACTTTTGACATTCAGACTCCAGTTGATTTACCTGAAGTTCTGGATGGGGAAGATGAAAGAGAGTCAACTTCTTATGTGTTTGGCTTAGTGGCTTATCAAACAGAATCTGGAGTGATTTCAACTTCAGCTGTTCAAGCACAGTCAGGGGATGTTGTTTTAGGTAATACGAGTGGTGACTTAAGTGTTTCAGTAAGAAAGAACTCTGTTATTTCTGGTACTGTTAGCTTAGATAATGCTGCCATGGCAGACTTACTAGTGACTTTAGAGTTATTTATTGACCCTGAAGCGGCGGTTCGAGTGACTGAAACTGTTGTCATTAATGAAGGGGAAACTTCAGCTGATTACACTTTTTCTATTTCTAGCTCGACTCAAATTACTTTTGGTCTTGAAGCAGGTACTTATGATGTTGTTGCCTCAGCGAAACAATATGTATCTGGTCAAGTAGAAGATATCGAAATTGTGGATACGACGGCAGCAAGTTCTGTTTTTGATCAGGATATTACTTTAACATCAGAGGATGTACAAGCTGTTGCAACTTTGACGCCTAGTAGTGTTTTGCCTGCTGGTTCAGAAACACTTACTTTGGTCTTAGAAACAAGAGTGAATGGTACTACTCCGACGTCAGTTGATTTGAGTTTCACTGCAACAACAGGTGCAACAGGATCATTTGCTTCTTCATCTTTAGATTCAGTTTCTTTTGATGGCGTCGCACAAGCTAGCTCTATTATTTCACAATCAGGTAGTGATTATTCTGTAGATCTATCTTCTTATGCAGGCTCGAATATCACGATTGTTTATTCTGTAACAGCTGGTTCAGACCAATTAGGTCTATTTGATCTATCAGCCAGTTTTGTTGAGGGTAGCTCTAGCTATGAATCATACTTAGCTGATGGCTTGGATAGCTCTGATGCTAGAATTCTATTTGGTGTTGGTACCTCATTAGAGCTTATTGTTTCTGATTTAACTGCGGGTGTGTTAAATGTTGCATACTCTAGTGTGTCTATTTCTTACTTTATAGACTCTAGATACGTTAATGAAAGTGAACTGGTATTCACTCAAAGTGGCCTTCCTTCTGACCTTGGAATGAGTTTAAGTTCTTCGGGTGTTCTTTCTGGTACTCCAGTAAGAGGTGGTGTATTTAGCTTTGATGTGACTGTTTCTGCTAATAGCTTGACGGATACAGAAACTTTTGAGCTGTACGTAGAACAAGGTGAGTTGGGAATTTATAGTTTACAGCCAGTGGCAATACCTAGCACAGGTGAATCTACATTTAAAATTTCAGGAGAAGGTTTTAGCGTTGACACAGAAGTGCTCGTAAATGGCTCTGCTGTGACGGCTAGTTTTATAGACACCTTTACAATGAAAGTGACAATAGCAGACGGAGAGCTTTCTGCAGGTACTTCACATTCTGTTAGTGTTGTTGAAAATGATGTAACATTGACGATACCGAATGCGGTGAACTCTCTTGCTTTAACTGTGGCTGCACCAGAGACGTTGACGGATGCGATGACATCTAATATCGAAGGTGAAGCTGATGCTCTTGATTATGATATCATGGGTATTAAGTCATTTTATCAGGCTCCAGTAAGAAAAATACTAGAAGATGCTTTTGGCTCTTATAACATCACTTCATGGAGAGTTTTTGCTCATGACCCTGTAGAAGGTTCAAAAGAACTGATCGATATTGAAGTAACTGATACGACTGCGATTACGCCTGGGCAAGGTTTCTGGAGAATTTCTCGAGTCGGTGGTGATATCGTAGCTGATGGTGTGAATCCAGAAGAAGTTCCTTCTTACACAGTAAGTCTATACCCACAGGCGTGGAGTTTGGTTGCCAACCTTTATGATAATAGTGTCGTTTGGGATGATGTGTCTGTTCTGGCTGGTAATGTGTCTGAGCCATTTACAGGAACAATTGGTGCTGCAAAAGATGAAACGGATTCTAGTGTAACAACCGCTTTGAGTTATGTTAATCAAACTTTATGGGGTATGGATAAGTCGGGTGAGTCTGGTACATTAACGAGACCTTATCAAGCTGTTGATTCAATGGAGTCAGGCAAAGGTTACTGGGTTTATAATAAGTCTAGTGAGTTTGTTTCGCTTCAGATTGATAAACCTTCTGTAGCTGTAACGAAGGCGAAAGCTACAGCTGGTACTGAAGAGGAAGCTAGTTTTGTTAGTTACAAGCCTGATGAAGAGCAACCACCAGAAGTGCCTGTCACATTTCAAAAAGCAAATGCTTCTGCTGGTGGTGGAGGCGGTGGTTGTTTACTTAGGTAAACAAAGAGTATAGGATAAAAAAAAGGGAGGGTTTTCCTCCCTTTTTTTATGGTCTAACGGTAGTTAGGTTTTGTTTAGAGAAATTAGTGTCTTGTCATGTATTAAATGACAGCTACTTAAGTTTTATTTAAGTAGGAACTATTCTATAATAAACTTAGAAGTTATAGGATGTTGGCCGTAAGTTGAGTTAGTGAAAAGGCGAGCTCCATTAATTGTTAAGTGATCAGGATTAATGAAATGTTTTTCCTCTAACTTAAACTTCTGCGGATTAAATGAACCTAAATAGGTGATATCTCCCAAAGTTTCTTTTAAGAGACGATCTAGTTCCAGTAAAGTATGCTTATGAGTTGAATAATAGTTGTATAAGTCTTGATGAAGGGGAGTGAGTATATATCGAACTTGTGTATTATGTTGCTTGGATAATTCTTTGATTTTCTTCAAGTAGTTGATCTGTTGATGGGCCCATGAGAAACCTTGGCTTATGTGAGGGAAGTTTTCCGATAAATCTTCTTTCTTAAAAACACCTTCCGGGATAGGTTGAAATCCACGGTTAGATCTGGTTTGATTTAAATTAAAATGATACTCTTTAAAAATTTTCAAATGATCAAAGTGTAGGTTTTCATAAAAAAGCATTGCAGGAAAAAAGTAACTATTTGTGATGCCTTCATTTTTTTCTAGAAGGTTCCATTGTTCTTTTTTCAACCAAATTTTTTCATAGTCTAATTTATAGTAAAGATATTCAGTCAGCATGAGTGGAGTAATGACGATATCTACTTCATTGGGAAAGGGAAACTTTTTTGCATATTGAGTTAAGTTGTGGTGCATATGAAAAGGTGTCGTGCCATTTAGACCTAGATTTAAACTATATTGATTACCTTTTGCTCGTAGTTGAGATATTCGGGAAGGGATGATGGCATTCATCGCATTGCTGCTTCCAAGAACAAGGTGTTTCGCTGGCTTTTCAACCCACCAATGATGATTATATAAATAACTCTTTAAACAAAGGTTGTAGATAGCTGGGTAGCGGAAAATAAAAAACTGCGAAACTAAAGTTAAAGCTAAACAAATACAAGTTAGTAAAAACCATTTTTTAGGAGAATGCATTTAGTTGTACTCGCTAAAATTGGTAATATAGAAAGACACTAACTTCATTTATTTTCAAACAGGAGATAAACAAAAGGGAGACGGTTAAAAGAAAGTATTTTTTGGATAGATTGAATTTTTTGCCAAGAGCTATACTATTTGGAGTAAAGAATGCAATGCCCCAAACTAAGAATATAGTAGAAATGGCGAGTGTGGTAGATGTGCCTTCTAGAGCTGGAAGTAAATAGTAGGAGGAGGTGTACCAACTAGATTCTCCTAAGTTGAAAGCACTAGGGAAAACTATTCCATTCATTCCAATTAAACTTTTAAAGAAAGTCAATGCAGACTCTACTGTTGATGCTCTAAACCAAATAAAGACTAAAAGAATAGATATAAAAGTGATGGACCAGGAGAGGGGAGAGGGAAGTTTTAGATGACTCATTTTCCATAAATAAGCGATGGCCAAAAAGATGCCATGGCAACAGCCCCATATGATATATGTCCATCCCGCTCCGTGCCAGAACCCTATTAATGTCATGGTGAATAGAAATGGAAAAATTTGTTTGAACCAAATATTTGTGGAATGCCTAAGGCTCATGGCTAAAGGGTTAAATAAATACCTTTGAAAGCATTGAGATAAAGAAATATGCCATCTTTGCCAGAAATCAGACATATTCTTGGCTTTAAAAGGAGCGTTAAAGTTTTGAGTGATAGTTATTCCGAACATTAAGGCTAGGCCGTATGCCATGTCAGAATAGCCAGAAAAATCAAAATAGAGTTGTAGGGGGTAGGCGAGTGTGACAAACCATGCTTCAAAAAAAGCAGGTTGATGTCCATGATTAACAGCTGTATGTATTTGATCTACATAGGGAGCGATAGAGTCGGCAATAATTAGTTTCTTAGACAATCCAATTGAAAATATAAATAATCCTTGGCATCTCTTGGTCCAATCATTTTGGCTGCCCCAAGTTTGAGTAAGAGGTTTAAATACATCTGTATACCTAACGATAGGGCCAGCTATCAGTTGAGGGAAGAAACTAACATAAGTCATATAGGTTAAGAAAGTTCTTTCTTTTATAAATCCGGCTTGAATATCTAATAGATAAGAAATTTGCTGGAAAGTATAAAAAGATATACCAAGTGGTAAAATCCAATTGAGGTCTTCATGATTGAAATGAAAGAGAAACCCTAGGTTATTAAATAAGAAGTCTGTATATTTGAATAAACCGAGTAGTCCTAAGTTGAAGATTAAACCGACTGTAAGTGGAGTTCTTAAAGGCTTAAGGCCTTTTTTATTATTTAAAAGCCACTCTCCTATAGAATAGTTTATGATAAGACTGAATAGGAGTAACAGCCCATGCTGAGTACTCCAGTAAAAGTAAAAAATTAGCGAAGAGAGTAGTAAGGTAAGTTGTCGTAATTTTGGTTTTTTGGAAACCAAGTCATGACAAAGAATGGCAAGGGGTAAGAAGATAAAAATAAATAGGTGAGAGTTGAAAAGCATTCTTTATGTCACAGAATAATAACTTCCTGTGAGTTAAATCTCTATTCCCTTCTCTTGAAGTGTCGCTTCTAAGATACCTATTGTATGTAGCTCTTCGACTTCCATGAGTTCAAATGTGACATTGAATTGACGTTCTACTTGTGCGACTAAATCGATTGTTCCCATTGAGTCCCAACGCTCTATATTATCACGTGAAGTATCAGAACTTAAGCTTTCAACAGGGACATCGAATAGCTCAGAGATGAGCTGATGAAGTTGTTGTTTTGCTGTCATGGGTTACGGATGATAGTTAAATGGTCTGGGTATCTTATTCTCGTTTCTGATAGCTGAAGTTCAAATGTCTGAATATTATTTTCCTTTTTACTGGTTCTCTTGAGTTGGTGTTTTTCCCAGAAGTCAGAAACGAGCTCGTTTCTGGGAGTTGGAATATATGTTGCGTTAATACTAGTTAAGCCATTTTTTTCTGAAAATAAAATGGCTTCATTCCATAAAACCTCTTCCACCTCTCTTCCCAAAGCTCTACAGCTTAAGAGGAAGCTATCTATTTTAAGTGAAGACTGTTCTTGTAGGGCTATCATTAAGCCAACCCACCCTTGATCTCCAAATTTGTCTTTAATAGAAATCATTCTTAAGCAGTGAATGTCTTCTTCTAGCCATTTGTTTAGCTGAGACTCTAGGTGCCGTTTTGTTGTTAAGTTGAACTGATTTGTTTTTTGAAGCATTTGAAAGGCTCTAGGGATAAGAGACTTGTTTAAATCAGAAACGGTTACTTTGAGTTGGAGAGACTTTAGAAAGTCGCTACGAGAAATAGAGCTATCTTCTAAAGTATTTCTTTTTTTTGAGTCTTGATATAGCTTATGTCGCTCTTTGTCTTCTTCGTTGATTTGTTTTAGTTCAAGCTCGGGATGATAGAGGCTTGCGTACATTTCAATTGGATTAGAGCTTGAGTTTAATACAAGGATAGAAGGGTGATGAGCCTTCATTTGCTCTCTTTCAAAAGGTTGGTCATCTATAAAAGCAAAACTATCTATTCCTAAATTTAGAGACTTTGCTGTCGTTGTTAGGTTTTGCTCTTTATCTTCATAATTACAAACAATTTCAATAAAGTCACCTTTTTTAAGCAGACAGTCTGGGTGTTTGCCTAAAACCTCTAATACGCCATTTTGGTCATTTTTGCTAAGTAAAACTAATAAGATGCCAGAGCTTTTTAATTCAAGTAATCTATGTTGAATATATTTAAATATATTACCTGGATAATCGATTCCCATTTTGAGTTGGTAGATGCCATCTTCTCCAAGGATTCCATGCCAGAGTGTATTATCAGCATCAATTGCAATGACCTTTCTGCAGACATGTGTTAGTTGTTTTAGTTGACTAGCAAGAGTTATAGCCCATTTTCCCATGAAGCTTGAATGAATAGGTAGTTTTCCATAAAGGTCCATTTTAGGGTCTAGAGATTCATTTTGACCATACAAATTCACTATTTGGTCAATGGGAAATAAATTTAAGGCTTCATGCTGTGAACATTCTTTTGCTATTTCATAATTAAGTTGATATAACAGCTCTAATGAGCTGTTATTCAATTTAGAAAATATTGAGTTAGGCTGTAGCCAATTAGTTATATAAAAATTATTAATATAAGCTGGAGCTTTATTCCATTTTTTGATACAGAGAAGGAGGTGAAGGCACCTTTCCAATAGAGATGAGTTTAATTCAGCTCTATCTTTATCGGTAAAACGGTTTTGTTTAATAAGTAAATCTGAAGAGAGATCTTCTAACCTCCACCATACAAGGAGTACATCGCATTCACTAGGGTGTTCAAACCAATCTTCTAGCTCTTGGAGTGGACTAAGAGTAATCTCGATGTCAGTATCCCAGTCAGCTAAAGCTAATTTTAAATAAGGTAATGTGGGCTCTACGGTACAGGTTCTGAGTATATGTAAGTGTAGCTTCTTGTTATGAGGGACTTGTTGCTTTAAAGCCTTTCTAATCTTCGGTAAATCAGAATCTATAAGAATTTGATGATGATGTCCTTTTTGATTCATAGCGAAAGTTAATTAAAGGGTCATTCCACCTGTTAGTGGCAATGTGTTTCCATTTATAAAGGAGGATGAAGGAGATTGCAACCATAGAATGGCTTTGGCGACATCTGAAGGTTCACAGAGTCTTCTCATTGGATTTCGAGCGGCCTCGACCATTTTTTTTCTAACAGGAACATCTCTAACATAGGGGGTATTTATCATACTGGGAGCAATCATATTCGCTCTTATACCTTTAGGTCCAAGCTCTACTGCAAGTGATCTGATGTAACCTTCCATGGCCAACTTGGCGCTAATATAAGCAGCGCAATTTTCGGGTGGTGCTTCTAAGGCAAATTGCGTAGATAAGGCTATGATAGAACAGTCCTTTGTCATGTAAGGTTTAAGAGCTGTGCAAAGTTTGGCTAGACATTGTGGCCCTATTTTCCAGTGAAGTTCCATGTCCGATAAGTTTTCAGTACTGTCAACAGGGTATGAGTTCCAAGGAGCAGCAGCTAAGTGAATAATGCCAGAGCAGGAGAGGTTCTTGGGCCACTGATTTAAGGCTGTTTGAATTTGTTCAGGAGAACTTAAATCAACAATTTGATAAGAGATGTTTTTGTAGCGTTGTTTCAGCTCAATGAGTTCAAGTTCAGAGCGGGCCCATAACATTATATTTGAATGAGGTTTTGTTTCTTGCCAATGCTCAATAAAACTTTTTCCAATACTTCCAGTCGCTCCAGTTAGCAAAATAGTTTGAGTGTTTTCGCTAAAAGGTTTTTCTTGGTCTTTTTTAAGGGAAGTGGCTTCTTTTTTTAGATTGCTTTTTGAAGGAGCTATTGTTGTTGTCATCAACATAACTCTTGCCTCAGCTTCGAGGACGAGCTCTTTTGCTCGATGTCCTGTTATTTTAAGTTCAAGCATGTCTTCTTTTACAGATATGACAACAGCTTCAAACAGAACGGCATCCCCAATTCTCAACATGCGTCTCCAGTCAATAGAAAAACGGTTCCACAAAGCTCCCTCACCTGGAATTTTTGTGCCAATGAGAGTTGAGATAAAGGACGCAGATAGCATTCCATGAACGACACGTCCACCTGCCAAGCTTTTTTTAGAAAATGCTTCATCTAAATGTAAAGGG
>JACLAC010019039.1_pt1 | contig 25683 bp, 33 predicted proteins | sample 8027881 | NCBI WGS metagenome assembly JACLAC01 (sample SAMN15725517, study PRJNA655200) | protist metagenome | isolation source: fluorescence activated cell sorting (FACS) single amplified genomes of... | place: Spain: Blaines Bay Microbial Observatory, Mediterranean Sea | collected 2016-01-19 | reverse complement strand
CAGTACAGTCTGATTTCTCACCTGCATTGGAGACACAGAGAGACAAAACATCCGTGCACCATGAAAGACCGTATTATACCTCCCTGCAGCTGATGTGTTCCACCGCGTACTTGGGCTGCTTCACCAGACGCCGCTTGCTCGACTTCGAACTTGCCGGCGCGCTATGCGGATTTTTTCTCAGGTCTTGCCCCGTCGTGATCCGCGGGTCCAGCACATACTGCTGCTGGGGGTGCTGAGACGACTCACGCTGCTGCTTGCTGTCACTTGAGTGATGGCGTGCCGAACTCGGCGGCGGACAGGTTTCGCCTCGCGCGGATGACGGAGGCGGAGCGGTGCTGTTCATCCTTTCGTGCATGTTCGCAGGGATGTTCAACTTCGCCGCGGCGGCGCGAGCCGTTTCCACAGCTGCTGGTGCGGTGCTGTTCTTCACGGTCTGTAGGTGGTGCGACGGTACGTTTCCAAAACACAATGCATCAGATAATACGAAACACTGTGAACACTAGAGAGTCCAAACTCATGCTCAACTTGTCCAGGAATGAGCGACAACCTTTCTTACTTTTATGATGCCACAATCGTCTCATCGTCGAGACACGCGTCACATTTTGGCACTTTAACCTGCAGTCGTTCATCACAACTCTACAACACCCGAATGAAAACGTAGTACCGAATTGGGCAGACTGGTCGGTTTCGGCAGAACTACGTCCGGACTCGCTGGAATCTTCGTTGACCCAGTCGCGCTGTTCGCAACGATGGGCTTCACGCTCGATGCACTCGCTTGGCTGCTCTGCATGCTTGTGTTCAACCTGCTATTGCTAGACACAGTCCCTGTCGGAGTGCGCATCGCGCCACTGGGAAGTTTCGAAGAGTTGATGTTGCTTCCTGATCCGGATTGCCCGTCACCGCGCTTTGGAAGGACACTCCCGGCTTTTGGAGAGCTACGCGATGGCTGAAGAATTGCGCGTTTGTATCTTTCTCAGAATGAAATTTCCAGCTTACTACTAGGGCATTGGGCTTTGAAATTAGCGCGGACGATATGACAACAAACTGTCAGACTCAAACTTCAAAGATGAAAATTTGTAGATCATCTTACCACCGCCTTCCCCGTGGAGTCCGTAGTTCTTCTCGCACCAGACCCCTGCGCTTGTCGCTCTACAGGTGACCCCTTCACGCTATCCTCCGTGCTGGCGGACCCCTTGCGCACGTTGTCAACTGGCGTGAATACCGTGTCATGCAGTAGATGAGATGGCACACTATCGACTGGAGTGCGCGGCGCCGCTGCTGCTGCATTCTTTGCGCCACTCACACCGCCAGATGACGCCGACCCAGTGTTCCCCAAAATTCGATTGCTACTGTCTGTGCTGCTCACGCTGTGCGTCTTCTGATGCGCTCGCACACCGCTGACGCTGTGTTGCTGCGCGATGCTACTATCGCTTCCGTTCTGAGCGCCACCCGCCGCGTTGAAGCGGTTCGCAGAAGAAGATGTGGCAGCACCAACACCCGCGGTAACTCCCATTACCATCGCACTACCCTTCTGCACCACTGCTGAGCCACGCGCGTGGTGCACCGTTGCGCCCTCCGTCTCACTCGCCGTGGTTGTTACGATCTCATTCACCGGCACGAAGCGCGAGCTCTTCGGGTCTGTGGAGCTCACGGCGTCGGAGCTGGATGGACCGTTCAACGACACTTTCGAAGAAGCCTTCGAAGACTCGTCCTCCATAGCAGACTCAGGAACTGTAAGTAACGGCCCGCGATGCGCAGAACTCGCACTCTTCACGATCTCCTTATCCGACGAGTACGCCTGAAAACTCGTTGGAGGCCCCCCGCTAGGAGGTCCGATTGGTTTCTTCGGCGCCGCCTCGGCACTGCTGCTTACACCTAATAAAATGCACAGTATGCCCAAATGCACAGCTCAGACCACGAAATCAGACACCATCGTTTCGATTTTGCAACACTTCTTACTGTATTATGCAACTGCATTTCGGTCTGACAGTCTTTTGACTCTTTTATGCGAAATCAATAATAACGTACCAAGTTGTTTTAACACTTACCCGCGCCTACGCCGACCACTGGCTTGAACAACAACGGGGCAGCCCCACCCAGGAACGAAATCGGCCCACTAGTCGCGGGGGCTTGCTCGCTCTCCGCGCCATGCGCTGCCGCAGCACCTGTTGCATGGCGTATTCAACTTGCAGTGCTCGCTGAGTGTCACCCGTGTGAACACTGACTTTGCCTAGTGTCCTCCAAATAGTCGAGCGCACTAGCAGCACACTGCACTCTCGCCTTTGAAATGTAAAGCCACAATTGAACGATACCAGCAAGTCCCGTTTGGAATGCCAACATGCGCTCGACTTGTGTGTGGATTTTCTGCTCCATACCCTGCGCTGAGCTCTCAACGCCGGCACTCGACGCTGCAGAGGATCCGGATACTCGGCTCGGAGGGTCGAAGGACGAAGGCACAACAGTAGAAGCCGATGATGGTGCTCCTCCTTTTGCAAGCTGCGACTCGGTCTTGAACAATGCTTCCCGCAGCTGCAGCACTTCATTGCGAAGCTTCTCGTTTTCTCGCGCTTCCTGGACGATTTAGCATTCGCTTTTGTGCATGCTCTGACACAAGCGTGAAATACCATTCGCTCACGTGTTGGAAGATGCTTTGCGCATGTCCAAGTTGCATGAATGCTTTTGCAATCTGCGGGAATGGGCTCCGTTGCCATTACCTCTTCCATGAGACGGTCCTTCTCGGCGATTTTCCGGTCTTTGTCCGCGACATCCAGCTGCAACTTTTTCACCCTGTGGTATCGGCATTTTTCTCCTCTCGTTTCAGCCAATACTTCCTGCCGAGATGTTTGTTGCACAAAATTTGCTGGAGTTTCTATAACTCTCGTTGTTGCAGGCACTTTTGTGAAGTCTGCAGAACTGTCTAGTGTGTGCAGTCTATCAAATGCAATGATGTGCCCGCGTAGTGATATACGTGGAATCCTGCTTCGCCATATCCTGCTGCATCGCCTTCACCTTCTCCGCCATTTGCTCCTGCAAAAGAAAGGCAACATTGCACATCATGCACAACTCTGTGTGATTTGCGAGAACCACGTAACATCAACCATTCGCCCTTTCATCCGTTCAAGTTAGACTACCTCTGGAAAGTATCAAAGCCGTCAAGCACTAACAAAACGTCTTGTCATACTTTTGTCATTTCAAGTACTACCAAATACCTGATCCGATAGCCCCTTTTGGATCATGCTGCGCAGGCGGTTTTGCTCGACGCTGTCGACGGATCTGAAGGAAAATGAAGAAATATCAACAATTGGAACGTCAGGAATTTCGGATGCACGCATTAGTAATATCATCACATTAGGTAAGCTACGGTATCACAATTTTCAGTGTGTGTGAATCATCGCGTACGCGCTGTATTTCGTACCTCCTGGAATTGCTGCTCAGCGCCACGCTGTTCAAACGGCTCCCGAACTGTAGCGAGTTCAAGGACTCTTTCAAGCAAGATATCGTCGGGCTCAGCGTGATCAACATAATGGTACGGGTGAACTGGCCACCTGTTTCGAATTGTGAGGTCCTAAATGCAGTGCGTCATTTTTTGAACGAATGCCATTTCACAGTTTCCTAGGTCCCCAGTGTCTCAGTGGAAAGCGATGGGGTTGAAGACACAGCTTACCTAAACTATCCTGCAGTATGTGCGTCAGCTTCGAGTTGCGGTACGGAATGTGCGCCACCTTACGTTCAAAGGCCCAGATGACGTCAGCGAGTGCCTCGGGAAGAATGATTTGTAATTCTTTTAGTGTTTGAAATCATGACATGATGAGACACGCAGATGTAGTATGCTGCCGCGCAACGATTGACGAGATGACAAGTCTTTTTTTCCAAAAATGAAAAAATGCATTCTTGAGAAACAAGAATTCGCTGTAATTCATTTCTGATACCGACAAACTCTTGTTGATGTACTGCGCCTCTTTCAACCTATCCCCGACCACCTCCGACTTTTTCACGCGTTCGCTACCCGCCAAGTCCACGAAATTCAGTTTACCCTGCTTGATCGTCACGTACTCCGACTCGCCCGAGTCCGTCGACAAAGAGTCACGTCTGCATGTTGTTTTTCTATAGATTTCGCTCGACAACAGTTTTTTGCTCAAACCGACAGTCTCCGTGTCGACACGTTCTGCTGTGGGATACGACTGCGCTACTGCGACCAGCGAATAATCGAATGAACTCACTCGTACTGTACCGTGTCTTCATCTGGCTGCGCTTCACCTTCGTCGTTAACCAGAGCGTGAGGATGAGATGACTACGCGAACTGTGCTCGTGGATATTTGTGGCATGCGTCGCCCGAGAATCGTAACCGATTTTCAAGATATTGCCGAGCGAAGCCGTTACCTTTTCAGTTTTTTGTGATGCATGGAGCGTCGTTGTTAGCTCATGCGCGATGCAGAAGATGAGTGATCGCGGGCGGCCGAGTGATACAAAAAAATCACCGTAGGAGACAATCATCATCGACTTTACGTTGCCCTCTTCGATCCGTATGCGCATACCGCCCTGCACCTCGGTCATGCCGTCTGGCGTTTCCACTATCTTCAAACTCACCGGCGAAGATCCTTTGACGGAGTCCCCAGTGCCGCCACTACTCGAAGTCATGAAGAGGCGCTGCGCTGATTTCGACTTCGATGCCTTCCCCCCGGCGAGCAGATCCCGCACGTTCTCGTTGTAGATTTCGAACAGCTGGGCCTCTAGCTCCATTGTTTCTCCCTGAACGCGCGCCTGTAATCAATGCAGAATGATTAGGATACAATAGGAATTAGTGCAACAACTGATCCATGTGCCGGAGCGTGCTGCAGCTCCGACATGTCTTCTCAGAGTCCTCGCTCGCTGCCTTCTCTGTCTCCCGACTAATGTCTGATGACGAGGGCCGCTATCTGATGGAGTCGTCACGATGACGAAACTCCGAAAGAGTCGAAAGACAGAAAGAAATACTGACAGCATCGTCAAAAAGTAGTACCTTCTTCACCAAACTATCGATCTCCCGGATAGACTTTTCCATCACGTGGTTGATCGAGTACGTTTTACCGGTACCGGTTGCGCCGTATGCGATAACGGAAACTCGATGCCCATCGAATGCGGCGATGATCTCTTCGTTTACCTGTTCCGCGCAAATGCAGTTTTTCATGGTGTCAAAAACAGAAACTGAGTGACGACACTGCCAGTCAGAAGTTGTAGAATGATATCACTGAATTTGCAGAACCATGTCACTCACAAGTGGCGACCGTTGCAGCCAAATTCTCTACGTGTATACCGAGTGAAACAGCTCGTCGTTGGAGGACTGCGGCGAAAACAGGCGATCGAAAAAGAAGACTTTCGGATCAACCGCGACAGAGTTCGACCGGTTCAGCATACCACCAGCTGCGGATGCGTTTTTTATTTTTTTAGATATTCGTACCATAAACTCATGAAGTATCCGTCGTCAGTGTCATGTACTGCTCTGTCTGACTGTGGAGTAGACTTCAGAAATGATTGGCAACTTCGCTCTCAACAATTCAGCTGCAACAATCCTGCAAAGCAAACTGCCTGTCTCAAAACTCGAATCGAGCGCCGCCAAGCTTTTGGAGTTGAACTTGCCCTTGCTCGCCGATGCAGCCGCTCGCATCTCTTCGATTTCGGCGTTCTGCGGGTGAACCTGTGACGGATGTGTGTTGGTCTGAGAGAATCTGCGCCACAATGCATACCAGTTAAAACGTGATTCCCAGATTCGAATCTTCAGCGGGGAATAATTTTTCAGTCTCCACTCACCGCGTTCATCTCTGTGCTCGTATGAAGTTAACGATAATCACGCTATCCTTCATTCGCGATGGATTACTCGAAAGAAAAACGTTTACCTCAAGCTGCGTCAAACTCAAGCACTTCAAGTAGCTGTCGATGTCCTCACAAGCCCCGTCGATTTCTTTCACTGGCGGCCGGATCTTGCAGAAGACGCGGATGTTACCTGTATTTTACAACGCTTGAGCGCAAATGATGAGCAAAGCAACATATTAGAGTTTTTTGGTTCGTCGAAAACGATTGACTGCACATCACTACACACAGCTGAAGCTGTTGTGAGGATGGCTAAGGGAATGATATATTGAAGCAGGCAAAAATTATGCTGAGAAAATTCGAAATAACTTCATGTTGTGTGCGATCTGCATCTACCTTTCATGTTGTGCGCCATCTGCATGTACATTTTGCGTTCGTCTTCACTCCTCTGCAGCTTTCGTTCCAGATGCCCGCATCGCGTGGAGAGCGCTTCTCTCTGCGAGTCCATTTGCGACATGGTCTGCACCAGTTTCCTGGAGAGTGTGGAGGCGCTTGTGCTAGTTTCCTCTGCGAGCAAGCACTAGTGAACGTCAACGCTGCCAGTACACATACGATCAGGTAGTACTCGAAAATATTTCACAAAACACGTATTATTTGCTCTCACGACACCATACTATCTTGAAAGTCGAGCTGAATCAGCACTACAATAAACGCCGTTGGTGCGGCATGAACGAAGATCATGTACCTGCTGGTGTAGTTGTTGCACACCCTCTGTTCTTCTAACTGTGCGGTAACGCTATCGCGGAAATTTCGGAAAGTGCGGCGCAGGAACATGATCTCGCTTTTTAGTATTTCTGGTGACTTCCCTGACTGGCGCGAGGTTGCATGCCCATGGGCATTCGAGCTATGTGTTGCGTGATATGCAGCATGTGCAGCATGAGAGGATGTTGCCACCGTCATATGTGCATGCCCACCTGCGCCCATATGCCCTCGCATCACTCCTGTTACGTCGAAGCTTCCCCCTCCGCTCGAACAACTGCTGTCGAAACGGCTCGACGTGGCCGTGTTGGACTGCGAGCTCGCCCGCCGATTCCGATCGCCCCCGACAGAAGAACCCGATGCTTTCGTGGTTACCCCAGCCGTGGTCCATGCAGGCGCAGCACCCCCGGCGTTCGACGATGAGTTCGAATTTCGCCCTCCGCCCACTGTGGGATTGTGCAACATATGCCCTCCTCCACCACCAGGATTCGAGTTCTTGCTCACGGTAGGCGATGTGATGATCGATGGCGAGTTCGTGAAGTTGCTGTGAGTAAAAATCTTTTCATGAAGGAGAAAGCCATAATAGTGCACTCATAAATTTGCTTGCCATTAATAGCCATTACAATCATATTGTCGTATTATATGTTTCGTCGCCGATTTCCGTCGTGAGAATGTGAAAATCTGTTGCCTCGTAGGCTGGTAGAAGAAGTCTAGTAGACAGTTCCTGAGCAGACCATCTGAATAAACAATACAACGAAGGCGCTGCGGTCCCCGGCGTGATCCCACCGCCGGTAGCAAGACCGGTGAACCTCGGCGCAGGCTGATATGGGCCGGTGTTGTTGTTCGCGCTCCCAGTCCCCTTCGACCCGGCGTTCTGCTGCAACATGCTGTTCAGTCGTGTTCGTTTTTTTTTCGTTGCTATTTCGCCTGTCATGAAGGATGACAGTAGTACTCCCCACTTCGTACAATAGAAAACCACTCAAAACAACACGCTCTCCAACCATAGCGATCATACTTCAGAGTATAATATTATAGATGGCGCGAGCCCTCGCTCCACGGACGCAAGAAACTACTGCAACACAATGTACTCTCGCGGTGTCGTCATCCCGACGTATGGCCCCGCCGAGAACAAACTCGGCCGCGCACCGCCCGCCTGCATTGTGCTTCCAACCGCGCCGCCTGCTTGGTTCATCTTTATGTTAAAATATGTGAATCTCCTACACTCGGAACGATCTTAGTACCTTCTCTCCCGTTTCGAGGGACCCGCTAGAGGCGCAAAATAGTTGCATTTGTATTTTGGAAGCGTAGTCGAGGCGTACTCTGTGGATCAACTTCTCGACACACGAAGTACTTGAAGTCTTCTCCCTCGTCTTCCTTCTTCTCTCTCCCGTGGCATGTATATTCGACAAGCCCTAGTAATCTACCCACAGAAATCGCCAGTCTCTTGGAGTTAGACGTGCACTGTCACACTTTGGTACTTTCGTCTCGGCTTCTCAACAACTGACACGCTTGCACCACTGCGAAACTGCCTCCATCAACTCTCACGCGCGACGACCACGTCCTTTCCCATCTCCCGCACACCGCGCTCCCAAGAGTTGCTCCCGCCGAATTTTTCATCCCGCAGTGTAAAGACCCCGCATTTCCCACGTATCACAATTTCGTATTCCGTTTCAGAACGAACACGAACGCATGAACTCACGCCAACACCCTGTGTTTCACAATGCGAAGTACTGACTGAATTGAATCGCACGCATCGATTGCCTTGCAATGGCAACTGAAATTTCATCTTTTCGTGTACACGAAAAGGGGAAAAAGCGAAGAAAAACAAGTGCCAATACAGTTTCATTGCCGCTATACACCGTCTCAAACGAACATGCGTCGCCCAGCGCTCAGAAGAAGAAACACAGGTATAGCGTTTCTACATCACTTCTGATGTCGCTCTTCTCCGTCACAGTCCACACACTGTCAAATACCCAATTGGGCACTGACTCTCACGAATCAAGTCCACAACACCCAAGCTTATACAAGTTCAATCTGATTTTTCTTCGGACATTTCCAAACGTATAATCTTTGGACGAAAGAGGCGCAGCTGTCGGCAGTCCTGCTGTGGGCTCGGTACACTGACAGCGTAGTAAGAAACACTTCCGGAGCGAAGTGACTCTGTCGAAAGAACCATGAGAGTGTGCCACGTTGCGTCGTGGTGACAAGCTGACAAACTTTGCGGTATTGCTACAAAGAGAACAGTGCCCCACATTACAAATCTCAGTGTTCGATCTCAGTCACTTTCCGCGACTGTCGCGGCGGACTCTGACGGAACTCTTCACCGTGCCCGTTGGTGGCTAGGTGACCATCACCTGGGGGAGCATCGCCTCCGAAGCCGTTAGACGTCGTGTGACTCTCCACCATCTGATTGCTCGCCGTAGGCTGGCACGGGTTGCAGAACCATGTGTTCCACTGATCGCGCGGAAGGACAGGGCTCGGCATCCTGCATTTACCGCATTCATTCTTTCCAACAAATCTTCATTTCAGTCTTTGCTGCGAGTCTACCATTGATGTGATCACTCCATCTTCGAATCCGGAATACGCTGAGCCGTGAGCCTTCATACGCTCCTCAGAAGTGGACGAAGGGCCTGTGCAGCGCAGGTCATACTGGAACCGCACGACCGTATACGCCATCATCACTTTCGCGTTCAACAATCGAGATGCCGGTCTATCATCCTCGATAATTATGTTCAAAAAGTATACCCAACGGCGAAGTATCTTGCCGGCACTTTCGGGGGGCGTGACGACGAGTATCCGGGCAGTCCGAAGAAATTGATGCAAGGAATCGCCTACATTTGCAAAAATGAATCGATGACTGGCACCGGAATGCAGCATTGACATAAAGGCAGCATGCCAGTACAAATGAAATACGCACGGAGTTGTGGGCTGCGCTTGGTGGCATAATTGCTTTGCGCTGCACCGCGAAGCGGTGGATAAGTGCCATTATGGAGAGGTATCATAATACATCTGTCGATCATCCAACAGTATTATTGATCATACAATGCCTGTAGACACGAGGGTGATGAATATTTATACGCTTCCCCACAGAGTCACAGACACTGTCTTCTGCCGAGCAAATAGTGGTACTAACGTTAGTACCAAGAAATCAGCGTGCGCAAACAGGTTGCTGTTATGCTCCATGTCCTCCGGGACGACGAGTTTTTTCCTCGTTGCACGGCACCGTTCGAACAACTCCAAGCTATGCTCCGTCGGTATCAGCTTGTCTTTCTTGCCGTGGATGAACAGAGTCGGACATTTCACGTTCCGGATCGCGATCAAGTTACTAAACCGCTCCCGGAAGAACAAGGAAATGAACGCACCTGTATTCATTCGCAGTGAAATGAGCATGACTGCATAATGATAGCATCAGCGCGGTACACTGGCCCAATGTAAATGCGCGACTTTTACTCTGCGCGTCTGCGCGTTCACAGTACTGAAATCGAACATTAGTACTACTATAGGTCCGGCAAGCCGCAAGAAGCATATGCATTCACAAGCCGGAGACGCGGTGACACATGGTCGATATGAGAAGCCCAGGGCTTCTTCGAAAACACGCACCTGCAACAGAGTGCACCGCCGTCTTGATACTTGCGAATGTTCACACGCGTATAGTGGGCGCGTTGCGCGCCGTAGTCGTGCGATCTGATCATCGTTGGTCAGTGGCATGTCATGACCGATGGCATCCACCCCTGCCATGGGTTCAGACACGGCACAACGGCGATACAATCATGGACCACGCACCATCCGCGGCGCAAACAAGATCAATACAAGCGTATCATTACGGAATTTCTGGCGTCGACATCGTATCTACAACCGAAAATTGACGCATCGAAAAATGATGAAAACAAAAATCCGTCCAGATTTTCCGGACGGACTATCAAAATACGACCGAATATAGACGTCCCGAAAAATGCTGAAAACACGAATCCGTCCGGCTTTTCCGGACGGACTACGAAATCGTTAAGCTTTTGGTGGTCCGTCCGGAAAATTTTCGGCATTTTGGTTTTCCGTCCGGTTTTGTCTATCGGCACTTTTCATGCGGTCGAAACCGCGGAAAAATCATTCCCGTATCGACGTTTCAGGACGACAGGGAACACGGATTTTCATCTTCGGACGCAGGTCAGCTGAAAAAAATGTCATCATGGCCCGGGCATCACGTGGGGTACCAATCTTATCACACCTGCCACAGAGTGCACCGCCGTCTTGATCGAGGCGAATGGCGAGATGAGGATGAGACCCCCCAGCGGAAATCGGCTGGCGAGGTGGCACGCCGGCCCCGACCCGATCGAACGACCCATCAGGATGATGTGCTGATACCTGGCAGTGAGGTGGTTTTCGATTCATTTGTACCCTGAAAGTTTTCTCGAGCCAGCTGCGGAGTAAGTTCTTCTCTCTCACTGGGAGAAACGCGGGAAAGAACTTCAGTAATTCCCGTAATGTCCGTCTGCGTCCCGAATCACAGCTCGAGTCGCCAGGGTAGTCAGTCTATCTGAGCAGCCAGCGTACAGCCATGGTTCAATGCTACTTCACTCGAACTGTAGTATGACAGCGAACGGCAGGTGCTCCAAACGTCATCACGCAGACACTTCTAATAGTTCTTTGGAACGCAGTACGCAGTACTTCGCTCCAACTTGATCGACGAGAAAGCGGATCGCTGTTATGGCCGCGATGTAGAGGTTCTCCTCCGTGGCTTGACACTGGTCCAACAGACCGTATCCCGGGTACTCCACTGCCAGGATGTTGATCCGAAACTGCTCCGTCATGTGTTTCAGGAACCCGTGACACATCCCCAGGTCCTCCTGCAGTGGAAGAAATTCCAATGCTCAGACAGTGTTGTTGGTCCCTTGCCCCTCGTGTTCTGCCATGCGCTCTGCAACACGTGGTGTCGTAAAACATCCATAAGACATATTTGGATCTTTAATATGCAACTACTAGTTGACGCAAAAAAAGACACTTTGTCAAGCGTCACGTTCAGTGCATTGTATGTGTGGTGGGAGAGTTGTGAAGCGCGTAAGGAGCACGAGCTGAGCAAAAGGGGGGGTTTTGCGATCACGAGCAAGACATTGGTAACACCGCGTGGTGTCGGAAGTTATGTAAAATTGTGATCATTTACGTAGGGAGCGTTACTGCATTAGTCCGTGAGCTGGATTCCTTTTTGGTTCCTGGCTACTCATGAGTTGGTGATAAGCGGCCTTCTTCCTCTTTGGTTGAAAACGCTCCTGTACTTCTAAAAAAGCTGCGATATTTGATCCTGCCCACGAAACTCTCAGCTCCGAGCATGGCGTTGAAGAAAGCCCGATAATTCCGCGGAAGAGTGCAGTACTTCACAGCGTGGCATTCCAAAAGCAGTACGCTGAGTTGGATTAGTGTCGAGGGAGGGAGTGTTGTAGACAGTGAGGGTCGGGAAAATGGCGCACCTTGTTCCGCAGGAGTCACGCGCGCAGCGTGAGGCGAATCGGCAGAAGCGCGATGCAGAGAACGGTGGTGGAAATGCTGGTGGCGGCAACAACGGCGGTAACCGTAGCAGCAACAACAACGGTGGTGGTGACTACAAACCGCCTCCGAGGATCATAGTGTGTCTGGCGGCAGTGACGGCAGAAAAAGACGGAAAGGAACACAATGACGGCGATCCCTATATCCTATGTGGTGGGAAGCATGGGTATACTCCATTTCCTGGCTCCATCACAAATGGCAAGGTCATGATCACGGCACCGTGGAGTTACTGCAACGCATACTTCGCACTCGCGCAAACCAACGATCCGACGACGCAGAAGGGTACGAGGTGGTACTATGTTCCGATCTTGGGCAAACAGTGTATCGCGCCGGTCTTTCAGCAAACGCTAGCAGTACTCGGTGGTCTTACTGGGGAAACGAGACAGGAGATGATCGACGACCTGAAAGCGATGCGTGACAAGTTCGTGGCCCGGTTGACGTTGGAAAAAACGTGCGACAAGCAAGTGATGGCGATTTATGACAGACGAGCTCCCATGGCAAAACATGAATGCGCTGCTTGAGGAGGAAGGAAGGCAGTTTCATGATAATCAGAAGATGTGCTACGGTGACAAGTGCCATCTCCGCATGAAGAAAGAGCAGGACAAGATAGCAGCTGACCTCCTGGTCAAAGAAGCCATGAAGAAACGCCGAAAACGCAGCAAACTCGCCGAAAACGCGGACATACACATTGCACACGTGAAAGCGCATGTTGGAGTGGAAGTCAATGAGACGGCTGATGTTCTCGCGGACAAGGGCAGGCAACTACAGCTCAGTCAAGCTCCCCCTGACAGAAAGAAACACGACTTCGAGTCGGCGAAGAGCGTATGTGAGCGCCATTTGCGGTGGAAGTTGGAGGGCGATATGCGGGAGTATGCTGAGCTTAATCCGACGTCCCGGACTGCTGGCTACGTCGCACACTCCCGCAATTTCTCAATCGATGCGACGAGATATTTGAAAGAAGACGCGCAGAAGAAAGTGCAGGCCATCATCAACCAGCTCGTTTTGGGGAGTTGCGAGTTCGGTGGTGCTCTCCCGAATGGCGGGTGTTGCAAGCTGTGTGGGAAGCATGATGTCTCTCCGGGGCATTTTGTCCTGCGGTGCCAAGCGTTGGATGCGTGGAGACTTGGGCATGCCGGTACTCTGCGATGGGAGCAATTCTGGGGGAAGAGTGCCGCGCATCTTAGATACGATTTCTGTGACGCAGTGTTGGCTGCATTGGAGGGAAAGCAGTCTGACAGTTAGCCGCCGCGACGGTGGACTACTGTGACGTGGCATTCCGGGGAAATCGCCCGTGGGCAGGTCGTGGCCGTCTGCGATATGGGGGCCCGACGTATACACGAGGAAAACTTGCCCCCTGTCTTCAATATTCTCACCGTTGGACGAGGATGGTGGCGCCGCTCTTCAATTTTCTCACCGTTGGATGAGGGTGGTGGTGCCGCTCGAGGGCCGGAGCAAAACTCAGCAGTAGTGCTGGGTTGTGGGCGTCGTTTCCGGCTCGTTTTTCCGGCGTGCCCATCTTTGCGCGGCGTCAGGCACCAACGGCAGGGGAGACGACGTTTGGCCGGTCCACGGATGTGGTCCGGGCCGCACGGCCAAACGGATTGTGTGTGCGCGGGTTGCAATGCGCGGCGTGTGAAGTGTGAACTGCGGAGATAACGAGATTATAGACGATGTGTGGCGACGTTGTGCAGCTGATGCGCCTCGGAGTTGCACATCGGTGACGCTTGCGTGGAACTCGTGTGCTTTTTGTGCGTGGTGATGGTGTGTGGCGTTGGACTTACGAAAAACTTTTGTGCTTGATCGTGGTGCTTCCTATGTTGTGCGAGTGGTATACGTGAGAACAAAGACGTGGATTGTGGGGTACATTAGCGTTGCGACGTGTGCTGCGATTACACGCACCCTAGACGATACTGGCGTCCAGCGGCATGTGTGGTGATTACGTACACTATAGACGAGACTGGCGTCCAGCGGCTTATCTGGATACACGGATTGTGGCGGGGCATGGACTACTGTGGAAAATCGACTTCTATGGATCATGGGAACATAGTCGGCGCAACACGGATCGGCAGGCGCACATCTCCATGCGGCGTCATCCTAATGAAGCCTGTACATAGACGTTTCTGTGCGGTGTGTGTGGTGCGCGCGACCGTGTGTGGTGTGCCGCGTGTTGTGGGTGCGACGTGGGGCCTGGCGCGGCGCCGCCATCGTCGTCTTCATTTTCTGTTGCTGTTGCTTCTGTTTCTGCATCTTCTACTATCTTCGGTTGCGATACTACATCTGCCGCTACTTCTTCTTCTACTACTACATCTTCTTCACCGGGGTTGGGACAGGGCTCGCACCACACCAACCCATCTCACCGCACCCCATCCGAAGACTTCTACGGAAAAGAAGATCTATCCTGACAAGAAGCCATGAAGAAACCGCGAAACGAGCTCACCGGGGCTGAGATGGAGGCAATCCGCAAGCACCAGACTCGTGTGAAGAGGGAGGAACGCAGCAAGTTCAGAGCGATCATGGAGAAGTCAATATGTCTCAAGATTGACATCCCCATGTTTATAGCGAAAACGGAGCGCTTCACGGACGAGACTGCGAAGATGCTCGGAGAACAGCTGGCTGGTGAAAATGGGCCAAAAGTCATGAACCTGCTGGCACATCGGCTGAAACAAGCGTCGTGCGGGGCGTCAGCACAAGTTGGGGCGGATTGTATCACCCAATTCTTGATGGAGCGATCATCAGCGCCAGAAGCTCATAGAGTATGTGCGGAAAACGCATGAAGAAAACGGTGAGAAGCTGACGCACAATCAGATCATCGAGCATGTGGAGGCGTTCAAATCGGAGGACTGGTCCGATGACGATGACGATACTCCAGAGGTTGGAGATGCAGCAGTGGAGGCAGCAACCTTCATTCTTGACACATCCCCAGGTCCTCCTGCCCAGATGGCGAATGTCATTGTACTCAAATCCTTCGACTTCGGACGGGTATTTAACGCCTCAGCTGGTTGCGGCTGCAGCAGTGGGCTAGACGACGACGAACTTCCGCTTCGACGTAAATCAGGGTGTTTCTTTTGTATCATAAAAAGCTCCAGAGCATCGCTAATTCACCAGCCGCTTCCAACCAAATTGCGAACCAAAATTGGAACGTGCAGCTACCGCGTTTCCGTGAAGATAGAGCATGACCGTCGCTGCTGAGGTGTAGCTGGGGAACCACAATCCCGGTATTCCCATGCCAGCAGCGCCCGTTCCGCTCTCCTGTTTTTTCACTTCACTTCTAGGTCGCAGCTGCGACAATACATTCACGTGACAGTTTCATCTTACGTAGTAGCGGTCACCAGAACCAGTGGCATTCTTTGCACACTGTAATACACACATTGACATTTTCTTGTCTCGGAGTCTGTGCGCCTCGTGTTCCGTTGCAAAACCCGGCAAAACCCTGCCAACGAAGTATTAACCTTGACTGACGGCACACCCACGCCATCGTTCCAGGGAATGTAGATGAGATTGTCGCGAAAGCTGTGATGCGTGTAGGACTTTTCAGGAGCCGGGAAAATCAGCCGATTTCCCACGTTCCACGAACCGAACATCGTGCCGCGGCCCACGGAGGGACCTTGTTCGCCACGGGGCACTCACTCCAGCTGCACCGGCACTGTCTTCTTCGTACGAGCCGCGTACCAACGCTGTTTGCCCTACGGCTCCGCTTTCCACCGTGCCATCATCACGACAGACCGCGCTGACGTCATCTCATGCTCGCTGCGGCTGTTTTAGTTGAGTCCATTCTTCGCAGTCCATGATTGTTGCCCTTTACAGTAGTACGAAGCGCCTCTGCTCTTCTTTGCATGCGAGCTCTCTCTCCTTGTTTTCTCTCACAGGCTGTGATGACGCTGCAATCACTGCAGAATACCACGTACTTGCGCCGACGCCGCAACGGAACACATTTCGAGTACGCTGAGATGCTGCTGTACAACGAGTGCTCAGACAGTCCTGTCCTTTGCGGCAGATTCATTCTTTCATTCCACGCAATCACTCTCTGCCGTAGCTGAGGGAAGCTTGGAACCTATGCCTGCTTCAACACCCTGCTTACGACCAGGTATCACCTTGCGATTCATTTCGTTTATTACGGTTTTTTACACGTGTCGGCACCGACTCTCCTGCCATAGATCTGGAACGAAGATTGTCAAAAGCCAGCATGGAGTTTCGGGTCATGAGCCGGACAGAACTCGCCCACGGAAACAAGACTTCACTAGTGTACGGGCCTTCCCAGAAGTAAAGACGAGCAAAAGTAGAATAGCATCCTAGCACACTACCACGGAAAGCCCGTTGAAACTCGGAGGGAATGTGGGATAACATTTTGTGTACAATCTCTGCACTTTTGAATGGTGAGACATATGAGTCTGATACCCGCTTTGAAAAAGTCTACTGGTACTACGCTGTACGCCAGAGTCATCAGATATACCGGGAAGACAGCAGAAATGGAACTTCAACCGGTAGACGGTCTGGCGCTATGAGCCGTCATGAAACTCAGTAAGATGGCAGTTTGATCCCACGAGACGGCCTGGCGCTGTCGACGCACCAAGATGCCGCAGCACTTCACGAGAATCGCTTCTCGCAGAACTCGCGGATCCTGCCGCACGCATCCTCGAGTTTCTCCTGCGGCGGCGAAATCACGACCCGGAAGAAGTTGTCGATGCCGAAACACTTACCTGTTAACGTTTTCTTGCTCTCCTCGAAAAATCGTCTTCATAGCTCATAAATAATCAATGTGCACAATTTGCCACGAGTTCCGCGCACGTAAACGATGATGAAGGCGACTGATGCTCTCAGCATACAAAAGAAGTAGAAACATCACCACAGGAAACTGACAGCATTTCCATTTACTACCAGGCAGCACGAAGACGCTCTGTTCGGCCAGTAACTCGCCGACGAACCGCTGACACGCCGACTCGTCTTCTTCCAAAGCGCCCAACTTCTCTTTCTGCGTCAACTCGATGAGGACGTACCTTTGTCGAGTTGAGGGTTGCACTAGTATGCGGGGGCGGAACTGTAGTATTTCCCGTGGATATTGGACTGGTCAGAAGTCACGACGTCCCTGTCAAGCAGTCACGGCCCGCGCACTGAATATCATACTTCCGCTCCATGAACCCATGTTGCAATGTTGAATGTGCGAAAATTATCATGTAGAATAATTTCCGTCAATTCAATCTTCAAATACATCGCCCCTTGTGGCTCGATCACGCGCAATCCCGGGCATCCACGTAACCCTTGCACCACGGTCTTGGCGTTGTTTCCGAGCTGGTCCAACACGCCCTTGTAGTACTCTGGTTTCGTGTTTAGCAGCATGTCGGCCACTAAGCTCTGGATGAGCGTGCACGGCCCGACGAGCAGCGTCGAGAGGTCGTAGATACCCGGTCGCACCTTTCACGTTCTTTGTTCTGAATTCACGTCTTCCTCGTTGGAGACAACTTTTACTCCGCCCATCTATTGCAGACTTCAAGTGTGCCACATCAGGAAAGATTTCCTCTGCGACATTATTGTTGCTGGCAGTCAAAGTCGCTATGAGTTGTGCGCGGAAAAGAGCAGTGCCCAGGGTAAAACCTCTTTCTCGAACGCGGCATTTCGATCGTTGATCGTCACCCACCCCATCCGCCACCCGGGGACCATGTATTGCTTTGCGAGGCCTCCAACGATGAGACTGGGCACCGTGTCCGTCACTTCGGCGAAAGAAACGAAGGGCACGTTATCTGTTACACAATTTCACAGCAACTGGCAGCGCATTGCCTCGTTCGGCACTGCTGTACTCACATGTCGATCGATTCCTTCATTCCGGACTGTGCAGGGGGCTAGCTCGCTCCCCACATCTTCTTGCCCTCAGACAAACGCTCAGCAGTACGTGAGTGATGCACTTTTTTGCCGTGGCATGTACTGCCTATACCGAAAGACATATCCGCGTAGATCTCGTCGGAGATTACTGGCACGCGATGCTTCTCACACACCTGGTAGAAGCATTTTCATGCTCAGGATGGTATCAAGAGCATATACTGGAAGTGGTAATTGAAGTATCCTCAGATACACCGTTCTAAGACGCGATCTGATTTGTCCATTTACGACTACGCTTGCCAAACGGTCGGTCCGTCGCATCTTTTCATGAAAACTACTTTCGCGATCGCCTCCACATGCTCCCGACTCCAGACGCTGCCGCACGGATTGCTGGGGTTGTTCAACAGAACCGCTGCCGTTTTCTCATCGATCTGCTTTTCCAAATCTTCCAGATCGATCTCCCAGGACTTCGACGGATCGAGCTTGTACAGCTTCGTTTCGACCGCCTTGTTCCCGCACAGCGTCTCGTAGAGCGAGAACATGGGGGAAGGAAGCAAAACGTTTTGACCGGGCGAAGCGAGGGCCTCGATCGCCATGTCTAGCGCGTGACTGCAACCGGACGACATGATCACATCTGCAAAATACAATTTCCTTGCACTCATGATTGGTGCCGTCAGAATTGATGCTAGGGCTGTTTTCTTGTGAGCAACCGTCTTTCTGTACACTGCTCCGCAAAGTCGTCTTTCTTGGAAGTAGAATACTCTGTTCCAGTATCATAATAAATGCAACGGACACTCGCAAATGCCTGATCCGAAAAATCAACGGGTCCAAAAATAATCACCTTCGAATTTCAGTGGGTGCTTCGGGTTCGGCGAAAATTTCTTCGCCACCGCTTCGCGCGCCGCTTGTAGTCCGCAACTGTGTCCATATCCGTTTGCATCATTGGCAGCTACTCTTTCGGCGAGAAGCTCCTTTACCTGAACACGAAGAAAATTCCGGCACGTTCGGTCTGTGACACAACATGCTTCTAGCTTCACGCCGAAAACACTCATCGCAGGACGAAGGTCAACGATAGTGTACCTCACGCCGCCGAATTTATGGCTGCAATGCTTCATCGAATAATCGCTTTCCATGAAAAGTGTATAGAAACGTTCTTTTAGCTTTGAATGCATTGCTAAGTACCCCTGGCGGTGGCAGGAAGTTTCCAAACACCGTTGGATCGCCGATATGCAAGGGGATCATCTCTTTATCCGCATTAGGTTTGACCTGAATGCGCTCCACCGTTTTTCGGATCGGGTTCGTCGTCGACTTCGCCGTTGAAGACGCACTAACAGTACCGAAACCGCTGAAATGCCTTTTCCGCTGATGCTGCGCCCACTGTTGCCTGTCGAGCTCAACACCGAAGTAGGGTCGTGGTCGTGACGACGAACACGAAGCAGATGTTGAAGATGAGCTACAGGCAGAGGAAAAGAAGCTCCTCGATAAAACCACGCTACTCGCCGCAGCTGCCGTGTGCAGCGCGCACTGGGCGCCGCCCCTACCGGAAGCGGACGCGACCAACATCTTCTGACGACGCTGGTAGGCGCTTGACGCTTCTTCGATCAGTATGCGATCAGGCCTCGGAGTGGCATGGAACTCTGAGCATCAAGAAAACATGACAATGTATGACGTTCAGAACCAACGCGAGTAGTGGGAAGTCTCAACGTACTCGCGAAGTCTTCCGCCGCAATATCCATTTTTCGACACACGCATCTGCCCGGAAAACGCGACGCAATCATTTGCTTCGACGCGTCAACTCGCACATACAAGAAAAGCGCACATCGCACATATCCGCGGAGATGAACAACCACATCGCTCTTCTCTTCCTCATATCTGCACGCCTCCAGAACACGCACAGACGCTCCATGATTCTCGTTGAAATAATGCTCTGTTAAAGCGAGTCGACTAGCATGACCGCAACAAAAATACCGCGGAGTGACACATCGATATTTTAAAATATGTATGTCGGATTAATGTACATGGTCGAAAAACACTATACAGTGTCGCCTCCAAACAATCGACATGTTGAACGCTGTGCGATCAGCTGATAATGTTTGCCCAGTCCGGGATTCACGCGACTCACGCACGCGACTCGCCCAACAGGCAGTCTTTTACCCCCGTCGTCAAAATTCTACAAGATGGGTCGTCGGAATCACTGCGAAGAAGTGGCACTACGCGCAAGCCCAACCGACGCGAGAAGCGGATGGTGAGAGAGACTCCCCTGCAGTGGAGTTGTCGTCCTATCCAATATGATCGGTATTTACATCTTGTCCGCATGAGTGAGCCTGTGCTCAGCTTTCAGAAGCCGACACGATGAGCTAGGACATAAAACTGGGCGTGAGGTGCAAGTACAGCTGCTTTACCGAGTGCAGATTCAGTTTCTTCTTCCGAAAATCGGTAGGCTTGTGGTAGATTTCTAGCACCGACTCCTCGTCCCGCCGCAGCTCATTCAACTCCATAAACGCCCAGCACCTGCACAAGTTTTGTGCAACTTCACAAATTTTTGACGACCGTAGAAATTATGTCCAAGTTCGAGAGCATACGTCCGCGCATTGTGCGCAAACAAACCTCTGCCTTGTTGGGTTGAAGCTGTTCTAGAATGATGGCGACGTGAAAACGGAAGCATGCATCGCAAGTAATATTCCGCTGCATGACTGCATCCTCGAATCAATGAGTTGCAGCACGGCTTACCGCTCCATCTTTGTTGACGTCAAAAGTTGCTTTCCACATCCTCAACGAGTGGCTGCGAGTGCACTTAAGAAAATCAGTCAATCGCACCTTGTCGACACTTTCTTCTTTTTTGGCTTGTAGTGGTTGAATTCGAAGAATAACGAGCATCTGCATTGTTTTTTCAGTTTTTGAATTCCTGTGTACCTTGTAGTACACGTATGATGCCAAGTATTCCAGGATTTCAAAGGCAGCGAAATGCGATTGCTTTCTTAAAAAGTATAAACGACAAGCAAGCCCCACACAATATTCTTACCCGCAGCGCTGCATGTCTTCCCACGATACATTCAAATAGATGGTGTGTCGGAAATGCACGTGTGTCGCTCGTTTTTCTGCTGAGAGCAGCGGTGTGTCGTGCTTGTCCTATTATTTTGAGTTCCCTTTTTCAGATGCCGAATCATGGTCGTCACTCTAGTTGCACATTAGACAATTGAACTCTCACAACTCTTTTTTGGTATCACAGTAGCACTCTGCATCACTCTTTCCAGCTCCATTTACTCTAGCACGACTCATTAGCATCGAAGCAGATCCAGTCGGCTGTTCTGATATGCACCAAGAACCACCGCTGCGGTCTTTTCTGACATACCATGATATTCTGCTTCGCATCGACCACCATCGTCCGTACGAAAGGATCTATGTAGCTCTCGGCATCTTTGAGACCCCACTTATCGATTTTTAGAACGACTACGGTGCCGTTCACGCTAGACAAGGCTTGATGCGATGACTGGAAATCCGTTGCCTGTGGTGTTTGTGGAAGACGGCGGTTCTTGCCACCAATGTTCAGTACTGTTGTCAGTACGTAACTGTTCCCGCGCCAGGTCTGTGTATGGGCGCACTGAATGAAATTCTGAAAGAGCGTTGTCAGCTGAAGCGTTGTCGGAGAGGCGAAGGGATTGTTTTCTTCAGTAAGCATTTCTTTTGTTGCGGTCCTACGAAGGCGACGCAGCTCACGAGCCACGGAATCACGAATGCTATGTCATGCAGGGTCGAAGTCGACTTGTGAACCTTCGCCGTTTCTGCGCAGTATATCTGGCCTTCCAGACAGGGCATGATCGGCGTTGCCGACTGAAACTTGTAGTTCGGAATCGGAAAGTTTACCACACCGTCGAGCGAGGGATCAAATAGTTGCTCGATCACTGTCAGTTTTTTTTGAAGGAAGTGTGACTCGATGGTGCTTCGCTGTGCACACTTCACCATTCCCTCCTTGACGCGAAACGTGTATGTAAGTCAGCGTCACTCCACTCGCATCTCAGCGAGCATCGCACATGTAAATCTCACGACGCGATGTCATCGATTCGTCGAAGAAATTAAAACTATCTGAAGTCGCGCGACTTCCTGCTCTATGCACCTGTCTCTAGACGGGCGACATCCTGTGCCGTTATTTGCTCCTGCATATCTCGGATCGCCTCTACCCGTGCAGACAGACACAATACCTGTCAGTTTCGTGAGAGTGTCTTTTCTGCGCCGCTAGATTACATGAGATGGGCTTCGAAAACTGCATCGAAAAATACATGGCGCGGATAGTGTGCGGCGAAAGAACCATGACATGATAACACTGTGCAGAAACTGAATGCCAGTGCAATACCAAACGATGTGTCACGTCCTTCTCGCTACTCGAAAGCACCGAGTCGCTGTGTGTTGCGCCTATCTGCCCGGCCAACTTCGAATACACGTCTTGTGCCTCTATCAACTGGCCCCAGCTGCAGATTATGTTTTTCGCGACGTGATCATCTTGACTCAGCAACACAAGTGCCGAAAGTTTCTGAGTCCGTGACTGCAGTACCATGAATCAGTTCTCTTGCTCTTCATGATAGCTGAAGTCGGCCCATCCTCTCATCATCATGATGGTCGGAGAATAACTGAAGCCTGCGTCGAGCGATATGTTGCAGTTATCCGTACCTATCCAGTTGCACCGCCCGTTTTAGTTCCTGTATCCATTTCGACCTCAGCACTTCACGCTCGGTGCTACCTATGAAAAGATGTGAGGGTAGCACACGATGTGCCGGTTTCAATCACGATGTGCTTTCCCACCTGTGCTGCTTGAGGCCGTCATATTGCTTGCAGTTGATTCATAGTTGTTGCTACTCACCGTTTGCCGGACGTGGTCGTGATTTTATTCCTATTTGTTTGAAACGCTTCCGATGTTCAACGCGATGTGGAAGAAAATAGAAAAACCTCTTCTGTTCGGTGAGGGGGAGAACCCCGACGCAGCGCCGCTATCGGCCGAAGGCCCATGCTTGTTTGTCGTTACCACCTCCATCGTTTCCGAAGGATTCCCTGCTCCAGGATGCCACGTGGTCGGGCCCAGGGCGACCCTTTCTCGAAAATTACACTGCGCGACACCGCCCGAAAACCTATGGCTACGAAGGCGGAAATTTGACACAGGCGACGCGTGATACATCGCCATTGGCATGGCTCACAACCTCACACACAGTCTCCAAACTTAGTCTACGGGACAACCAACTACGCTTCTGCACAGCTTCGCAAGACCCTTCACACTCTCAAAAACGTCGAAACTCCCCCATACACTGAGACACACACAATATTTCAAAAACTGCTGAAGTCTCAGCACAATGTGAAGGGGGTCGTTGTAGCCGACAGCGGCCTGTACCTTAGAAACAACCAACTGTCGCTCCGTCACGATGAGGTTTCTGAACGGGTTGCTATTTGTCAAAAGCTCAACTCACTGCGGTTGCCTGGCCAGGCTCCCCGTCACTTACTAACCTCGTTGGCACCTTTCGTCGCTCTAAGTCCCACACTGCTGGACGCCGACACTGCAAAAAAACTACCCACCGCTTCCCATGAACACTGCATTTCACGAAGGCCGCTGGTCAGCTGCGATCTACAGACTACCTACGCAGTTCTTCCAAAGTATCACTCGAAACGCGCCGATGTTTCTCAACTCCAGTTTTTGCCCAGAACACGGATGGATTTGTGCTAGATGCTCAGCGTTTTCCAGTGGCAAGTTGGAGTCACACTGTCGAGGATCTCTTTCCTAATGCCGGATCCTTCCAACGAGACGTGCAGCGTACTGCACTTCGTCCTCCCGCGCTCCTGCGTAATATTCCAATGTGCTTTACACCCTTCGGCCTTCAGTTGTAACTCCAGTGCGCCAAAACATTCTTATGTCAACCATCTGGCCAGCGTTGCTGGCAAATGAAGTACTAGGAGGTCAACTCCTCCAAACAACTAATACCGTGGTCAAAGACTGACAACTTTTGGTACAAGTGCAGGCCCATGACACTGCTGCTCAGTGATGGCCTGCACGTCTCCACAGACACTTCATACTGACTTTCGTAGCGCCCTTCAAACCACGTTCGGCACACCCCCCGTTCGGCGCAATTCTCGGTGCCTCGAATCGGCTCCCACTACGTCGGTTCCCATGTGATGGTCGTCCAGAGAGTACTACGACGTTGCCGGCACCAGAGAGTACCACGTTACGGCACGCCGGTGACAGACACCACCCCCATCATGCCGAGGACAGACTCGCTTTCTCACTCAGCGTCTTGGCGCGCATCTTCTCACAGGCCTCTATCATGTACACCCCTTCCTGATAGTCATTTACACGCTTATACGCCTTGTGCGCGTCCTCCAAAATGTGTTGCGTCGATACCATGTTATACCGCTCGCTGAAAGAGTTGTTCACGCCTGTGGTTAGAATTTTATGCCGCCCGCTTTCGTCCCGTTCCGTATACACGTAGGCGTCGGAAAGCCCGTCACGGCGAAGACAGAACAGTCGTCGGATGAAGGAAAACAACGACCGGCATGCGGAATAGCAACGGTGGGGTGGCTCGATGCCCGTCTGACGAGTCAATTTGAATTGCTGATCAATAAATGCATGAAAATGTTACTAACTTCGTGTGACTCACAGATGTAATAATGAACCTCGACGATTGTCATCGATTGTATGTGACCTCTCGCGTAACGTTGAGCCTAACCTGGCCACACGTTCGTCTTCACATGATGCCGCGCAACAACTCGATCGCCCCGCCGAAGGGGCATGCATAAAACGCTTCAAGACGTTCAAGTGAAAAAATCCCGCAAAAAGATGGCGAGATGAGGAGAATACAATATACCGCCACTAACGCGTCCTTGCCCTTCAAAACTTTGAAGTACTGGTTTTTCGTGAAGATGTCTCCAGAGGGAACCTCAACTTCGCCTGGCATCATTTGGATTCTTTTTTTGCAGTCATTCTTCGTTGACTCATTTCGTTTCGAACACAATGCCACTTCGCGTCTCCAGCTGTGAGCCTCAACGCAGTGATCAAGCTAGCACTCTCTCTCTGGGCACACTGCAATCACTTGTGACGGAACAGCTCGGCCGAGGCAACGCGTTGTCAGCCAAAGTAATGGTGGCGTCATCTTGCGCATTATCATCGTAGTGCGCATTGCACTCCACAGAAAACAACAGAGCAACGTCGCCCGACGACTGACGAGTCCGGTCGTCCAATCCAGAGCATATGCCACTTAGCATCGCAATGTCAGACTAGTAGACAGTACCAGCTTCCGGATTCGCGGGCAGGAGGTACTTCAAAGAAACGTTGAGCTGGTAAGGCAGCATTTCCAGCCCGCTCTTCCGCCCATTGGCCTGGTACACATTGAAGGTAAACCCGTCGTGCTGAAATTCCAGCATCTCCGCCATCGTTGATTTATTCCGCAGCTTGATAAACCGCGACCCAGCCTCGTATTTACGATCCACCGCATCCTAGTATTTCAGATAATGCAGTTTTTCATTGTGTAGTCGACGTCTGGAGCATCAATTGACGCGTTCTCAAAAATTCAAACCATGTGCCCGACTGTCGTCAATCGTATCTGATCGGTATGTGACGCGATGAAAAGCTGCGAAAGTCCCCGTGGGTTGGTATTACGTGTGACGTCAGAGTACCCGAAGCAAGCCGCGAACCGACCTCGTATAGAGCAGGTACTCTTTTCTGGTGATTCCAAACACCGCGTAGAATTCGCTTTCCGACAGGTACAATTCCCAGTTATCGGTATCCACGTCGCGGGGTAGGCTCCACGACGACGA
>JACLAC010002038.1_pt1 | contig 25693 bp, 23 predicted proteins | sample 8027881 | NCBI WGS metagenome assembly JACLAC01 (sample SAMN15725517, study PRJNA655200) | protist metagenome | isolation source: fluorescence activated cell sorting (FACS) single amplified genomes of... | place: Spain: Blaines Bay Microbial Observatory, Mediterranean Sea | collected 2016-01-19 | reverse complement strand
TCATCTGGATAGAATCTCCGGACCTTGAACCGCTTCAGAGTGCTCAGCATGAATTGGCAGCTCTCATCCGGCAATTCCACCCAGTGCAGGACATACGCAACGGTTCCAACACGGTACAGCTGAGAAGCAGACTCGATTTGGCGTTGCTCTCCTTCCTCATCGCTTTCGTTGGGTTTAGCCATCACGAGGCCGATGATTTTTTCTTCACGGATTTGATCCCGAATCCAGCGGCTGACCATACTATCAGCACCAACCATCGTCAAAATTCCAGGGAAAATTGGACGCTGATAAACCGGAAAGATTGGAATACGATTGGGCAGATCAGCCACCGTGATGACCGTTCCTTCCGAATCAACAAGAAGGATCCGATCTTTTTTGTTGGCTTGGTTGCCATTGGTGGCTTTTTTTCGAGCCATTTTCTCGGTTGGCTGGAGTTAGTAAGTCAGAGAGGACAAATTAGTATAGCGTTCTCTCTGTAATCAGATTTGAAGGTCTGCTTCAGGAGGTCAGTTGGTGAGCTGTCGCAGCTTCCATGAAGTCATAGAGATCTGGCAGAAGTTCAGTGGGATTGTCCAACAGCCCCTCCACCAGCATTGCACTACGGAAGAGCTGTTCCACGGCTTGGCCAAAAAATTCTGATTTTGGATTTTCCTCAGCCAGCTTCGCCAAGTTCTGCAAGATCGGATGTTTCAGATTAACTTCTAGATTGCGTTTGCTGATCTGGTATTCCTCATTGACCATCTTCATCATTCGCTCCATATGAGCGCTCATGTTCTCCTGAGGATTAACAAGGGAGCAAGGGCTATCCACCAGTCTCTTGGACGCAATCACATCTTTAATTCGGTCCCCAAGCTGCTGCTTGATCTTGTGGAGCAGAACTTCTCTCTGCTCTGTACTCATTTGAGAGGTATCTTCAACAGGATCTGGCACATCAATATCTGCCTGCGAGATGCTCTTGAAGGCTTTTCCATAATAATCTCGCAGCTCATTCATCAAGAAATCGTCGATGTGATCATGCAGGAACAACACTTCCAAGCTTTGTTTGCGGAAATACTCAAGATTCGGATGATGTTGTAAGGATTCTCTAGACGGCCCCACAATATAATAAATCTCTTTCTGCTCATCACGCATCCGACTCACGTAGTCTTTTAAAGAGACATCAGCCGTAGCCCCTTCACTCAATGAAGAGTTGAAACGTAGGAGATCCATGAGCTTACTGCGGTTACCGAAATCAGCGGAGACTCCCTCTTTCAGCAGCACGCCAAATTCCTTCCAAAACTGATTATAGGACTCTGAATTGTTATCAGCGAGTGTTTGCAGTTCTTTCAAGAGCCGTGTGGTGAGGCTTTTTTTGATTCGTTCCACCAATGCGTTCTGCTGAACACTCTCTCTGGAAACATTGAGGGGAAGATCTTCAGAGTCCACTACTCCCTGAACAAAGCGTAAGTACGGTGGGAGAAGGCCATTATGCTGAGGTTGGATGAGCACTTTTTGGGCGTAAAGGGCCAAGCCTTTTCCCTCGCGTGCGTAGAGCACTTCATTAGTAATCTTTTGTGGAATATAAAGCAGAGCGTAGTACTGAATCGGAGCATCAATCGACAAGTGTAGATGCTGTAAGGCAGGCTGATGATCGTAACTAATCTGCTTGTAAAACTCTTCGTAGTCTTTCTGGCTGACTTCCTCTTTAGACTGTGTCCAAATCGCAGTAACTTTATTGATGGTCTCCCCCTTGAGTTGGATGGGGTGGGGGACATAATTGGAATATTTGCTGACGATTGATTTCAGTCGGTATTCATTACAGAATTCTTTGGCCTCATCTTTCAGATGCAACACGATCTTGGTTCCACGCTCTTCCTTGCTAGCTGGTGCGAGCTCGTACTGACCACTTCCACTTGAATTCCATGACCAAGCCTGGCTATCGGGACGCCAAGATCGGGTGGTTAACTCAACCTTGTCAGCTACCATGAAGACTGCATAGAAACCGACACCGAATTGTCCAACGAGATTCTGGACTGCTTGTTTGGATTGTTGAGCCTCCCTTAAAAATTTGAGCGTTCCTGAGCTCGCTATGGTTCCCAGGTTTTCTATCAACTCTTCTCGAGTCATCCCACAACCAGTATCCTCAATCGTGATTGTTTGCTTTTCTTCATCGAAGGATAGTTCGATTTGCAGGGATGCATCTGGATTCAGCAGTTGATCTGCAGAAGTGAGCGCGAGGAACTGAACTTTACTCAGCGCATCTGCGGAATTGGACAGCAGTTCCCTCAAAAAGATTTCTCGCTCGGTGTACAGGGAGTGTACGAGAATATCGAGCAGCTTCTGCATCTCCGCCTGATACTCGTGTACCTCAGGTTGTGGCGTGGATTGGGCTGAACACAAGGATCCTCCTTAAAATCTATAATGAAAGTAGTTTGATAGTGAGTCGGCGTTGCGACAAAAGAAGTAAACTGAGCATCCTAACAAACGATTTTAGAAAGAGAAAGTCACTTTGCGGGATAAATCAGTCAGAAGTTGGCAGGTGGTCCTGGATCCAATCGGGAACCAGGACTGGTTTTTCCTGCCTGATGCAGACCAACTCAATCACTGCTTTGACAAGAAGTTGTTGGTCAGAGGAGTGCACAATGTTTTGTAGAAATTGAACACGATAGGGACTGGTCAGGGTGGGTTGTGTTTGCACTTCCAGGCGATCTCCCAAAACGGCGCCACGTCGGAAATTCATTTCAGCTCGATAGACTACGAAAGAGAGGTTTTCCTGCTGATGAATTTGGTAAAGGCGTTCTGCACCTAGAATCTCCGAACGGGCTCTTTCACAATATTTCAGATAGTTCGCATGATAGACCACCCCCGTTATGTCCGTATCCTCGTAGTAGACGGTGACTGGGAAGCGAAATAGGAGACTTTCAGTCATGCTGTTCCAGAATTCTGGCTTCTCTTCTACCTTGCTCTTCATCAACTTTCCAAAGCAGTGCCCCTCCAATCAAGAAAAGAATGGAGATGGAAGCAATGCTCCAGCGGGCTGCCTCTTGACCAACGGATTCAAGTTCTGCTGCTGAGGGGCTGTCCCCTAACAGCCATCCTTTGGCCATCAGGGCAGTCATCCCCATTAACAAAGGCCCTATGATGGCGGCAAACTTTCCGAGCGTGTTATAAAAGCCGAAGTACTCTGCAGTTTGATTTTTTGGGATTAGACGAGCGTAAAATGATCGACTGAGTGCCTGCACTCCCCCTTGAGCAATTCCAATTAGGACAGCAAGGCCATAGAACTCAAATTGACTCTTCATTTGAGTACCCCAGATGGTCACTATGAGATAAATGCCAATGCCAACTAAAATTGATTTGCGACAGTCCCAACGTGTACCGAGTCGGCCAAAAAAAAGTGCTGCAGGAAAGCCTATGAACTGTACCAATAGCAAGGCTGTGATTAAATCGCTTGATGAAAAACCAATGGAAAGACCATAGTCGACAGCCATTCGAATCACAGTACCCACCCCGTCAATGTAAAACCAGTAGGCTGCTAAAAAGAGGAAAAGTGTTCGTAAATGCCTTATTTTACGGAAGGTTTCAGCAAGTTGTTGAAATCCAGCAAGGACTGAGCTTCCCTGCGCTGGCGCCTCCCGGCTGACTTCTGGAACCCAGAGTAGCGTGAAAACACTGAATCCTCCCCACCACACGGCTACTGTTAAAAAAGACAGCCTCACCGCTTCTGCAGGACCTGCTAATCCAAACCAATCGGGTTGCAGTGTCATTAAGACGTTGATCAGAAAAAGGAGTCCACCACCCAGATAGCCGAGGGCATAGCCAAAGCTTGAAATACGGTCGAGCTGATCATCCGGTACAAGATCTGCGAGCATCGCATCATAAAAGATGTTCCCACCGGCAAATCCAAAGGAACCCAAAACGTAGACCAAGACAGCCCATTCCCATTGACCCTGTTCAATAAAATACAGCCCCGCACTCATGAACACCCCAAGATAGGTGAACACTGCGAGCAGGGGCTTCTTCAGGCGACCTCGATCAGCAATCGCTCCTAGGATGGGAGCAGTCATAGCAATCAGTAAACTGGATAAAGAATTGGCAAAACCAAGCTGAGCTGTACTGACACTGACATCTGCTCCAGCACTCCAAAATTGTTTGAAAAAAATAGGAAAGAACCCAGCGATTACAGTTGTAGCGAATACAGAGTTAGCCCAATCATAAAGTGCCCAACCCCAAATTGACTTTCGTGAGGCTTCCATAGGAGTGCTGTTTGAAACGAATATTTAGTGGTTTCCGAAAGTTTCAGAGCAACTTTTCAATATCATTCAGAAGTTGTGGATGATTTGGTGAGACTGTCGAAGGATATCTAGCAATGACCTGCCCTTTCCTGTTGACGAGGAACTTTTCAAAGTTCCAGCGTACTTCTCCCCGCATTGCTGGAAATGCAGATGAATTGGTCAAAAATTCATAAACGGGCTGTTTGTTGGACCCTACCACCGAAGAACTAGCAAATAACGGAAAGCTGATTCTGTAACCCTCACAGAACTCCTTGATTTCTTCGTTGCTGGATAATTCCTGGTAGAAATCATTGCTTGGGAAACCCAGCACAACAAATCCTTGATTCCGGTATTTTTGAAAGATTTCCTCCATTGCTTCGTATTGTGGAGTGAATCCGCATCTGGAGGCTGTGTTGACAACCAGTACAACCTTGCCCTTAAACTCGCTGAGTGGCAGATCAGAACCATCAATGTCGGGGGCGGTTAGTTCAAAAAGATTTGAGGCAGAAACATTAGTTACAGTGGCCCAGAAGAATAGTGCGCTGAGTAGAAGACGCATTTGGTCCTTTCGAAAGGATTGATTGGGATGGTGACAGGATCTACTGGATTGAGAGAAAATCTCCATATTCAAGCGTAGGAGATTATCAAAGGCGGGTCAATGGTTGAGGACAGCTTCTGAAGAAGCCGTCCATCAAAATCAGGGTCTTCAGGCGGTTTCTTCTTCGTTCGTTTCTTCTTCTCCACCCTCTTCTACTTCAGCGGCTTCCTCTCCGGTGAAGTGAGCATTCTTGATCTCGATAATGCTCAACCCAAGGCGTCTTTCCTCAGGATCGATCTTGATCACACGAGCTCGCACCTCTGTGTCGACAGGATAGAAGTCAGTGATTTTGTTCTTGGGAACGCTACCATCAATTTCCGAAATGTGCACCAGTCCCTCTACTCCTTCAAGCACCTCCACGAAGATACCGAAATCTGTGATATTGACTACTCGTCCGACCACCTCTTGATTTAGTGGGAAGCGATCATCTAAATTTCGCCAAGGATCTTCTGTTAGCTGCTTGATTCCCAATGATAGTCGTTCTTGTTCAACATCGATGTTCAGAACCTTAACTTCAATTTCCTCACCTTTGCGGGCAATCTCCGAAGGCTTTCTTTGGCGCTGAGCCCAAGAAATATCGGACACATGGACGAGGCCATCAATGCCTTCATCAAGTCCAACGAAGATACCGAAGTCTGTAATGTTTCTCACCCGACCAGTAACAACCGATCCAATGGGGTAGCGGTCCAAAGCAAGTCTCCAAGGATTCGGTTCGGCTTCTTTCATGGACAGAGAAATACGCTTGCGTTCCACGTCGATTTCCTTAACCACAGCATCGACCTCCTGACCAAGTTGCACCACCTTGGAGGGATGGCGAATTTTCTTGGTCCAGGACATCTCGGAGACGTGAATCAAGCCCTCTACGCCTGGTTCCAACTCAATAAAGGCACCGTAATCTGTGAGGCTGACAATGCGTCCTGTAATTTTCGTTCCAGCAGAGTAATTCTCGGAAACTGATTCCCAAGGATTCTGAGTCTTCTGCTTGAGTCCCAAAGATACTTTCTGCTCATCAGGGTTGTACTTCAGAACTAATACTTCAACTTCGTCCCCAATACTGAACATCTCAGATGGGTGAACGATGCGTCCCCAAGTCATATCCGTGATGTGCAACAATCCGTCTACTCCACCCAAATCTACGAAGACACCGTAATCGGTAATGTTCTTGACGACACCAAGAATATTTGCGCCTTCATGCAGAATTTCGAGGGTCTTCTTGCGCTTCTCTTCTCGATCAATTTCTAACAATGCTCTTCGGGAGAGGACAATGTTTCCACGCTTCTGGTTGAACTTAAGAATTTTAAAGTCGAAGGACTCTCCCAGAAGTTTATCCAAGTTGCGTACTGGACGAAGATCTACCTGCGAACCTGGCAAGAATGCTTTGACACCGATATCAACGGATAAACCACCCTTAATTCGATTGATGATTGCCCCAGTGACGATTCCATCTTCTTCGTAAATTTTTCCAATTTTCTCCCAGACTCTGAGCTTCTCAGCCTTTGTTTTGGAGATGCTTGTGATGCCATCGTCTTCTTCTAAGGCTTCAACATAAACCTCGACCTGATCACCAATATTGGCTGTCAGGGCACCTTCGGAGTTGAGGAATTCTTCAGTGGGGATCAGGCAATCTGATTTGAAGCCGATGTCGACGGTTACGTAATCCTTGCCAATTGTAGTGACTATACCGGTGATAATCTCTTGTTCGCTGATGCCAACAAGGGTCTCATCGTAAAGCAGGTCAAAGTCTTCGCTTTCTTCAAAGAAAACGATTGGTTCAAGTTCAGTAGAAGTGGAAATTGATTCGGTCACGAAGTTAGCCTCAGTTTAAGGAAACGGAAGTGCTTGCCAATGCACGACCGGTTGAGGTTGAAGAGCGCGGCATCCGTGCAGGGAGTTCTCCCTGATCATTCCGCAAGTAGTGGGCAAAAGGAACTCAGTGTATCTGTAAAATGCTGCTTTGGTCAAGTTGATTCAACGGTAGTTGATGAACTGCATATCAAAGTCAAAATCGGCATCCTTCAATCCTTGGATGACCACCTGTAAATCATCTTTGCTCTTGCCAGTGACACGAACCAGATCCCCATTCACTTGGGGTTGGACTTTCACTTTCAAGTTCTTGATTTGCTGATTAATACTTTTGCATTGTTCCTTGGAGAGTCCCTGTTGAATTGAAATTTTCTTCTTCAGGACTTTCCCAGTCGGTTCGGTCTTTCCGTAGACGAGGCTTTTGACGGGCACGTTGCGTTTTAGCATCTTGGTTAAAAGAATGTCCGTCACTGCCTGCAGTTTATACTCATCTTCAGCAGTCAATTGCAGACTTGGTTCTTCTTTGTCCAAATCAATTTCTGCTGTAGAACCCCGGAAGTCATAGCGATTGGTGATCTCCCGTTTAGCTTGATCAACTGCATTGGTCACTTCCTGAAGATCAACTTGGCAGACCACATCAAAGGAGTAACTGGATGCCATAATAAGTTCTCGTTTAGGTTGTTCAGTCAGCAGATTTTCTGGGAAAGTGCTGCCTTGATAAAGCCGTCTAAATCCCCATCCAGCACGGCCTCCGAGTTTCCGGTCTCAAAGCCAGTTCGATGATCTTTGACCATTTGGTATGGATGCAGAACGTAACTACGAATTTGACTACCCCAGGCAATGTCTTGCTTTTGACTATTTTGCTCATCTTTTTCTGCATTGAGGAGCGCTTGCTCACGCTCATAAAGCCGAGCTTTTAGGATTTTCATTGCAGAAGAGCGGTTCTTGTGTTGGGAGCGTTCATTTTGGCACTGGACAATGATTCCAGTTGGAATGTGTGTGATACGTACAGCGCTATCAGTAGTGTTCACATGCTGCCCACCAGCCCCACTTGCCCGATAGGTGTCTACCTTCAAATCATCAGTCCTGATATCAATCTCAATTTCTTCATCGATGTCAGCATAGACAAATACGGAAGCGAATGACGTGTGCCTGCGCTTGTTGGCATCGAAAGGTGAAATTCTTACGAGTCGATGAACCCCAATCTCTGCACGCAAACGTCCGTAGGCATGAACGCCTTTCACAGCAAAAGTTGCTGATTTTAAGCCGGCCTCCTCACCCGGCTGATAATCCATCACTTCCACAGAATAATCGTGACCGTTTGCCCAGCGAAGGTACATATTGTAAAGCATGGACGCCCAATCCGTGGATTCGGTGCCTCCGGCTCCCGGATGAATATTGACGATGGCGTCTTTGTCATCGTTCTCCCCAGTGAACAGACTAAAGATTTCAAGACTCTCAAGCTTCTGTTGCAGGTTTGTGAGGTTGGTCTGGATTTCCTGAAGAAGATCGATGTCTTCTTCTTCACGATAAAGTTCTGCGGCGGTCTCTAAATCGTCTTGGAGTTGGCGCATTTTGTTGAGGTTTTCAAGCAAATCGCCCAACTGCGCAGCTTCTTTCAGTAAGGTAGTACGTTCTTCGGCAGGTAATTCCCAGAAGTCTCCTCGTGAGGAGCGACCTTCTAGCTCTTTCAGATGTTCAGTTTTGGCAGGGACTTCAAAGATACCCTTCTAGCTTGCCCAAGCGCTCCGAGAGGCCGACGATTCGGCCACTAATCTCTTCGCTCAACATGGTGTAAACCTTTCAACGATTAGAAAATGCTGTTTAAGAATAAGATTGTAAAACTACCAATTATCAAGAAAGATTAGATCGAACATCAAGCTGAAACCCTCTGGTTTGATCAGGTTATTTTTCGATTACTCATCTCAGTCACCTCAATCCAATTTTCCAAATAATGCGTTTCCCCCACATTATCTGCTTTACACTGCTCTGCCTTTCTGGATGTCAACTGCCCGTGATTACCGGCAAAAACAACTTCTTTGATTATCGTAATGAGCGAGTAGCTATCATAGGCTTCAAGGCAGCAGATAGCGTTTCAGAGAATGTTTGGGATGGGATGCTGAATACCGCCAAGCAGCAAATTCAAGATCACCCAGAAGTAAATCAGGCCTTTTTTGCCAAGGATGCACCAGCAGCTCGAGTACCCGAATCGAATCTCGCAATACGCTTACAGCGCTTCACAACGACTCTTGCTTTGACAGGAATAGCTGATCGAGACTTGGCCCTCCCCCTTCAGAAAGATTTAAATGCAAATCTCCTGTTCCTGCTGCAACTGGAGGATTATCCATGTAGCAAAGATTGTCCTGGGAAACGTCAATTCTTGATGCGATTGAAGCTGTTGGATTTTCAGTCTGGTGAGACCTTGTATCAGGCTCGCTTGAATTATCAGCTTAACGAGGACGAGGAAGAGACACAGGCAATGTCTGAATTAATCACCAACTGGAATGGTCGTTTGTTTAATCGCTGGGCGGCAGATTTCAAAACTCCCTGGCATCGCTGGCGATACGAAAATCTGAAGTCATTGGCTGCCAATACAGGTGAATTGGAATGAGAGTTGGTCAAGAGAAAAACTTCGACTGGTTGGGTTATCAACTCTATCTTTTCGACCTGGACGATACTTTGCTGATGACTCGTGCGGCGATTCGGGCAAGTTGGCGTAAAACTCTCCAGCATCCGAATTTGACCGGGAAAACTGTAGAAGAATGTATAGAGACCCTCCGAGGATTCACTTTACTCTACGGAACCACTGCAGATCAGGAGTATTGGCAGGCATTTGCTGTTGAAGTTACCGGGGAGTTGATCAAGCCCCATCCCTTTGGAGAAGAACTCTGTAGGATCAATCGTGAGAATTATTGGAAGGTGCTCCAACCCGCCCCAAATATACCAAATGTTCTCCAGCGTCTTCGTGAAAAAGACCGTCAGTTGGCACTGATCACAAATGGACTGATTGAACTACAAACTCAGAAATTAACCAGTGTTGGGCTAGCTGATTACTTTCAAGATCATGTCTATTGCTCCAACCAATATGCCTGGGCTCATCAAAAACCTTCTCCATATATGCTGAACCAAGTTTTGGAGAAGTGCGACCGGAGACCTGAAGAAGCCGTGTTCTTTGGGAATGCTTCGATTGATGTGCTCGCAGGCAACATGGCTGGGGTAACCACTGTTGCAGTCGCTGAACTTAACAACCCTCGTGAGCTAAGGTTACTGACAGCAGATTACCATCTTAGTGAGTGGCCAGCAGAGATCTGACTCAACTTGCGTCTGCGGTCTCCAGAATTGGAACTCCTGCTTCTCTTCCTTCACTCATAATCAATTTCTTCCAATGAAACTAGAACACAGCTGGCGCATGCCTGCTGAATGGGCCCTACACCAATGTTGTTGGATCGCTTGGCCATGCAGAGAGGCAACGTTTCATGGTAGGTTTGAAGAAGCAAAGAGAGAGGTAGCAGCAGTTGCGCGGAGCATTGCCAGTGCTGAAAAAGTCAAATTACTCGTGAGAGGAACAGACTTTAAGGAAGCCACACAACTTTGTGGTCCTGCAGTGAACCTTGTCAAATTTGAACTTAGTGACTCTTGGACGAGGGATTCTGGACCTAGCTTTGTTTTAAACAAACTTCATGAATTGGCGGGAGTTGATTGGTACTTCAATGCCTACGGAAGTCTTCCTCTTCAAGAAGATGGTTCACCTGTTTCAGATCCCGAATTCAACAATGACCAAACTTTGGCAAAACGGATTCTGGAGAGTGAGGAAATTTCCCGTTTGATTGCTCCCTTGGTTTTGGAGGGGGGCAGCATTCATGTAGACGGGAGCGGGACTTTACTTACCACGGAACAGTGCTTATTGAACCGAAATTCTAGGAAGACCCAGCTGGAAATTGAAGGACTACTATCAGAATTTCTGGGGATCTCTAGGACCATCTGGCTGGGCGAGGGACTGCAAGATGATGAAACCAATGGACATGTAGATAATCTTGCTTGCTTTGTCAAAGAAAGAGTCGTTTTGGCTCTGAACTGCGAAGATTCCCTCGATCCAAACTATGAACCTCTCAAAGACAACTTGCGGCGTCTTCGGTTGGCAACGGACGCACAAGGGCGTTCGCTGGAGGTCTTTACGATTAATCAGCCGCCTGCAGCCTTTCGAAGGAATGGAGATCGGCTGAGTCAATCCTATTTGAATTTCTATCTAGCCAATGGTGCGGTGATCTGTCCAGCATTCGGATACCCAACAGAAGATGAGGCCGCTGTCGAACAGTTAAAAAGTTTATTTTCAAATCGAAGAGTCGTACAGGTTCCCATCTCAAACCTGATTCATGGTGGCGGAGGAATCCATTGCATCACTCATCAGCAGCCATTTGGGCGAAATTCAGTCAGTCATAAAACATTTTGACTACAAACGTAACCAGCTCATTTCATGGGGTACGTTGCCCAATTCGATGATCCGTTTGATACCTGGATCACCATGATTGGCGACTAAGTCCAAAGGCTGAATTACTGTGTTATCCTCATCAACCCTGCCGACTACTGCAGTATGGTATCTTGACGATAGAGGCAAGAGTTCTTCCCCATTATCCCGTTGTAAATCAGCCTGCCCGTAACACAGACAAAAGTACGATTGATTAAGTTCACCAAGCCAATCAGCTTCTGCATGGAATACCGTTCCCCTTACACCTACCTGAAGCGCAGGCATTCGAAGTTGGTACTTCCGATTTCTTTTCTGAGTGATGGCAACTGTGACACTTCCCCTTTCTAGGTTGATTTGTCCACCTTCCTTCTCAAGAATCGGTTGTACTTTAGCGTAGCTGTTTAGTTGGAAGGCACTTTGGTCGGGTCCTCCCAGAATCACCTCACTGTCCTTATCCAATTCGACAACCTCAACACTGAACACCTGATCACCAACCTTCAGTTTTGTGTCTGTGCTATTCCACGTACAGCCAGAACTTGCAGAGTGTGCGCTTGTATTTTGGAAGATTCCTGAGCCCTCAGATCGATTGGTGAGACCAAAGAACTACTAGAAATACTTTTCTGGCAAGAGCCCAATGCCAAGAATGAGATGGTTTGAAGGCTTCTCTTCAGCAATTTTCGACGGTTACAGCAACTGGAACACATAAAATCAATCTTCGAAGACCTGTTGATAAGCGCAATAGTCCGTCAAGGCTTTTTCTTCACAACGAATTCGATGAGTGAGAAGAATGGCATTGGCAATCGAGAAGAAGATGGCGGTCCCGATTGCAGAATGCAGCAAAGGGAAAAAAGCAATCTCTAGGACTACACCGAGGTAATTGGGATGACGAAAGTAGCGGTAGAGGCCACTGCGAAGAACTGCTTTTCCAGGTACCAGAACAATTTTAGTGTTCCAATGCGTTCCTAAAGTCAAAATGGCATGATAGCGAAGGCCTTGACCGATGATGACAAGAACCATTGATGGCCCAGCGAGTTGCCATGAAAATCCCCTCTCCAGGGTCCAAACTTCAAAGAGCATCGATAGGATCCAGCCGCTATGCAAAGCAACCATCACTGGATAATGTCTCGGAAAAAACTCCTCACCACCACTTTCCAGCAAAATTTTGATGTTTTGCTGGCTCCGCTTGAGTTCCCAAAAACGTTGTAGAACGAGTAATCCAACGAATCCACTGAACAGTAGAGCGCTGTTCATGCGGACTTACGCCACCAAAGGCGTTCAGATTCAGGTGTGCTAAGCGGTTCTTTTTTTGTGGGATTTGCTGGAAGCTCACAGAGCCAGTTTAGCAAACCTGAGGGATCCCAGTGACGAGAATCTTTTCCATAACAGTAACGGTCCAAGTCTTTCAAAAGGGCTTGCGCATCGGTAAATTCGCCGCAGAGATCAGTCCAGCTGGGTTTGGGCGAAGGATGCCACGAGCGAAGCCAAATCATCAGCGCATTTCTACTTTGGAGAGCATTGCCACTTCGCAGCGCATTCAAAGCATCCCGGTAGGCTTGACGAACTGTTGGTGATTCCTCCGGCGAGGCTTCATTTAGAATGTTTAGCTTGGCTGATTGGTTTTTTGAAGTCCAGAACCAGAGACCTATTGTCCCAGCCCAAAGTGCTAGTAGGGCAGCACTGACCGATTGCCAAAGCCAACTATCAGAATTCATCTCTTGCGTTGCTAAGCGCTCCACTGTGGGCATCGTCACCGTTGTATCAAGGGGTTGGAGTTGGGTTGGTGCAAGGGCGGCAGGTAAAATTTCAATAGTTCGTTCTGGTAGTCGTGCAACTTGGGGTTGGTTGGTTTGTAAATTCCACCAATTGATTTCGATAGCAGGAAGCTTTATTTTTCCTGGTTTTGTTGGAACCAAGGCAAAACTTTGGAATCGTTCCCCGGTCACCCAGTGGTTGTCATTGCTGGTTTTCACTTCCGCTGGATCAGAATAGATCTTGAGTTCGTCTGGCGTGCTCATGTTCCACTCTGGTAGTTGTTCTCCAAGCAGCCCAGTGGCGCGCAATCGAACTTGTCGAGAAACTGAATCCCCAACACGAAAGACAGGTGGGTTGGGATCCCATTGTTCTTGGAGCACCATTTCCTGAGCTGGCAGCCACCATCCTTTTGCATCTCTTGGGACCGGGATAACTTGGACTTGTTGAGAAGGCGTTTGCAATACTACTCGCTGAGCTTTTGCCCCGAGATGCCGATTCAGACCTTGAAATAGGCGTTGTCCTTTGGAAGCTAGAATCGCTTCTCCTTGATAAGTTAAGGCTGGGATTTCTAGAGTCCCACTTTCTTGGGGAAAGATCGCATACCGTAGAGTGGTGACATTAAGCCGGCGGCCATTCCGTACTTGCTGTTCATTTTGCTGCTCCAGCAATTTGAAAGGAATGTTGGGTAGGTCTGGTGGTGTCAGGCTCTCGTTTTCAACCGGAATTCCTCGTTCCAGGCGAATTTCCAAAACCAGCTGCTGCTGTGGATAGACTTGTCGTGGTTCGACTCGGGCGGCTATTTCGATTGGCAGAGCCATTTGGTGGCTTTTGCGATCAGCGATATCCAGTTGGATTTCCTCTGTCTGTTCGTTTCCCAGTTGAAAGGGAGGAATTCTGAGGACTCCAGCCTGATTTGGCAAAATGGTAAAAATCCAACGATGTGCTTTGAAAATATTACCATTGATGATGGACGTTTGGCTTTGAGTACTCCGACTCAAGATTTTCAGCCCATCCATTTCAGGGATCTGTAAATCCCCATCTTCTTCAGCCTCAACAATCAGTTCAAAAGCTTCTCCTCGCACAAACACATCTCCTTGGACCCATGAACTCAGAGCTGCAAATGAGGTTTGATGACTAAACATCATCAGAAGAAATAAACCAAGCAACCAACGCATATTTTCACCAAAAATCTGTTTCGTGATTCAGTTCCGAAGCCTGTCTTCGACGAAGACTCTCCAAGCGCATCTTATTTCGAAGTAGCTGTCCGGGATCATCAGGAACTTTTCGTAGCCATTGTTGAAGCATTTGTTCCTGCTCTCCCTTCTCGTTTCCATTGAGATAAGCGGCAGCTTGGTCTGATTGCTCTTCTTCCTCGCTTTCATTCCCTTCTTGAGGAGTCACTGGATCTTTCTGTGATTCTTTCTGTCCGGTCTTCTCTAGATTCTCGGAAGCAGTAGTCTCTTTGCCACTAGCTGAACCTGTATTTTTTTGATCAGAGTTCTGTTCACTTGGCTGCCCTGTAGAATCTTCTGATCCTTGGCTATCATCAGGTTTTGGAGCTTGTTCAGCAGACTGTTGATTGTTTTGCGCTGAGTCTCCATCCGCTGCATAATTGTTTTCTGGTAGCTGATTTTCTTTAGTTGAATTTCCTGAGGGTGCAGCCTGATTAGGCTGTTCCTGTGAATCTTCCTCGCCCTCCTCTAATTGGTTTGGATTGCCTCCGGATGACCTATCTTCCTGAAGTTGCTTTTGTTGTGAATCCAGTAGTTTTGCCACTAAATCCCTATTGAATTGGGCATCCTCCCAGTCTGGTTTAGCAGCCAAAGCTTGATCATACGCTTGAAGGGCCTCAGGTAATTTTCCATTTCGCGCAAGTGCGTTCCCTCGATTGTAGGACGTGATCGGGCTTTCTTCATTTGACCAATGTTGCAGTGCTGCTTCATATTCCTGAGCTTTGTAGGAAGCAATTCCTTGCCACGTGGAGTCTTCAAAAATCTGGGCTGCTTCAGCGGCTTGACCTTCTTCCAAAAGCTCGTAGGCACGCTGGTTATCATTGATGAAAAGATCTCTCCACTCCCATGCTTCACTCAATGAAGGCCAACTTGTCAGGACAAGCACAAAGAGCCACCCCCTCCGGAAAATCATGGCTACCAAGGGTAACAATAAAACAAACAACCAAGGTCCTTCTTCTCTCCAGCGATCGGTCGTGAGTTCCTCTTCTTGTTCCTGAAATCCTTGATCCTTTTCTTCAGATGCAACTAACCGCTCTAGGTCGCTATCGTCATACTGCACAGGTAGAACCTGACCACCGAGGGCTTCAGCAACAGCTCTCAAGGGAGCCAAGTCTAGCTGAGGAATGACAATGTTATTGTTGGTATCCTTCAAATAATTACCTTTTTCCAAAACAATGGGGGCTCCGCTGGGAGTTCCGACTGCGAGGACAGTTAGTTTGTGCCGCTGCGATGACAAAAGATTTTGAAGGGGCTTGACTTGCTGATCATCGATCCCATCCGTGATCCAAACCAAGTGGCTATTTTGGATATCAACTTGATTGAGCATTTCAATCACATTTTCAAAAGCTAGGTCTGGCCGACTTCCACGAACAGGCATCAGGCTGGGATGAAGAGAGGGTAATAAAGTACGGATCGTCTCTACATCCTCAGTCAAGGGGACTAGCGTGTGGGCATCACCTGCGTACAAAACAATTGCGGTTTGGCCTTCCTGAAATCGATTTAGGAGATCCTCAATTTTGTATCGTGCCCGTTCCAGTCGATTTGGTTGTAAATCCGTGGCGAGCATCGAATAGGAAAGATCCAGCAGAATTACTCGAGCCTGATCGCGAACCAGCAGGGGTTGAGGAAGGCGTTCCCAAGCTGGCCCAGCCAGGGCAAGAGTGCCCAGAATCCAGATCAGAGCAAAGCCAGCTTGAAGCTGCTTTTTTCTATGTTGGCTGATTTGGGAGGATACAACGAACAAGCGCTGGAGAGGAGGTGCGATCCATTGCGCCCAATCAATCTGGGAACTTTGTATTTTTGGAAGAAACCACAATACCAACCCCCAAAGAGGTAGCAACCAGAGCCACTCTACTCTGAGAAAATGAAACTCTGAAAGAGTAGTAATTTCCATTGATGAAGTCAGTAAATCAAAAGACGACGCAAGATTTCCAAAAAGCTTCCGATAATTTTGCCATGGCCAACAAACTTTGCCAAGCCACCTTGGACATAGAGAAAATATGCGTCAAGATTGGAATTTAGAATTTCGGCTCTTGGAATCTGCTCTGCAGGTGAGAGACAATGTGCAATTGAGTCACCGCCCAAAGAACTTGAACAGGCATTCACAAACAGCAAAGCCTATACCGGTTAATCCTAGCTGGGAGATGGCTCTGCGAGAAGCTATGCAAACGACGGGTTGAGAGCAGTCTCTCGATGGTTCTGAGCTGCCACAATCCAATGTGGGGCTCGTGGATGATGTAGCGGATGTATGGACTGGTGTCCGAGGCCCAGTTCCAATAGGCGAAGAATCATCAGCGCAGTCATGCCCCAGATGTGATAGTCCTTGAAATAGAAGTGGTGTGTGAAGTGAGGATACGGTCGCTTCTCATGGTGTTGTCGAAAATGATGCTGTCTAGGATCCAGGAAGAATGAGATTGGAACCCAGAAGCAACTCTCGATTTCAGCTTCATTGATCTTTGGCTCAAATTGATCTGGTATTCTTGCAACGAAAGATGAGACCAGACACCCATGTGGTGAAAGCATCTGCTCCAGTTCCCCCACAAAACGAATCTGCTCTTGTTCTAGCCCAACCTCCTCTCGGCTCTCCCTGAGAGAAGTACAATAATTTGATTTGTCTTCCTGATCTCTTTTACCTCCTGGAAAAGACACATGTCCTGAAAAGCTTCGGAGCTTGGCAGATCGCCTTGTCAAGAGTAAGGAAGGTTCACCCCGATGCATGCTGAGGGGAATTAAAACAGAAGCTCTGTTCGTAACGAATTCGTTGGTAGGAGGATGATGCTCTTTCAGTCGATCTTCAATTTGTTGCAGCATGAGGTGATTGGCGTTAACGAGAAGCTTATCATGGGGTGAAAAATAGATCCCAGTTGGTTTTTAGATAGCGTCGAACCGCCTCATGAATCTGTCGTGCGGCTCCCTGGCAAGTCTTTGCGTAAGGGGGGGTAAAGCGGATGTTTTTTTGTTGAGTATTGCCGAAAACGTCACGTTCTAAAGAACTGTCCAAAATATAGCAGGCCGAGCGAGTGGATTCCAATTCATTGGCGTTCTGCTGAACACAGAGATCTAGTAATTCCACTGCAGAATACGAAGGCAGTTGGAAAAAACCTTGAGCCTCAAGCAGAGAACTGAGGGCGTTGATTGCCGCTTGGACGCTTTGCAGACAGCTTAGTTCTGGATTGGAATTTTGTAGATCTCGAGCAGTTCGCAGATCATCATTGGACTGCTTCCACATTACCTTTGCCCGTTGCAGACTCCGCACTGATGGAGCAATTTTTTGCATGATTTGATCTCCTAATTTTTCTTTTCAGAATATCTTCCAGTATCAGAAAAGGCAATCAATGCTCTGGATTCAAAACCACTGGACAAGGTTTGGCAGGTATCATAACGTAGTTAATTCAGTGCGAGTGTGGTGGAATTGGTAGACACGCCAGATTTAGGATCTGGTGCAGCAATGCGTGGGGGTTCGAGTCCCTTCACTCGCACCATCTTTGATTTCCTTCCTGATCCAGTTTGATTCAAATTCTTCCTTTAATCCCTGATAAATACTGGATTTTCTCACTTTTCTGTTCTATCCTAACCTCCGTCACTTTCCAAAGAAATCCGCCTACAGCCAAAAAATTTGTTGGCTAGTTTGTTGGCTAGTACTTCCTATCTTTTCTACTGGCCAACATTCTGTGGTTCAAATTCGCACAGCAGTGATGGAGTCCAGTTATGGCAAGGCAACTTGATCCCACTAAAAGAAAACTCACCGACATCCAGTGCAAATCAGCCAAGCCCTCCAGAGACGAAAATGGGAGTACTAAACCGATTAAGCTCTCTGACGGTTATGGGCTAAACCTGGAAGTCCGTAGTGATGGCAAGTTCTGGTTTTATGCCTTCCGTCTCAATGGCAAGCAACTCAAGCTAAACCTAGGTGGATACCCCACCGTGAGGCTCTCGGATGCTCGGGAGATGCACCAGACGGCTTGGGCTCTTGTACAGGATGGAGAAGACCCTAGGCAGTCAACCATCACCAGCATCCAGAAAAAAAGAGCCCTGACGGAGCAGATGGAGATTGAGCAAAAACAAATTGTCGAAGAAGCGAAAAAAGATTGCTTTACATTCGAGTCAGTAGCCAGTGAATGGATGAGTAACAAAGAGCCATCAATCACTCAAGATACCTATCGGCGCAGGAGTCTGTTGTTGCGAAATCATGTCTTTCCAGTGATTGGCAGGTGTCAGATAAGTGAGTTGCGGGTTAGTGACGTTCTCAGGGTGCTCAAACCAATCTCCGAGCGAGGATCAACTTACCAAGCCAAACGTTGTCGGGAGATTTTACAGCAGATCTTCAACTATGCTCGAGCGCTTGAACTCTGTGAGACTAACCCAGCCGAGGCTATTCGACACGTTCCGGCTATGCGAACTCACCAGAGTGAACACTACCGTGCTTTGGGATTTAATCAGATGGGTGAGTTGCTCAAGCTATTGCGAGATCCAGAATCTAATCGGTTCTCCTTTGCTCGGCCTGCTTTGGAATTACTGATTATGACAGCGGTTCGTCCGGGGAATGTCTGCACTGCTCGTTGGGAGCATTTTCATCTAGAAGGTGACCAGCCAACTTGGGTGATTCCAGCGAAACTAATGAAGAAACGCAGAGACCATATTGTCCCCTTGAGTTCTCAGACTGTTCAACTTCTTGAAACCATTCGTGACTACAACTGGAGTAAGGTCTGGCTCTTCCCAGGTTCAAAGGACAAGGGACTGAGTGATGGCACCCTCAAGCGGCAACTAGCCCTGTTGGGCTATGGACATGATCAGGTGCACCCTCACGGTTTTCGTTCCACTTTTAGCACTTATGCGAATGAGAGTGGGAAGTGGGGCCGCGATGCCATCGAGTGGGTTCTCGCTCATGTCGAGACCAACGAAGTACGTGGAGCCTATAACCGAGCACAGTATCTGGATGAGAGAAGGAGACTGCTCCAATGGTGGGCCAATGAACTTGATCAGGTTGAACAAGGTGTTCAAGGTACTACGCTGCACACCATCGACGCATAGTTTCGCTAAAATGAATGATTACTATGTCGTTAGGATTCAGAGCTCGTGACCAGTTGCCATCAAGTAAAATTGAGTGAATCTTTCCCACTGCTGAGCAAAAAACTATTTACCCCCCCGCACTCTATTAATCTAAGTCGCCCCTTCTGCATACTTAGATTCACCTATCTGAATCTCTTATTTACTCAAAGATTAAACCGCTCTTTGTAAAGTTGGAATTTCTCCAATTTCCCCAAGTGATTCCAAGCATCTCACAAAGCCTGAGGAGGGAACACCCAGCACTGAAATACTAAAATCAACTTGCACAGGCTCTGTTCGGGTGGATAGTACTGGAATATCAAGTCTTCCTTATGGTGTGGAAGACTATAAACCCATTGTGGAGATGCTGATGGAAAGACTGATCCCCTTAAGCCAAATGGAATCCATCGTTGGCTTCAAGAAATCAAAAATCTATGCGCTGATTGACGAGGGAAATTTCCCCAAACCAATCAAGGTTGGGCGGAACTCACGCTGGCGATCCTCGGAGATTGAGGCATGGATTGAGAGTGTGGCGGCTCGGACGGTTGTCTGATTCGTTGAAGTAGAATACTTAAGATTTTCCGTGATTGATGAATTCGTTCGTTCAATTACGGATAATCTAGATTATCTAATATATTATTAAGAGACAAATTATGATTCAAGTATTTGATGAAGACCAAATCCTAAAACAAGTGAGCATATATTTACGTGATCTACCATGTGAGTTGGATGAGTTGTTGGAGTACGTACAGCGAGGTCGCCCTGATCTTTATAAGAGGAGGTTCAATCTATTGATGATTGGTTCTCGAACCTCAGCTTTGGCGCTTAGGGTGGTTCAAGATCGGATGGTTAGCAAGGACGAATAGGCAAGGAGCCTCACGGGCAGCAACCGGGAGGCTCAAAACAATTGCGATGGGACCGCAAACAGCAGAAAACATTGATGATTTTACCAGTGAGTACTGCAAAAAATCAAGCGGTTCCAGGACCTCTAATTTTGGAGTGCTCATGCACAAGTTTGATTCTGACCAATTTCGTCAGTTCATGCGATTGCTTCAGTTAGGCGATCCCGAGGCAGTCATAGAACTTCGAGCCCTGGGCTTCGGAGGCAGAGACCGCAACACCTTCAGTGGATATTTCAATGATGAGAACGCATTGGCTGAAGCTGCCGAGGAAGCCACCAAAAACTCTGGGGGAGTCTACGTCACGATCAATGTCCTAAATCCTCAGTTATTGTGTCGGTCTGCCAATCGGGCCAAACCCTTCGCTCAACTGACTACCAGTGACGCAGACATCCTCAAACGTCGATACCTGCCAATTGATCTTGATGCGATTCGACCTGCTGGAACCTCCTCCAGTGACGAACAACATGAAGCGGCCATTGAGAAGAGTCGGGGAGTCTTCAAGTTCATTCGCAAAAAGGATTGGCCTGAACCGATTGTGATTGATTCAGGCAATGGCGCTCACTTGCTGATGCCGTTTGATGAGCCGAACCATCGGAATGCTAAAACCCTGGCTCAGAACATTCTCAAGGCCCTGGCAGAGCAGTTCAATGATGAATGGATCAAGGTCGATGAGTCGGTCTTCAATCCAGCGAGAATCATGCGCTTGCCGGGTACAATGAACCGCAAGGGAGATCATCTGCCCAAGTATCCTCATCGCCTCTGCCGCATCCTTAGAATCCCTGAGGATCTCAGAAAGTATGCAGAGACCCCTCTTGCTCAAGAGGAGGTCGCATGAGCGCAGCAGATCGTTTTGCCGAATTTCGTCAGGAGAAAGAAGCTGCTGATCAGAAGCAGACCTCTCGTTCATCCACCAACCGTCCTGTCAATTTTGGTGATTACGAGACATCTCTCATCCGAATTCAGGAACTCTTGCAGAAACATGAGTTGGAGCATGAACAGAAGGACAAGGGTGGGGAGGCGATCTTTGAGTTGCAGTGTTGTCCTGAGAACGAGCAGCACTCCCGTGGAGAGGCATTTATCAAGGTGAGCCCTGCTGGAGACGTGACTGCAGGTTGCCAACACAACTCCTGTAAATGGGGCTTCCCTAGTTTCTTTAAGAGATTGGAAGGATCTTGGCCAAGTAGCCCACAGGGACCTGTATTTGAGAAACCGGTGAATGGACCTGCCTGGCTGAACTTTGACCAGAAAACAGGCAAAGCTGCCATCCTGCAGCATCAGGCAGCCAGTGATTTTCGGGAAGTCTTCCCCGATCTCGATCTGGATGATCCCGTTGCAGTCAATACACTGCAGCAGTTCCTCCGAGAACTGGCCCCACAGGTTAATTTCACTCACCTTGATCTGCAGAATATTCTCAAACTGGGTCGTATCCAGTTGGGTGAAGAACCCTGGTCTGTCGATCCAATTCCACTGGTGAAGGTGATGCAGGAGGAGAGAGCCTATCCTCTCAGCGTCTTGCCATCAAATCAGCAGCAGCAGATCGGAGAACTCTGTCAACTGGTGAAGGTCCCAACAACCCTTGCGGCCCAAAGCCTACAGGCGGCCATCAGTTGCGCTGCCCAGGGCTTGGTCAACGTGGTCAGACGAGTCGATCATGATGAACTGATTGGGCCTGTCAACACTGCGCACCTGACTCTCGCAGAGCCTTCTGAGCGCAAGTCCAGTGTTGATGACAAGCTGATGGTGTTTCTGTCTGAGCAGGAGAGGGAACTGCGTGAAAAGTACTCTCAGGAGTATCGTAAACTAGCAGGGCAATACGATCAATGGCAGCAGAAGTACCAGGACCGGCAGGCTGCTGTAGCCAAGCTTCAAAGGAAGCCTGAGTTGAAGGCAGAAGATCACGATAAGATTGACAAAATCAATCGTGAACTGATGGAGATGAAGGAGACAGAACCTCTACAACCCCCCTCCCGGGAGGCCAATTACCTACCCTACCTCAGTAGCCGAAACTTCAGCATCCAGGCCCTGGCCCAACTGCTCAGTCGCTACCCTTCGATGATCATCAATTCCGCTGAAGGTGGTCAGACTCTTGGGTCCTTCGCCTTCCAGAAAGACAACTTACTCAACACCCTGGCGGATCTGAATGAGTTGATCTGGAAAGGAGCAGTCCGCAACAACCGGGTTGGTGACACCGGAGTGGATGTGGAAAACGCCAGACTGACGGTCAATTTGATGATCCAACCGGAGGCTGCCATCGATCTGTTCACCAATCCTCTCTACCGGGGCACAGGGATGCTGGCCCGTTTCTGCGTGGCCCATCCAGTTTCGATTGCTGGTACCAGGTTTGTTGATGTGACCAAGGCACTCAATGGCAGTTATTCTCTACCCAAGCACCTGAACAGGCTCACTCGCCAACTGAGACAACTACTGCAAGCAGTTCAACTGGATTCAGATCGGCAGTTGGTACTCAAACCTCTACGGATGAGCCGGGATGGATTAGCACTCTGGCTGGAGTACTACAACCAGATCGAGAAGGAACTGGGTGAACAAGGAATCTTTCAAGATCACAAGGATGTTGCTGGCAAGACTGCGGAGATTGCCGCCCGCCTTGCTGCCCAGTTTCATCTGGTCAATGTTGGTCCAGAGGGAGAGATCAGTGCCGAATTTGTCCTATCTGCAGTCGAGTTGGCCCGCTGGTATCTCCATGAGTTTCTGAGGGTCTCTGGAGTCGCCCAGGAGGATCGAGCTTTCCGCAATGCCACCAAGCTACTCAACTGGTTCAAGACTCATGAGCGAGCTGAGGAGTTTCGGCGAGGTCATACGTTGGAACTGCGGACTCTGCAGAATCACGGAGTCCGACCACCGTGCAAGGACAGAGAGCAGTTGATGGAGGCCCTAACCCTGTTGGAGAGGAATCATTTCCTGCGCTTCGATGAGCGCACCAGGCGGATCAAGGGTCATCCCAAAGAATTTTGTGCGAATTGACAGATAAGACCCCCCTCTACACGGTCTACAGCATCTACATGTTCTGCAAGACCAGTATCTATGCGGTTTGTTGTGTAGATACCCTGGATCTACATTTTTGCCAAATCGTCTACATTTCACCCTCTTCGATGAGGATGTAGACAATTCAGAGAATTTGTAGATCGGCCCTGTCTACAGCACGTCTCAGACAAAAGCTGGGCTACAGGACAGTGTAGACCTAGTAGACGCTGTAGATCAGGGTCTCATACATGGAAGTTAATCACCCCAATTATTTCAGGAGAAACCGATGAGCAACACACAAACAGAGTCTGATTTGATTCGCCACTCCAATGGAGATGTCAGCACCAAGGGATACGTCAAGGATGAAAACGGTCAACCCCATGAGAGTTGGATGCGCTGGGAGAAGCAACACGTCAAGGCTGAGGGACGTGCCGTGAAGATGGATCGCAAGTGGTTCCACAGACACCCCAATGCTTCCCAAAGAATACGCCCCACTGTACCAGGAGAATTCTGGGATATGCCCAACTTTCAGGGGATGACTCTTGTTATCCAGTTGGCACCAGGAGCCAGAACGAGGACAGCCCTGAGCCCTACTGAGCAGGACATGGAGGAATCAGAACGATTGTCCCGATGGATGTGTCAAAGACAAAATGAGGAGGATGTTCTGCAGTAATAATCAACTCCTTTTCACCGATGGAGAGGCTTTATGAGTTATCACCTAGATCCCCTGGAAATTGCCGAAAGACTGGCTGGTGGTGCATCCCTGCAGCAGATTGCCTGTGAGATGGGATGTGAGCGCACCACGGTCTGGAAAGTAATGAATAAGAACGAGGAGAATCGTCAACTCTACCTGGCAGCCCTTCAGGAGCGGGCCTTTCACCATGCCACGACGATTGAGCAGTTGATTGTACGCCTAGAGAATGGAGAGTTGCCCTCAGATGTGGCTCGGGTTGCCATTGATGGGCGCAAGTGGATTGCCAGTCGCTTTCACCCGGTGATGTTCAGCGAACGGGTGCAGCAGCACCTGACGGTCAACAAGGACAGCCTTCAGGAAGAACACCTGAAGGCCCTGAAGGCCAGAGCACAGAAGAGATTGGAGGAGCAGAATCAACAGAACGGCTAGTTGTCTTTTAGAATACTCTAAAAGCCTGTGGGAATCTCTTCCCTAAAGTACGATTAGGAGAAAAAATCTACGAACCTATCAGCTGCAGTTCTTACTCTTTGGCTTGGATCTGTATGTCTGATAGTTTTAATAATATTTAAAGATTTTTCATCCTTCAAATACATGAGTGCTGTGATCGCCTCCCAGCGCACAAGTTCGTGCCTATCAGAAAGAAGCAACCTCAGAGGGGCTTTAGCTTTATCTACGCGGAGTCTTCCGAGGACGATTGCTGATTGTAATCTAATTAAACTGCTGTCTGTGATTTGATTTCTGCGATGGTATAGCCCACCAACTGCCTGATGATCCACTCCTGATCGGCCTTAATCTCCCCCGCTGTTCTCTGAAGTCGCCGTGACCATTGACAGTAGCAGCTAATTCTGGATGTGGGAGAGGTGATATGTAAGTTTTTGTATCAGCTGGCACTGGAACTGTATTCCTCAGCTGTAATCATTTTGATTAGAAAAATTGCACTTAATGCCCAAACAACACAGAGTACGTACATATTAAATGTAAGACCAATATTTTTAGCTGTATAACCAACTATAGCAGGACCGAATATAAATCCTGAAAAACCAAGTGTTGTTAAATTTGACACTGCTAGAGAAATTGGTTCAGTTGTGACTTTAATCGCTTGTCGTATTACAATAGAAATGAAGTTAGCGGTGAATAATCCAAATAAAACTAATGCAGGTATTATAACATATAGGCTTGAAGTCAATATACTTAAAAATAAAATTAACGAACCAATAATTGGTAGATATCCTCCTACAAATTTTTCGCCAAGTAAGTTAATGATATAGCTGGCTACTAATCTTGCAATTATTTCGCCTGCATTAAAGAAAACTATAACAAGTCCGCCAAGAAAAAGTGGTGCCATTAAATCTTTTGTTAACCACAGTGATGACCAATCAATGATAATACCAAGCGTAGCAAAATTCATCATAAGCAATACGCCAAATATTAATATTTTTTTCTCAGGTATTTTAAACTTATTTACAAGATCATTGCTTTCCTCAGCCCTTGGCATACCAAGAAAGTAAACTATAATTGCAGACAGTAAAATTATAACCCCCATTACGGCAAATGTAACCTGAGGATCAATATCTTTCTTGATAACGTAAGCCGCTACTAGTGCCCCAGATAAAGACCCCGCGCTCATACAAGCTTGATATAAAGGTGTGTAAATTTTGTTTGTTTTACTTTCTATATAAGAAACTAAACTTTGATTAGTAGGAAATACGAACCCAATAGCTATTCCAAAAGGAAATGCGACAAGCATAAACATAGAATAAGTCTCGACAGATACGAGTAAAAAAGGGCATATAGAAAGAATAATTGTGCCAATTATAATAACATTTTTTGAACCAAATTTTGGAGCAATTATTCTTCCAGTTATTTGATTACTCAACAGATTAAAAATACCAAATATAAAAAGCCAGAATCCCAAATCAGTTTCTACGAGATTTAGTCTTTCTAAATTCCAAGGAATATAGACAAA
>JACLAC010021591.1_pt1 | contig 25701 bp, 20 predicted proteins | sample 8027881 | NCBI WGS metagenome assembly JACLAC01 (sample SAMN15725517, study PRJNA655200) | protist metagenome | isolation source: fluorescence activated cell sorting (FACS) single amplified genomes of... | place: Spain: Blaines Bay Microbial Observatory, Mediterranean Sea | collected 2016-01-19 | reverse complement strand
TTCGATTTTGGCTATTTTCACCGTTTTCTCCTTCCGCTAGTGGCACTCACGCGTCACAACCGAACTCGACTTGCCGACCAGAAAGTCGAAATCTACTCCCTTATCGGCCTGCAACACGTGGTCGACATAGAGACTGACATAGCCGCGGGTATCATGGGATGCCGGCTGCTGCCAGTTTGCGCGTCGACGACTGAGTTCCTCATCGGAGATATCCAAATGCAGACGGCGTCCCTCCACATCGAGTTCGATCTCGTCTCCATCGCGGACCAGCGCCAGATTGCCACCAACTGCCGCCTCGGGCGCCACATGAAGAACAACCGTCCCATAAGCAGTACCGCTCATCCGACCATCCGAAATCCGCACGATATCGCGGACTCCTCTTTCCAGCAGTTTTTTTGGCAGCCCCATATTGCCCACCTCGGCCATGCCCGGGTATCCCACTGGCCCTACGTTCTGCAAGACCAATACACTTGATGCATCCACGTCCAGATCGGGGCTGTCGATACGCTCGTGGTAATCCTCGATCGTCTCGAAAACCACTGCTTTGCCTCGATGCTGCATCAACTCGGGCGAGGCTGCCGAGGGCTTGATAATAGCTCCATCCTCGCAAAGATTACCCCGGAGGACTACCAGACCTGCAGCTTCGATCAGCGGTTTGTCCAGCGGAGCGATGACGTCGCGGTTGTAGCAAACAACTCCCTCGTTATTCTCGCCAAGCGACTTGCCCGTCACCGTCGCGACGTCCAGATCCAACTCGTTTCGCAACTCGTCGATGACTACCGGCAAACCGCCTGCATAGTAGAAATCCTCCATCAAGTATTTGCCAGACGGCATCAAATTGACCAGCAGCGGCAAGTGGCTGCCCAGACGATCGAAATCATCGAGTTGCAGTTCGACTCCGATACGCCCGGCAATAGCCAGCAGGTGGACGATAAAGTTGGTCGAACCGCCGATGGCGGCATTGACCTTAATCGAGTTCTCGAAGGCCTCACGGACCAAGATCTTGGACATCACCAAGTCCTCGGCCACCATTTCGACAATCCGCGACCCCGCCATATGCGCAAAAACTTTGCGCCGCGAGTCTGGTGCCGGAATTGCCGCTCCCCCCGGCAAGGTCATGCCCAGTGCCTCAACCATAGAGGCCATCGTCGCAGCCGTCCCCATAGTCATGCAATGGCCGTCCGAACGCGTCATCCCATCCTCGGCCAACCCAAACTCTTCGCGCGTCATCTTACCGGCGCGCAAATCCTCACTGAACTTCCAAACGTCGGTCCCAGAGCCAATATCGCCGCCCTGGTACTTGCCGTTGAGCATTGGACCACCCGGCACGACAATGGTCGGCAAATCGACACTGGCCGCCCCCATCAAGCAAGACGGAGTGGTCTTATCACATCCCGTCAGCAGTACCACACCATCGATGGGATTCGCGCGAATGCACTCTTCCACGTCCATACTTGCCAGATTGCGAAATAGCATGGTCGTCGGCCTCATGATCGGCTCGCCCAGCGAAGTAACGGGAAACTCGACCGGCAACCCACCCGCCTCGTAGACGCCGCGCTTGACCGCCTCGGCCAGATCGCGAAAGTGAATATTGCACGGAGTCAACTCGGACCAGGTATTGCAGATGCCAATCACCGGTCGGCCATCGAATTCGTGTTCGGGCAGCCCGCGCTTCATCCAGCTGCGGTGAATAAATCCACCTTTGTCCTCACGCCCGAACCAATCGGCGCTACGCAATTTTCCACTGTTCCTAGTCATTGACTTCCCCCGTGTTTAGCTCGAATAACGCTCGCGCTCCGTTGGAGCGAGATCCAATCTATGAAATCTACTTATCGCCGCAATAGCAATACTAATATCTGGCAAACGACGGATCCGTTTTCATATTTTGCTCTCAGCCCAACCCTGGGCCTGGAAAAAAGGGAATTTCCTATAGAATGCGAATTGGCGATTTCGTTCAGAGAACAAGATCTCACTATGTCACCAGTCTGATAGGCCATCTCAATACAAAACCGATCCAAGCCGTAACCCGATGAATTAAATCTATCAAAACCTAAGTCTTCTAAGCCCTAAGTTATCTTCTAACAATCAGTTCGGGCTTGCTAGCCCAGGATCGCAAACTTAAGTTCAGTCTATATACTCCACAGTAGAACGCCAGAACTCAACGCGGTCCAAACGACACTATGGATATCAAACGCATCGCCGTCATCGGCTCCGGTACTATGGGTAGGGGTATCGCTCAAGTCCTGGCCCAGGCCGGCGTGGAGGTCCTACTCTACGACGCAGATCCCCACGCCCTTGCACAAGGTCTCGACACTATTGCTGCGCGTCTGCGCCAAAAAACTGCAACAAATCGACCAGAGTCGGCCGCAATACAGGGTATAGACCGGTTAGAAAAGATCAATGAGGTCGAGATGGTCATCGAAGTGGTGCCCGAACGTCTGGACCTAAAACTTGGCGTATTTGCTCAACTCGGCTGTCTCGCCCGACCGGAGACCATCCTCGCCAGCAATACTTCCGGCCTAGACATTGACGCACTCGCCGCAGCAGCCAACCACCGAGACAGAGTGATCGGTATGCACTTCTTCAATCCACCGCCTTTAATGCCGCTGATCGAAATCGTACGAGCTGCGGAAACCTCCGACCAAACCTTCGCCGCCGTCATCGCTCTAACCAAACGCCTGGGTAAAACACCCATCCCCGTCGCCAACAGCCCCGGATTTGCAGCCAACCGCATTCTCTTCCCCATGATCAACGAAGCCATATACGCTCTCGCTGAAGGCGTGGCTAGCGCTAAAGATATCGATCAGGTATTGGTGCTGGGAGCGAACCATCCCCTCGGACCTCTGGCCCTGGCTGATTTCGTCGGACTCGACGTGACTCTGGATATCCTAGATTCATTTGAGCAGCGCTTCGACAACTCCAAATACCGGCCATGCCCCCCTGCTGCGCGAAATGGTCAAACGGGGCGAGTTAGGCCGCAAGACAGGTCGAGGCTTCTTCTCCTATCCATGAGCGCCGATGGGTCTCGTCCTCCTTCTAAGCCTTCTCGCCGCCTGCGGCTCGATCCGCCCGCTACCGCGTTATACCGACGCCACCAGCAAAGACAGCGTGGTCCGCGAACTCACGGAGCGCCGCCGCGCCACACCCAACCGTCTCGCCCGCGTCGTCGAGAGCTATCTCGGTATACCCTACAAATGGGGTGGCAACACCCGTGCGGGCATGGATTGCTCGGCCTTAGTGCGCGCCATTTTCCGCGAGACGTACGGTGTCGAACTGCCCCGAACTTCCAAACAGATGTACGGGCTCGGCCTCAACATCGTCCGACGGCAAGACCTCAAACCAGGTGATCTGGTTTTCTTCAAGAACACCTATGCCGGTCCGGGTATCTCTCACGTCGGAATCTACCTCGGTAAAGGCCGCTTCGCTCATGCGAGTTCAAGTCAGGGCAGCACTATCACCCCTCTGGCGAATCCCTATTTCCACCCCCGCTACGCCGGCGCTCGGCGCATAGAGCGCTGAAGTGCAGCCCGCACTGCTCCTTCTGGCCTGCGCAATCGAAGCATGCTGCGGCTACCTGGTATACCTGGGCGATCTACGAACCCAAATACCAGCGTTTTGGGCCGGCTTCTTTGCCGCTTTCCTCTGCTATCTGATCGCCGGGTACCTCATCCTGCGCCGACCGTGCGGTTCATTGCTTCTGATTCTCGGCGGCGCCCTGATCTTCCGCCTGACGCTCTTGCCAAGTTCGCCGACGCTCTCGGACGATATTTTTCGCTATATCTGGGACGGCCGCGTCCAACTGGCTGGTATCAATCCATATCTGTATGCACCCGACGATCCCGCTCTAGGACACCTGCGAGATGCGCTACACCAGAATATAAATCACAGCGAAATTCCAACGATCTACCCGCCGCTGGTACAGCTCTTCTTCCGCCTAACCTGCTCGATAAGCGCAACACCGAGCGCGCTCAAATTGGTACTGGTCCTCGCTGATTGGAGCCTCTGTTTTCTCCTCGTGCGCAGCCTCGCCCGACGCAACCAGGATCCACGCCGCGTACTGCTCTACGCCTGGAATCCCCTGCCTCTGATCGAGGTCGCCGGCAGCGGCCATATAGATGTACTCGGTGTCTCGCTGCTCTTCCTAGGCCTTCATGCACTTCAGGTCCGGCGCGCAACCGTAGCTGCCGGGGCTTTTGCCGGGGCCTTTCTGGCCAAACTGATCCCTCTGATCCTCTTACCCACCTTCTGGCTACGACCACAAAATCGCACTCTTGCCAATTGGCTCGACCCCCGTGGGCGAGGGGGGTTCATGATCTTCCCTGGATTGGTTCTGGTTGCTTTTTTGCCCTTTGTCGATGCCGGAGATAAGTTATCGACTGGATTGCAGATGTACATGCAGCATTGGCATTTCAATGCAGCTGCCTACTCAGTTGTCCACCTCGTTCTCGAACTATCGAGCAGCAACGCCCACTCATACGCCCGCTGGATTTGCGTAATCCTACTCGTACCCCTAGCTCTCGGTGCGCAAATCCGTCTCCGCGATCCCTACCAAGCTGCCTTTATGACCCTGGGAGCTTATATCCTGCTATCTCCGACCATGCACCCCTGGTACCTACTCTGGATCTTGCCTTTCCTACCTTTTTTTCCCAGTCCCGCCTGGATGCTTTTCAGTGGTTTGGTATTCCTTGCCTACGAAGTGCTGATTGGCTACAAAAATACAGGCATATGGCACGAAAATCCATGGATCATGTGGGCCCAATACGCACCTTTTTATTTGCTTATTGGCACCACAACTTTCTATCGTCAGGTTATTATGAGTAGGGCAACCCGAACTAATCAACTCACGGATTGAGAGCGAAGCAGCCAGCGTATTCAATTGGCACAGATCACTTCAGATATCAACCTAACCTACTTGAGGAGGCAACTTATCGGTAAACCCAGCGTCCTATTTATGGACTCCATCCAGCAATGAAAGCTCGGCAGAGTTAGGTATCCTTCACGATCTGCCTCTGGACGAGCCAATGCACAAACATTATGGTTTTCTTATATTTCACTGATCACTTGCTCGGCCCGGAATGCACTCGCGCCCTTATCGGAACCCTACCCAAAGCCCTATCGCCAACTTGGAACGCTCCGCAAAAGACGCACTCTGCCTTTTGGCCCTCTGTTTTGCCGTGCTGTACCTGTCCAGTTGTTTGGAACTGATTCGCCGCCCTCCAGCGGGTGTCCCTGTCGTTTACAAACCACAAACCGACACGAATCACAGCACCGATACCACCCGCGCCAGCACAGCAAAGACCTCTAATACTCAGAGTCCCTCCGCCGTGATCATCACAAACCACCCCCAACGCCAGGACCAACAACGACGGAACATCGAAGAAGTCAATCGATACGCATTATGGTGTATCGAAAATGCAATGTGGAACGAGGCGCAATCCCACTTGGAGCGCGCCCTCGCTCAGGACAGTCTGTCAGCCAGCCTGCACAACAATCTGGGTATCGTCTACGAACGCCTCGGCATGACCGACAAAGCCCGCGACTTCTACCACCGGGCACAGGCTCTGAACCCCGACAAGAAAGCCTATATGGCAAATTTGAGCTATTTTCAAGAGCGTCAAAAGACCACCCACGACTCAACGAGATACTTGGACATCTTCAAGTTGAACGACGACCTGCCGCGACGGCAGGGTACCCGGCGGCCCGGTAACCCATCCATCATCACGAGAGAGTGAACGTGCTCGCCAAAACGAGATCATACCGTGCGTCCCTTCAGAGCCTCGCCAGTGCTTTATTGCTCAGCCTGGGTGCCGGAGCCCTCGAAGCCCAAGATATCCTCACCTTGCAGTTGCAGCAGGGCTTCGGCAAAAACAAAGTCCGCTATCGCGACTTCAAATGGGAGGTCCTCGAAAGCGAACACCTGGAACTCCACTTCGAACCAGAGTTTCAAAATCTGGCCGTGAATGCAATCGAGTACCTCGAGGAAGGCTACGACCATATCAGCGAAATTCTGCACCATGAGCTCTCGCATCGGCCACCGGTCGTCATCTATCAATCGCACTACCAATTCCAGCAGACCAATATCTTCCCTGATTTTCTTCCGCCCGGCGTCGCTGGCTTTGCAGAGCCGCTGCGCTTCCGCATGGTTATTCCCTTTGACGGAGACCTGGACGAATTTCGCAATGTCCTCGTCCACGAACTGACACACATATTCCAATACGATATCGTCCACAAAGGACCCATTCGCCGAATCTCGAGCCCGATCTCCCAACCGCCGACTTGGATTATGGAGGGTTTGGCCGAGTACACCACTCCGGGCCGCAACACCATCGACGAAATGGTCCTGCGCGACGCCGTGCTGACCGATGGACTGATCCCTCTGGAAACCATGAACTCAGCCTGGGGCCAGGACAACGTCTTTCTGGCCTATAAGCAAAGTCACTCGATCATGGAGTACATCGCCGAGCACTACGGTCCCGAAAAGATCAGCCGTATCCTGCGCCTGTGGGACATACAGAACGACACAGACAAACTCCTGGACCGCCTGATCGGCATGGAGATGAAGACACTGGACAACCGCTGGTCGGCCCACATGCGTAAAACCTACTGGCCGCTTTTGCAAACGCGAGATTACATTTCCGAATTTGCCGAAGAAATTGGCGAGGAGGAAGAGAATTTCCAGAGTTACTCCAGCGCGTGCTGGTCGCTCAGTGGCGACATGCTCGCCGTCTACTCATCCGATGGGGTAGAGCAGCATGTCGATATCATCCGCTTAGACGACGCTTCGCTGGTCGAGCGCGTTACTCAAAGCATGCGCACTACCAATTACGACCATCTGAGCATAGGCAGCGGCACTGTGGCCTGGGCCCCAGACGGCCACACGATCGCTTTCGTCGCCAAAGAAGGACCCCGCGACCGCATCCTAACCTGGAATCTCTACGACAAGGAGCTCAGCCAGACTCTGGTCGTACCCGACGTCGAACTCATCGAGAATCTGGCCTGGGCCCCCGACAGCCGCCACTTGGCCTTTATCGGTACCGGCTACGGTCAGAGCGATCTCTACACCATCGATATAGAGACTGGCGAGCGACGCCAACTCACCGGTACTCCCCAACGCGAAAACCATCCCAGTTGGTCTCCCGATGGTCGACGCATCGCCTTTGGCGCCAAATACCGCAACCAGTTCGACATCAGGATCTACAACCTGGCCGAAGGGACATCGCACACAGCCATTTCTAATCCCACCGATGACCTATGGCCGCAATGGCTACCCGAAGGCAACAAACTGCTCTTCGTCTCCACTCGCGATAAAATCAACGACCTTTTCGTCTACCATCTCGATGAAGAACGCGAATACCGCCTGACGCGCAGTCTCAGCGGCGTTATGAATCCTGCCCTCTCCCCCGACGGGCGCCAGATTGTGTTCAACTCTTATTTCAAGGGCCGTAGCCACCTCTTCCTGATGGAGATGCCCGAATGGCCCAAAATCAAACGCAAAAGCGCCGAACTCCTGGCCCGCGTCGAAGGCAAAGAGGAATCTCCTCTTTCATCTGCTGCGATCGCGGTCGCTATGGTCTCGCAAGACAGCAGCGCAACCTACCAACCCGCGATTCAGGGCGATATGCTGCTCTCCGACGAGAGTGGACTCACCAATCTGCAGCAGGTCCGTACCCGCAAAGACCAGGACCGGATGCCCCCCGACAATGCCATACTCCTGGCCGGTGCTAGCGGCCCCCTACCCCAACCCGAAAACCAGGAACCGGGAGCCATCGCCGTCGAGTTCGAGCAGCAAGACGCAACGGACCTAATAGTCAACGACGACGAATTGGATTTGCGCCGTCGACGCTATACACCCAAACTCGAATTTGATGGCATCTCAGTCCAGATGGGCTATTTCGACGGGTTTTTCTCGTCAGTAGCCCAATTGAGCATGAGCGACCTCCTCGGCAATCACTCGCTGGCTTTGGCTACCGACTACGTAGCCTCGCAGGAGATCAACAACGATTTCAACTTCGCCGCCAGCTATGAATACTACGGAAAGCGTCCCACATATCGAGTTTCGATTTTCAACTGGAACCAGTATTTCAGCAACAACCGCACCTTTATCTCACGCGGCCGCTTCACCGGAGGTATTAACCGGGTCCAGCAACGCGGTGCCCTGGCCAACTCAACCTATCCGCTAGATCTCTACCGCCGCCTGGATCTAAGTTACACCTATGTCGGCGAACAAGAGGAACAAGTCTATCCCGTATACGAACTTGGCCCGACCACCAGCACCCATCTTTTCAAATCGGCCTACGTTCACGACTCGATCACCTACGGTCTCCTCGGCGCCACTGCCGGCAAACGCTACTTCCTCTCGGTGGGCCGCACCTTGGATATGGGCTCAGCAACTCGCTCCTTCTCCCATCTGGAATTGGATTACCGTCACTATCTCCGACTGGGACGGTGGTCGGTGCTAGGCCTCAGAGCCTATGGTGTAGGATCCCTGGGAAGCGACGCACTCGAATACAATCTGGGCGGGCCAACCTGGTTTTTGCCGTTCTATACTGGTTTCAATCTCAACACTGGTCCGCTGCGCGGCTACCAATTTTCCAAATTCGCCGGCAGCAGAGTTCTCCTGGCCAACGCCGAATTGCGCGTGCCCTTTGTGCGCGGAATTCTCTTCGCTTGGCCTATCACCTTCCTGATCCCGGCGATCGACGGCAGCCTTTTTATGGACATAGGTACAACCTGGAACAAGGGCGACAAACTCACCCCCTGGCCGTTGCTCAACCCACACGCCGAACCCGAACAAGCCGGAGAGCAACAATTCCGCGCCAGTGTCGGTTTCGGTCTACTGGTCTACTTCCTGTTGCCAATGAACTTCGAGTTCGCCAAACAAACCGACCTTCAGGGCAACTACTCCGACTATAAATTCCACTTCAGTTTCGGACAGAGTTTTTGATCCGCCTTATCGTTATCGCGCTGCTCTGCGTAGGTTGTGGTAGCCACAAGGGCTCTTTCAACGAAGTCAAATTTCGCGCTCCGTCGCAACCGGACCCGGCGCTGATCCCGATCCTTGAAGAGGTCGATCTAATCGGTGTGGTCTGCGTGACCAATATCGAACCCTTTCGGGAACTGGACATTGAAAAGGTGATGGCTCGCCTATCCAACGCCGTAGCCCGAGGACTGGGTAATATGTCCGAGATTTCAGTCGTAACCCAGGACGAAATCATCTGGAAGCTCAAAGACGTCCATTTCGACTCGACGATCATCTACCAAGATACTGTGCGCTCCGTGCTGAGGCAGAAACTCGACCTCGACGCACTGGTCTTCGTCGAACTGAAGCATCTCCTGGCACGGATGATGCCGATGTCGCCCTCGCCCTATGGCATGTCCCCCAACCCCGGCATCGATCTGACGGTGGATCTCAAGGTCAGTCTGATTAACCTCAACACCAACCAGGTCTGGCAGCAAGGAGGCACAGAGCGCACCTACCAGCCAGTACAACTGCAACTTTTGGGTGGCAATAAACAGAGTGAGCGCCAATTACTTCTGGCCTTGGCTCGCCCATTGCAGCGTTTTCTCTACCGCATCGCCCCGCCACCCAGGTCCCAGACCCGCCACTTCGAATTGAGCGGCGACTGAATCAGCGAGACAAGGCACAAAAATAGCGGAGGTCCATATTTTCGGACCTCCGCTATTTTGTCATTATCTGAGCAGGATCAGCGGCGCGTCTTCTTGGGCCTGGCCGACTTCTTGGTCGAAGTCGATTTCGAAGCAGGAGCCGTAGAGGCAGCTTTGGGCGTGGCCGAGGGCGCACTCCGCGGCGCGGAGATGGTCGACGTCGTAGGCCTTGCAGTCGGCGTCGGAGCCTGGCGAATCCGCGGTTCAACACGCTTCCTCCAGATCTCCTCCTCACGCTGCTGGAGTTTGGCGGCAGCGGCTTCTGGGTCGACGACTGGTGTCGCCGCACTCATATTGCCCGCCTGCAACTCATCAAGTTGGCGCGTACTGACCAGTTCATAGCCTGGTGGTACGTAGTAACCGCCTGAATCCTGATAGTACGGGTCATAACCATAGCTATGGGGACCATAGCCGCCGTAGGAGTTATACCCACCGCCGTATCCACCGTATCCACCGTATCCACCGTATCCACCGTATCCACCGTATCCACCGCCATAGCCATACCCGCCATACCCGCCATACCCGCCACCGTAACCACCATAGCTACCCCGCACGCCGGGATAGCGATAAAAATCATCCATCTCATCACGGCCATCAAAGTCGCCAATCATTGGCGACCCGTTGGCTCGACGCTCACCAGCGTAGGCCAAATCCCCATCGTGCAAATCAGCCACAGAGTACGGATCCGTGAGGACCGTGTAACAACCGCTGGACAAAAGAACAACCAGCGAGGACATCAATAAAAGAAATAAAATCCTAGTTTTCATAGATCTATCACCTCCTATCTGGGGGCGTCTATTCTCGTCAGTCTGACCTAAATATACGCAAACCGCGATCAGGGGCAAAAATTTATCTTAAAAACGGTACCCCAAACCGAGTACGATACGTCCAAGATCGTGGTTCTCTACTAAGATAATATCGTCGACTTCCTCGACCTGACTAAAAGCCCCACCGACCCAGGCCATATCAACCTGGACTACACCATCGAGCAACAAACCGGCACCCAGAGTGATAAAACGCCGATCCGAACTAATCCGAATCGGCGGGTAAGCAGCTACCGGATCGAGATCGCGCGGCCCGACGAAGGGAATCGGATCGGTATAAAAACCGGCCCTGAGATCCAAAGTCACCGTCGGCACCCGGTACTCGACACCAATATGGTAGCGCATCACGTCTCTGTATTGCGTCTCAAACGAGGTCCCGGCGCGATGCGCTGGGTCGTCATCCTTCACCTTGTACTCGCTCTGCGACCACTCGGCAAAATGCAAGCTGCCAGCCAAGGTCAGTCCCGGTAGGGCCTCGGCTGAAGCTCCAACGCCAAATTCGAACGGCAGCGATAGCTCATACGTGCCGCTAAATTCATCATCCGGAAACTTACATGTCAGCCCGTCAACGTACTCTATCAAGCTATAGCCTGGATACTCATCCAGTCTATAATCGGGATCCTCCTCCAACTCTTTGGCGAAATCCCTTTCCAAGCATTCTTGTAACTTTGGGCTAAGTTGATCTTCTCCCACTCCGAACTTGGGGCCACGATAGACATAACGGATTTTAGACGCAGTTCCAGTCGTAATCGTCGCGCCTACACGGTAGCGAGGCTTATCACGTGGAGAACGAATCATTACTCCCAGTACGGAGTACAAGGCCCGTTCGTACTTGTCGGTGAACGTTTCCCGGCTGTGAAAGCGCCGCTCGGAAAAACCGTCCGGAGCATTCCAATCTAATTCGTTGAAAGACTGGTCTCCGCCGCTAGTCAACCCTATGGTAGCACCCAGAGAGATCTTCGGCGAGACATCAACAGCAACAGCCACCCCAGCTAAAGTCAGCTCGCCCTCATGCTGGTAAAGATGATTACTGTCGAGCCAATTGTCTTTATAATCGGTTTCCGGGCCCTTAAGTCTGAGGCTCCAGTCGAAGTCCTTGATGCGGGTAAATCCAGCAGCCAGAACCAGACTACCCCGGTATACCGGATAGGGATAGGCAAAACCCATTGTTCCGAAACGCGTATTAGCCAGTTCGCTATTACCAACTATATCATCTCTTCTCGATTCCGTGTCGCGGCTATTGCGCAGAAAAGACACCTGCATCTCGCGATCAGTGATTTGGGCCAGCCCCGCTGGGTTCCAGTACATCGCAGTAACATCGTCGGCAACCCCTGCAAAAGCACCCCCCATACCCATCGCCCGCACCCCGACCCCCGAAAAATTGTCGATGGCCCGCTCCTCTTGGGCACTGACTCCTCTTGCGCAAAGACAAAACAACGCGATCGCTAGTATCTTCATCAAAACTCCTCGGTGTAGATAACCGACAGTTCTCGACTCGATTGGGGATCGAAGTGTCCGCTGCTCAGCGTATTTTTGAGATAGCAGGCAACCTTCAGTTGGGGCGCTACGATCCAGAAAGCCCCTACATTCAGGTAGCCCTCTGCCACACCCTGAGCCTGTGGGCCGTCATTGCGGCCCAGATCGTATTCGGCGAGCAAGGACAAATCTTCGTTGATGCTCTTGTCCAAACCGAACCAGGCCGACCAGTCGCCATCATCTGTTTTCTCACGCGTGAGATTAACACCTGCATGGAAGCCGAACTGCCCCAACGCCGACGCGTAATTTTTGCTCGCCACTAGGTAGAATCCTTTGGATTTAACCTGGTAGCGCTTACCGCGATAAGGCCCATATCCCTGTGTCTCATATCCCAGGACTAGCGCCGGCCAAACCTGATTTTCTTCAATAACGCGGTAGCGAGCCGCAACCTCCACACGGGGGAACCAGTCGACACCACCTGACCCGATCAGTTGCTCGCCACCAAAGGATAGACCGATGCTCAAACGCTTGAGCGCACCAGCCTGCAAACGGCCGACAACACCCCCGTCGGCAAAGAGACGCAAATCCACCGCATAGCGCCCCTTCTCGATCAGACCAGCTGTCGGGCTATCGACCAGACGTGTCAACTCAGCTCGCTCGGCCGCTGCCGAACCAGTAGTCAAGCAAAAGCCCAGTACCATCCCGATCCATCTCAGCCTCAGCAAAATCCCCTCCTATTCATAGAAAATTCTGCCCCAGTAAATATGTTAGAACTCAGCTTCCACAGTCTTACCCCCGCGCAGGGTAATCCGCCGTTCATCCTCTCCACCATGTTCAAGCCACACTTCGCGACACCCCTCGGGCAACAAGCCGTCAGCGCGTTCAGCCCACTCGATCAGACAGATTCCCTGGCCGTAAAAGTACTCTTCCGCACCCAGATCCTCAAGCTCGCCAGCACCACTGAGCCGATAGAGGTCGAAATGGTAGACGGGCAGATACTGACCTCGAAGTTGACCGGTGTACTCGTTGATCAGAATAAAAGTCGGACTGGTGACGTAATCGGCGACCTCGAGCGCCCGACAGATACCCTGAATCATGCAGGTTTTACCGCTGCCGAGATCGCCACGAAAAGCGACCAGTCCTCCCGGTTCCAAACCCTGCCCTAATTCGCGCCCCAACTCCTGTGTCTCGAGCGCCGAATGCGTAGTGATAACCTCTGCCATTAGATCTATTTCGGCTCCATAATAGCCACCGGCAACACCATTTCCTCTAAGGATATTCCACCGTGTTGAAAACTGTCTTTATACTGCCGCTGGAACTCGTTGTAACTGGTGGGATAGACAAAGTAGAAATCCTCCTTGGCGACGATGAAGTTGGATCCCAAACCCGACGAGGGTAAGCCATAGGCCTGCGGGTCGGAAATCATTAGTGCATCCTTTTTCTCGCAACGGAGGTTGCGCCCGTATTTGTAGCGCAGATTCGACGAAGTATCGCGATCCCCATGAGCGACCGTCGCCCTGATCCCGCGCACCGAGCCATGATCGGTGGTCAACACAACCACCGCATCGGTACGAGCGATCTTTTTGAGGGTCTCGAAAAGCGAGGAATTACCGAACCACGTCTGCACCAAGGCACGGAACGCAGCCTCGTTGGGTGCCATTTCCTTGAGTAATTCCGATTGAGCTCTACCGTGGACCAACATGTCGAGGAAATTGTAGACTACCGATACGAGCGGCCACTTACCCAGCGACGGTACCTTGCGGGTCAAATTTTGCGCCTCTCCGGTGTCGAGGACTTTGACATAGTGCGATCCTGGTTTGAACTCGATACCCATGTCGGCCACCTGATCGTCGATGAATTGATGCTCGTGCCGATTGAGGCTGTGCTCGTTGTCCTGAGCTTCGTGCCAGATATCGCGATACTTTTCGGCAATCTCGTTAGGAAAGAGACCGCTGAAAATCGCATTGCGGGAAAAAGGGGTGGCAGAAGGCAATAGCGAGTAGTGGTAAGACCGCTTGATATTGAAGTAATCAGCCAACTGAGGCTCCATCACCAACCAGTGGTCCAGACGCAAACAATCTACGACGATAAAAAAAACCTGACGGCCGCGCTCCAGATGGGGAACTACAAATTCGGGCACTACGTCCACCGATAACGGTGGCGAGTCGGTCTCATCCGCGACCCAATTGGCGTAATTCAGCTCGATAAAACGTCCGAACTCGTGGTTGCACTCACGCTGCTGATCTTCGATCATCTGGCCTAGCCCTGCGTCTCCTAGGCGCGCCACTTCGATATCCCACTCGCAGAGTTGCCTGTGCACATCGATCCAAGTCCGCCAGGTGACCTCACCGGAAAGTCTTGCGCGGATCTCGCTCGCCTTGGCCACGTAATCCTGCCCGGCCCGGCTCTGGTGGATCTGGCGCGAGTCGAGAATTTTTTTGCAGGCCATGAAAATTTGACTGGGATTGACTGGTTTGGTCAAATAATCATCGATACGCCGACCGATGGCCTCGTTCATCAGGTGTTCTTCTTCGTTTTTAGTGATCATAATGACCGGCACATTATAATCGATCGTCTTGATCTGCTCCAGAGTCGAAAGCCCATCCAGACCCGGCATCATCTCGTCAAGCAATACGATATCGAAGGACTCTTGGGCAATCAAGGAAACCGCATCCTTGCCGTTGCTCACCGGCGTTACCGCATAACCTTTGTCGTCGAGAAAGCGGCGATGCGCACGCAGCAGGTCAATCTCATCATCGGCCCAGAGTATCTTCCTCTTATCGTTTTCCATTGGCACCTTTCAGCAATAAATCAATAATGACTGCAATTCATTTGTATAACGGCCCAACCCCAATCTCGTTCCTCACTCAACTTGCACTCTGACCCAAGGGCAAAATGACTTCAAAGGTCGTCCCCGCACCCGGCGCACTTTGCACCACGTTGATTTTGCCCTTGTGATATTCTTCGATGATGCGTTTAACAAATGCTAGGCCCAACCCCCAACCGCGCTTCTTGGTACTGAATCCCGGCTCAAATATGCGTTTGATGTTCTCGGGCTCGATGCCGCGGCCATCGTCCTGAAACATAATCTGCACCGCGCGTGTCTCCGGTAAGAGCCCTACCCGAATACGCACACTACCGGTCTGTCGCTCCATGGCATCTATGGCATTTTTAAACAAATTCTCGAAAGCCCAACTCATCAATTTGGCATTGATCGGGATCGAAGGCAGGTCATCAAGACGCTCCATTTCGATATCGTGCCGACCAAACTGCGGACCACGGTGTCTGAAATAAGTAATCGTCTCCTCCAGCACCGCCGCCACATCCGCCTCTTTGAGTTCGGGTACCGAACCGATCTGGCTGAATCGCGCAGCGATCTGGTCGAGTTGACGCATATCCTGCTGCATCTCTCCAACCATATTGTCGATGCGTCCCACAGCTTTATCGCTACCCTCGGCTGCCCCCTCAATCTCATGGCGAATCAGTTCGAGCCAGCCCGAAAGTGAGGAGAGAGGAGTCCCGAGTTGGTGCGCTGTCTCCTTAGCCATGCCCACCCAAATCGAGCGCTGCTCGCTGCGTTTGATATTGCGATAGCCAATATAGCCGACGAGCAGGAAGAGCAATAATACACCAATCTGTACCAAGGAAGCCAAAGAAATTCGACCGACCAGATCCGTACTGCCGTAATGGATATAGTGTTCGGCAGGTATTCTGAATACGAGAGGTTCGCGCCCGTTGGCAAGACGGTTGATAAAGTCCCCGACCCGGCCCACGACCTCCTCGGTGACTTCCCCGCCCGCCGGCAACTCCGTCCCACACCAGGCCTTGACTGCACCCTCATCATCAACAATAACCGCATTTGCGCCGTCCCAATGCAGATAGCTAAAACCAGCAGCGGGCACGGTGAAGACCAGCGGCCTTGCCGTTCCCATCCCCTGCAGAGCTAATTGCACTTGGATCAGAGCCGCCGTGGTTGTATCTCCGCTGGCCGGCAACCCTGCCCCCTGCCATTTGACGATTTGCCCCTGGGTATCGGTAATGATGACCCAATCTACATTGTTGTGCAAGAAACCCGACGTCTCCTGTGACCAATAGAAGGCAATCGGCGGATTTTGAGCATCCATCTCCTCGATCAACCGCTGCAATTCGACCGCAGAAACCTCACTCGTATCGATAAGAGCCACCTCTTCATCTCGCCAGAAGGCCAACCCTGCCAAGAAGCTACCGACCACACCCAGCGAATCATCATAGGCAGGAACATCGATACCCCGGGCCTGGATGATCTCGCCGCGGTGATTGGTGATAATCCGCGGAAAATCAACCTTGGTAATCACTTCGGTAAAAATGGTAGAAATCTGTTCGTCAGAGGCCAACGGCACGAAAGAGATTAGATGCGCATAGAGATCAACCCGGCTTTTCTCGTGTTCACGCAACTCGGCAATGATCGATTCGTTGTAAAGCAGGAAGGCCAGAATAGCAGCGATGCTGCCAAGGAAAATATAGGCGCGAAAAATCGGCGATACACCCAGATTGGGAAAGACTTCGCGCCACCAGCGCTGCCAGCGCCTAACCCGAGATCCGCCATTCCCAGATCTACTATGGACGCTTGAAGTCGCAGAAACCTCCTCTACCGGCACCCTTTGACGGCGACGGCGGCGTCTGGACACCGTTTCGGTTGCGGAGCGAGATTCCTCTTGATCGGACATCGGCAGGGAAGGGTATCGCGCGGCGGGTCGATCCCGTTTGTGCGCATCTACCGGAAACGTATATTACCTATAAATAAAGCTAACACCTCTATATTTGTCACCCAATGACTCCCAGAAACCAAACCAGTTCCACCCCCACGCGGATCTGGTTCCGTCAGAACTCGTTGGCGGCACTCGCCATCGGATTGCTCGTGCTTTGGAGTCCTACCAACGCTACTGAAAATTCCCCCTCTCGAATCCACTTCGACCGTCTTGCCCTGATCGGCGGTGGGGCCATCACCTTCCGTTACCTGGGCTTCGAATACATCGAACGGACCTGGTACCAGGGGCAAAAACTCGACCATATCCGCTGGCTCAACGACTGGGACGGAGCAACTTATCTCAACTTCGACAAGACCGGCCACTTCATGGGAGGCCTCTTCATCTCGCAATCCCTCAAGGACGGTTACGCCTGGGCCGGCTTTGGGACTCGCACAGCCGCTGTCCTGGGCACACTTACCAGTTGGGCGGCTCTCCTTGAGGTGGAGATGCGCGATGCCTACTTCGACCAATGGGGTTTCAGCATCCCCGACTTTGTCGCTAATACCGCTGGAGCTAGCCTGCCACTCCTGCACGCCTTCTTTCCGCGCACTCAAGCCATTAGTTTCAAATTCAGCTATTTCCCCTCCGACCTCTACCGAGACAACAAACTCCGCGCCACCCTCGATCACCCGCATATCGACCATGCTATAGACGACTACGAGGGAATGACCGCGTGGATAACCATTGCCGTCGATCAGTTGCTCCCCGATCGGGCTGCAGTTTTGTGGCCCAAATACTTGGGTCTGGCCCTGGGTTATGGCACCACAGGACTACACGGTAGCAACGTCAAAAGCCGGGGCCGGTTTAAATACTACCCGGACCGGCCCGACGCCCAACCCGAGCTTTTACTGAGCCTGGACTATGATCTACGCCAACTACCTGGTCGAGGACGATTCTGGAGCTATTTCAAAAAACAGCTCAACTGGATTCACTTCCCCGCACCAGCGGTGCGCCTCTATCCCAATTTCCGCTTTTATCTGATTTATATGTAGGAAGCTACTGCATCAAGGTGAGGATACGCTTGATATCGACGTCGGCTTCCAGGGCCAGACTGCTCGCCGTCTGCGTCATAATCTGCGAACGAGTCAAATTTGACAATGTCTGGGCCACATCGGCTTCGCGCACTGCGCCCTCCATACCCTGCATCTGCTCGACGATGCTAGCGGTCGTCGTCGCACTCAATCCCAAGCGGTTCTGAAAGGCAGCAATGTGATTGCGCTCTTCGATCACCTTCTGATGTACTACCTCTAAGCGATCGAGGGCAGCGCGCACATCGTGTCCGGTTTCGAGCGAAACGGCCGCGAGATTGAGTTCCGGCCCCGTTGCACGCATATCGCCGATAGTGATCCGTACCACATCGTTATTGGACCCAAACGGCCCGGCCTGGATCGCAAACTCGGTCTCCGCACTGAGCAGATTGATGCCATTATAGGTGGTAAACTCAGCGGTGTGTTCAATTTCGTCCTTGAGGATCTGAAATTCAGCATTGATAAACGAACGATCAGTTTGATTGTAGGATGAAGATGCCGCCTGTGTCGCCAAGGTCTTCATGCGCTGGACGATATCGGTAATTTGACCGAGCGCTCCGTCTGCAACCTGCAACATCAGGATGCTTTGCTGAACATTGCGGCTACCCTCGACGAGGGCTTTGACCTCAGAATCGATACGATCAGCCAATGCCAGATCGGCCGGATCGTCGCTCGATCTATTGACTCGCATACCCGATGAGGCCTTTTCGATCTGGGTACCCGCATTCTCAAAATGGATCCTCATGTTGTGGTGGATCTGTTTGAGATGGACATTGTTGTTGAGCCGTGCTGGCATAAGGCCTCGTCCTAGCTGAATGGAAGGGAATCTACCTCCTCAAAGCAAAATATATACCAAGGAGAGAAAAGTATATAAAGAGCTAATTATATATGATTTACACTAAAAAAAAGAAAAACCATCCGCACCGGATATGCGGATGGTTTTTCCCAGGTCGAAAAAGGGTGGGAATATTTAGTTGTCTCCGACTTGGGCCTTGGACTCTACCAGGGTCTTTTTGACCTCGTTGACCTTGGCATCAACGGTTCGCAATTCGTGCAAAGACTCACTCTCTTCAGCATCCATTGAGCAGGAACCGTGGAAGATCGCACCTTCGGATACTGAGAGTTCACTGGTGTGGATATCACCGATAAAACGCGCCTGCGAGTCCAAGCGGACCTTATCGGCGCGTACGGTGCCACGCACGACGCCGTTGATGTAAATATTCTTGCCTTCGAGCTCAGCATAGGCCTCACCGGACTGGCTGATTGTCAGTGCTCCCGAACAGGTCAGTTCACCCTTGAACACACCATCGATTCTGACGCTATTCTCAACCTTCATCTTTCCTTCGAAGAGGGTACTGCGCCCGATAATCGTATTGAGCGTTTGACCGCCACTGGCAAGTGCCCCGTTTTCCTTTTTGCCTAACATTTTTTCTTTCCAACCCGATCTCATATAGTCACTTAGCACATAAAGGGCCCACAATATACGCCCTACATTTGAAGGAAGCAATAAAAAAAGACTTTTCAGTGTTGCTTGAGATAGTCCTGCAAAATCCGCACAACCTCCTTCTGCTCCTGCAATTTCTCACTTATGGCCATAGCGGCCACGCTGGCCAGGCTCTCAATCGAGCCTGTTGGAACCACCGGGATCCCCTGGGCAATGCTGATATCAATGAGGTGATTCTGAATCGCGATAATCTGATCGAGATTGGTTATATAGCGATGAACCGGACGCAACGGCGACTCGCTGGCGCGCAGGGCGAAGCGTTTTTTGAAGGTCTCACGGTCCGATATCTCCAAGCAGATTGGTGCGACAAAAGCTTTATCGGCGTACGAATCTATGCCGAGCATGTCGCCGATCAGATGCACACCGTCGATTATAACGCTGGTATTCTCCTCAATGCAGCGGCTGATAATCGCCTTGACACCGACGCAAACCACGCGCGCCTGAGCGCGAAATCCGGTGATCACTGCATCCTCTTCCCCGGTCTTCAAGATGCTCTCCCAAGCGGCAAAAGACGACTTGTGCAGTGTTGGCTCCAAATCTTGCGAAAGCATTAACCGCATAACCTGACGCAGATCGTCGGTCGCCACGACTCGGTTGATATTGAGTACTTTGGCCATCTCAATCGCCAGCGAGGTCTTGCCCACACCGCTGGCACCACCAATGAGGATGACGAGAGGTTTATCCACATCGCTCCAGGCCCGCCAGAGGAAATAGCGTTCGGCATAGGCTTGGTCTGAAACTTCCTCGACCAAAGCACCCGTCAGTTGCTCTAATTCCTCTGATCTAATATTCTGGCGATGCTCATCCATCAGACGAGATTCGATCCGTTGAGCGATATCGTAACTCTGGTCGGGAAAGAGACCCGAAGCCTGGATCGAATGAGCAAGCAATTCCTTGGAAAAGGGACGCAATTCACCTTTCCACTCGACGGCGATGGCAGTGGGCTGGGGCCTCCAGAAGACCAGGTTACCGATCTCGCACTCGCCGAGCTTGTTTTGGATCTCCGCACCGACAATTTTGATCATGTCCTTCTTGCGCACCTGATCCGCTTTGCCCAAGGCGTCGCGCACTGCGTTGGCAACGCCGCGCGCGTCTTTGTGGCTGAATCCGTGTTCAATCAGGTAATGGACCAGCATCCCGCGCATGAAGCGAATGCGCTCTTTCCCATCGACTATGATCGGCACAGAAACCGGGACCTTTCTATCATCAGTACAGCAACATCTTGAGGAATCGTGCGCTGGTAAAGCAAAAACGACAAATGAAGTATGGACATCTAAATCCAGAATACAAGCAAGAATGATTTCAAGTGCTTACCGATTCCATCCACTTTAGCGTCCGCTTCAAGCCTTCGCGAAGCGAAACCATCGGCTCATAACCCAACTCCTCCCGAGCCCGCGAGATATCGGCTAAGGAGACGCGTACATCACCCGGCCGAACCGGTCCGAAAACCGGCTCTATTGCAGTACCCATAACCTCGTTTAGCACGCTGACCAATTCCAGAATCGACACACTCCGCCCACTGCCTATATTACACACCCTTCCTGCTATTCCGGACTTGGTCAAAGCTCTCATATTGGCTTCGACCACATCATCGACATAGACGAAATCGCGCGATTGCAGGCCATCTCCTGCAACAGTCGGCGCCGTACCCTGAAGCATCCGTTCTGCAAAAATCGAAATGACACCCGAATAAGGAGAGGACGGATCCTGGCGAGGACCGAAGACGTTGAAGTAGCGCAGGCAGATCACCTCCAAACCATAGATCTGAGTGTAGACCCGGGCGTAGTATTCGCCCATTATCTTGGAAATGGCATAGGGCGACTCCGGTTCAGGTGGCATCTCTTCGCGTTTTGGCACTTGCGGATTATTGCCATACGCGGCAGCCGAAGCGGCAAAAACCACGCGGTGCACCTCTACCCGTCGTGCCGCCTCCAGAAGCCGCAGAGTCCCCACGGCATTGACCTCCTGCTCGAAGAGAGGCCGGTCTACCGAGGTCTGCACCGAGGCGACGGCCGCATGATGTAAGACGCAATCTATCCCTTGTATTACCTCGGCGAGCAATTCCTCATCGCAGAGATCGCCTTCTACGAATTCTACCACATCTTGAATTTCTGCTAGATTCTCGCGTCGACCCGAACTCAAATTGTCCAGAACACGCACATCGTGCCCCTCGGCAACCAAGCGACGACAAAGGTGGGAGCCGATAAATCCCGCGCCACCTGTCACCATACACCGAGCCATAGAGTACTCCTGAAACCATTAGGCGGCATTTGAACCTAATTTGAACCTTTAATATAGAGGCAAATTTAGCAAAAATTCAACAAAAATAAGGCGTCGAGACAACTTTGGAGGGCAAGTGAAAATTATTTGCGTATGCCCATCAAAATAAACCCATTATGGGTTTGACAATTTTTGCCCCAACTGTTAAGTTGGAACAATCTCACACGAGGCGGTGTGGGGGGCCACAGCATGTGCTGTGGCCTTTTTTTCTGCACGTCCACCTCACCCCTTCCCGATCTCGGCTCTATGGTGTTCGCCGAACCGCAGGAAACCCGGTCATAGCTCGACACCCAGTCGACAAACTCCTATAAGCCAGATCTCGATATGACCCAGACCTTTATGAACTCCGAACGCATCCCCGACCCTTGTGTTCTGATCATATTCGGTGCATCGGGCGACCTGACCCGACGCAAATTGGTGCCGGCCATCTGGCATCTGGAGCAACAAAATCGCCTACCCGAAGCCTTCGCCCTGGTCGGTGTAGCCCGCCGCGATTGGAACGATGAACTCTTTCGCCAGCAGATGCGCGAGTGCCTGATAGAATTTGTCGACGAGATCGACAACACTGCACTCGACGCTTTTCTCGCCAAACTCTACTATATCCGCGGCGAGTCCAACGATCCGAGCACCTATACCGCCCTCGAAGCGCGGCTCGAAACACTGGACCGAGAGCGCGACACAAGGGGCAATCGTTGCTTCTACTCCTCGGTACCTCCCCAGGTCTACCTCGATATTGTCTCGCAAATGGGTCATTCCGGTCTCAACCGCCAGTACTACAACGGGCACGGCTGGTGCCGGATCATCGTCGAGAAACCCTTCGGGCACGACTTCGACTCCGCCCGCGATCTCAATCGGGCTCTGCACCGCGTCTTTGCAGAAGAGCAGATCTACCGCATCGACCACTACCTAGGCAAGGAGACCGTGCAAAATATTCTGGTCTTCCGCCTGGGCAACTCGATCTTTGAGCCGTTGTGGAACAGGCGCTATCTCGACCACGTACAAATCACGGCTGCCGAAACCGTCGGTGTCGAGCACCGGGCCAGCTATTACGATCAATCAGGTGCGCTTAGGGATATGATTCAGAATCACCTGCTGCAGATCCTCTGCATCATCGCCATGGAACCTCCCTCTTCTTTTGATGCCGAGAGCGTGCGGCTCGAAAAGCTCAAGGTCCTCCGGGCCATCCGCCCTCTGCGCATCGGCCAGGTCGATCGCTACGCCGTCCGCGGACAGTATGGCCGGTGTTCGAACGAAGGTCGCGAAGTGCCGGGCTATCTGCAGGAGAGTGACGTACCCCCAGACTCTCGTACCGAAACCTTTGCCGCCCTAGAATTCACCATCGACAACTGGCGCTGGCAGGGTGTGCCGTTCTACGTCCGCACCGGCAAGCGGCTGAAAAAACGGGCCAGCACCATCACGCTGCAATTCCACCAACCACCGCACCTGCTCTTCGCCCGGGCCGACGCAATGCCCCCCAGCACCCTTACTATCCGCATCCAGCCCGCAGAGGGGATTTCGCTTTCCTTCAACGGCAAAATCCCTGGGCCGGATATCAATTTGGGCACGGTCGATATGGATTTCAGCTACGCCGATTCATTCGGAGGACGCACTCCAGAAGCCTACGAGACACTGATCCTCGACTCGCTACTCGGCGATGCCACGCTCTACTCGGACAGCGAGTGGATCGAAAAATCCTGGGAACTCCTGATGCCCATCCTTGACGCCTGGAAAGCACCTTCGTCGGGTGCAGTACCCACCTACGCATCTGGCTCCTCTGGTCCAGAGGAAGCCGATGCCCTACTCGACCAGGAGTGGAGGCAATGGACTCAACTTTGATCGTCGCAGGAGATATAGGCGGTACCAAAACCTATATCGCGTCGTTCGAACCATCCGCTCAGCACTTCGAGCCAGTAACCGAACGACGCTACGAGACCCGTTCCTATCCAAGCGCCGGCACCCTGCTCAAAGCTTTCGTCGACGAAACGCACACAGATCCAAAGCGGGTGGTGATGGGCGTGCCCGGCCCCGTGCGGCAGCTTCCCGTCCGCGCGGTTAATCTCCCCTGGCTCATCGACCCCGGGGAGATATCCTCCGCACTCGGTGGTACCGAAGTCCATCTGCTCAACGATCTGCAGGCAACATCTTACGGCACTCTGGCCTTGGAGCCGAGCGACCTCTCTCCGCTCAACACAGGCACTGAGGACAAAGAAGGTAATATCGCCGTCATCGCCGCCGGCACCGGACTTGGCGAGGGCGGTCTCTGCTGGGCACAAAATGGCTATGCGTCGATCGCCTCCGAGGGAGGACACTCGACCTTCGGGCCCAATTCGCCCATAGAGATCGATCTCTGGCACTTCCTCTACGAGCGCTACGGCCACGTCAGTTGGGAGCGGATTGTCTCGGGTCCGGGACTGGTCTCGATTTACGACTTTCTGCGCGAACGAGAGCCCGAACGCGAATCGGCTGCACTGCGCGAAGAACTGGAGTTGGGCGACCGCTCCGATGCAATCTCGCGCGCCGGTCTGGCAGGGAGTTGCGAACTCGCCACCACAACCCTCGATCTCTTCGTGTACCTCTACGGACGCGAAACGGGCAATCTCGCACTGAAGCTGATGTCCTCGGGCGGGGTTTTCGTCGGCGGGGGTATTGCCCCCAAAATCCTCGCAAAATTGCGCGACGGGCGATTTATGCAAGGCTTTTTGGACAAGGGCCGCATGGGCGAGCCGCTGGCGGCGATTCCGGTCCATGTCGTACTCAACGACAAGACCGCGCTACTGGGTGCCGCCTACTGGGGTACTCAGCTTTAGCTAAGAGATCTGGAGGGGGAAACGCCCCGGGATTGAGGCGGCAAACAACGCACGGCGAGCAAGACTCCCTCCACCACGACATCCGTTAGCCTCGCCGGCAAAAAACAACGAGACCAGGGCCTGAGCGCCAACTCTCGCCCTCCAGCCAGTATTCGACCGCTCCCCTCGGTGACAATCAGAATCGAAAAGCGTCCATCGCTGTCCAGGCGCAAATTATCGCGACACTCCACCCGACGCAACTCCAACCGATCCGTTTGCGGCGCTAGCACTGATTCCTCCCGACCTCCATCCGCCTCGGCAACGATTTCGATCTGCGGTCCGAAACGCTCCTTGACCTCGGATAATGGATACTCCGCATAGTCGAAAAGATCCAGCACCCGTTCCAATCCCAACCCCATCGTCCGCGCCGATTCGTCAAGCGTGAGTCCCCCATGAGCGTACTCACAGCGGACCACGTAATCGGTCGGCTCCTGAATCTCCACCATAAAGATCCCCGGCCCAATTGCATGCGGCACCCCCCCTTCGATCAACAACACATCTCCAGACTTAACCGGCACCTTGTCGAAACAACCCACCATCGCCGCCAAATCTTGCTCCGCTATGATCCGCCGCCACACCCGAGGAGTCGGCGGTCGCTGGAAACCCAGATAGACCCAGGCTTCCTCCTCTCGCGTTGCCAGAACCCACCAGGCCTCGGTCTTTCCGCTCTCAGCCCCTAAATGCTCCCTAGCCCAACTCACCGAGGGATGGGCCTGAATATGCAAGCGCATCGCCGCATCGAGTAATTTGACCAGCAAATGAGGTTGTGCCCCATAGGCAGCAACATGGGCTCTACCCAGTGCCCTATCGGGATCCGTCCGATACAACTCCTCCATCGAATACTCGATCCCATCAGCTCCGCGCGCACTCCCGACCCCCTCGTCGGGTAAATTCTCCCGCCCCATATTCACCGCCCGCGTTGCCGACCCCACCCAATCCTCGGGAAAGTGACCATCCTCCCCTACCTGTCCCGCAATCTTATCGAGGGTCGCGCCACCGCGATACGTGCGCCAAACCCGATTGGGCAGAATTTCAAAAACCTGGTCGTAGTCTATCCCCATCCTAACCTTCCTGCCCGGGCGAACCATGGATCGAAAGCAAAACTGCTGCGGCACTGCAAACGCAGGCCTGGAACCACACCCATATCTACTTCCGATAATCCAGCGGCGGCTCCCGATCTCCCAGTAGTGGCGTATATACAAACTCCGTTCCCCGCCTCTGCACCAATTCCTCCTGTGCCACTCGCACTAAACTAGGATCTCTAAATAAGTCTACTGCCGTCAATGCCAA
>JACLAC010026691.1_pt1 | contig 25747 bp, 27 predicted proteins | sample 8027881 | NCBI WGS metagenome assembly JACLAC01 (sample SAMN15725517, study PRJNA655200) | protist metagenome | isolation source: fluorescence activated cell sorting (FACS) single amplified genomes of... | place: Spain: Blaines Bay Microbial Observatory, Mediterranean Sea | collected 2016-01-19 | reverse complement strand
TTTTTTACAAGCTCATTTGTAATTAAATCTTCTTTTGTGCCATTTGCTATTACTTTGCCTTGATTTATTACAATTGATTCAAAGCATATATCTAAAGCTTCCCTCACATTGTGATCAGTTATTAGAATACCCACATCGCTTTGAGCAACTAGTTTTAATATCTTCTGAATTTCTTCAATTGCTATTGGATCAATGCCTGCAAATGGTTCATCTAAGAGAATAATTTTTGGATCAGCTGCAAGTGTTCTTGCTATCTCGACTTTCCTTCTCTGACCTCCAGATAATTGTCTTCCTTTAGATTCAAGAATATCTTGAAGACCAAAATCTTCAATTGATTTATCCAAAAAGTTTTTAATTTCTTGCTCTGAATTATAGGAAAGTTCTGCAAGACCAAGGAGATTCTCTTTCACAGTTAGATCAAGAAAAATAGATGGCTCTTGAGGTAAATATTTTATGCCTAATTTTGACCTCTCATGCATTGGAAGCTTTGTTAGATCATCATTACCAAGAAAAATCTTACCTTTATCAGATTTAATCAAACCAGCTATAGTATAAAACGTCGTGGTTTTTCCAGCCCCATTTGGGCCAAGCAATCCGTATATATTTCCAGCGCTAATTGAAAAACTAATATCATTTATGATTTTTTTATTATTTATGCTTTTAGAAATATTCTTAACTTTTAACATAATCAATTTGATTCTATAAAACCTGAGCTGGGACTAAATATTATTTTCTCAGATGAGATTGTCATATTATCGTATTTCATTTTTGCATTTCCAATAAGGTGAACCTTTTCATTATTATAGAAAACAATTTTTGACGCGCTGCCATAGAAATCTTTTTTATTATCAAGTGATTTTAATGAAGAAGGATTTCCAGTTATTTCAATAATTTTTGTATCATTGTCATATATAGCCTTGTTTGCGTTTATCAAGACCATCCCTGAATCAATAGATATGTTTTCGCTGAAGATTACTTTATTTTCATTATTAGCAATATTTACCTTGTCTGAATTTATAACCAGATCATCTGGTTCACCTGCATAAAGAGAACAAGCCAGAAATAATGATAAAATTTTTTTTATCATATAGTTATATTATCCTTGCCTGTATCAAATCATGCATTGATAGTATCCCAATAATTTCATCATCATTGCTCTCAACAGCAAGTACGAAAATTTTATTTTCTTCCATTAATTTTGCTGCATCTATTGCTAACACATCACTATTTATTTTGATAAAGTTTTTTGTCATCACCTCTTCAATATATGTTGTATCTATATTGGTAGAATTATTAATACACCTTCTTAAATCACCGTCTGAGAATATACCTATTATATTATTGCCATTATTAACCAAAGTTACACCAAGCTTTTTTTCAGTCATTTCTAACAAAGCATTAGTCAAAAGAGTGCCTTTGGAAACTTTTGGCAAGTCATCTCCCTTATGCATCAGATCAGAAACTCGAGTTATAAGCTTTTTACCCAATTTTCCAGCTGGGTGCGAACTAGCAAAATCATCTTTGGTAAAACCCTTTGCTTCAAGCAAAGCAATTGCGAGAGCATCTCCAAATGCCAAGGCAGCTGTTGTGGATGATGTTGGGGCAAGATCTAGTGGACAGGCTTCCTCTGACTTTACGACTATAGGTATATCAGAACCTTTTGCCATTGTAGACATTTGATTGCTTGATATAGAAACAATTAATTTAGATAGTCTTTTAATAGAAGGCATAATATTGATTATTTCATCAGTCTCTCCAGAATTTGAGATCAATATAACTATATCTTCCTTATCAATAAGACCCATATCCCCATGGGCTGCCTCTGTTGGGTGGATGAATACTGATTTTGTTCCTGTGCTTGATAAGGTTGCTGCTATTTTTTGTCCAATATGGCCAGATTTTCCAATACCCATAATGACTAACTTACCTTTACTTTCAAGCGCACTTAAACAAAGTTTCTCAAAATTTGAATCAAGTTGATTTGACAAATCAGAGACAGCTTTCGCTTCTATTTGAAATGTATTTTTTGCTGATTGCAGAAAGTTATATTTTTTCATAAGGCCGCATTTTAATTTTATCAACTGTTATAATAAATCAATGTTGGCCAATCATAAAAATTATTTCTTCTCAATTTTTTTTGTACTTTGTTCTTTCGAAACAAATGCAGAGGAAAATCCATATATCTATATTGATACAAATGCCCAATTAATGGTTGAAACTCTTAAAAAAAATAAGCAATTGTTTGCTAATGATAGAGATTTATTTGAAGATAAAATTAAAGAAATCTTTGAACCAATGATTGATTTTAGGCTTATAGCAGCATCTGTGATGGGTAAGAAATATTATTTTAAAGCAACAAAAGATGAAAGAGTTGAGTTTATTGAAATCTTTAAAGACTCTCTTCTTGATACCTATGCTGAAACATTAGCTCAATGGGAAGACCAAGTTATTGAAACTATTTTTGTAGAATACGATAGTGAAAAAGCTCCTAAAAGTATTGAAGTTAAACAAGAGTTAAATACAGGTGATAGCATTTATCCTATACTTTACAAACTCAGAAAAACAGAAAATGGCTGGGCTATTATAAATATAATAATTAATGGGGTTAATCTAGGTCTTACGTTTAGAAATCAATTCAGGGCTCTTGCTGATGAACATGATGAAAATGTGACACTGACTATTAAGAATTGGGTTTCTGATGCGGGGAATGCTGGAATAGATGGATAAAGATATTTTAAAAAAAATAATTATTGATGAAATTAAAGATGCAGATATTGCTTTTGTAGGAGATGATTGCAATTTAAAGCTATCAGTTACTTCAAATCAATTTTCAGGAGTGCCAATCATTCAACAGCATCGTATGATCTTAAATCTATTAAGAGATAATTTTGAATCTGGCGAGCTTCATGCTCTCAGTTTAGAGACACATTCAAAAGAATAATGGAAAAATTACTAATTAGGGGAGGCAACAAGCTCTCAGGAAAAATAAATTGTAGCGGTGCAAAGAATGCGGCATTACCAATGATTGCCGCAACAATTCTATCTGATAAAGATATTACTTTAAAAAATTTACCTTACCTTCAAGATATAACAACTATGTTTGAGTTATTGGGTTCAATGGGAGCAAACATAACTTTAGATGAAAGCATGAACTTTATTATCTCATCTTCAGATATGCATGATACCGAAGCTAGGTATGAATTAGTAAAAACTATGCGAGCTTCCATTTTGGTATTAGGTCCTTTGGTTGCAAAATTTGGAAAAGCCAAAATCGCTTTACCAGGAGGTTGTGCTATTGGTTCAAGGCCAGTTAATTATCATCTAGACGCATTAGAGCAATTAGGGGCATCAATAAATTTAGAAAATGGATATATAGAAGCAACTGCCGGAAGATTAAAGGGTGCAAATATTAAATTTGAAGGAGTTACTGTTACTGGCACTGAAAATATAATGATGGCAGCTACATTAGCTGAGGGCCAAACAAGACTTACTAATGTTGCAATGGAGCCTGAGATCGAAGATTTAGCAGATTTATTAAATGCTATGGGAGCAGATATAACCGGGGCTGGTTCAAATGAGATTGTTATCAATGGCGTTGAGCGCTTGAATGGAACATCATATGACATACCCGCTGATAGAATTGAAGCAGGCACATACCTTGTAGCAGCTGCTGTTACTCAGGGTGATGTTGAGATAACTGGGATCGCAGCAAATAGACTAACAAATGTTATAAATAGGTTGCGTGATACAGGTGCAAAAATTAAAACATCTGAAGATTCAATATTTCTTAAAATGGATGATAGGCCTATGCCAGTTGATATTACAACCGCGCCATTTCCAGGTTTTCCAACTGATATGCAAGCACAATTTTCTGTATTAAATGCTATAGCAGAAGGTAGGTCTATTATAAATGAAACTGTATTTGAGAATAGGTTTATGCATGTCCAGGAGCTAAATAGGATGGGTTGCGACATCCTTGTATCCGGAAATACTGCTAATATTACAGGTGTCAATAAACTTTCAGGAGCACCTGTAATGGCAACAGACTTAAGAGCTTCAGCAAGCCTTATATTGGCTGGATTATGTGCTATGGGCGAAACTGTTGTTGATAGAATTTATCATATTGACAGAGGGTATGAGAGGATAGAAGAGAAATTGAATTATTTAGGCGCTAACATCACAAGATTACCAAATTAATTTATCTAGCTTTTACTTCAATATCGACTGCGACTAATTTTTTTCCATCAAAATATTTTATATTTATAAAGTCTCCTGGAGATGCCATTTTTATAGATTGGGTTAAGTTTTTCCAGGATGCTTGCAAGCCATTCACCTCAACAATGTGATGATCAGATCGAAGACCCTTCTCATAAATACCCTTGTTTTCTTCTATCTCTAAAATCTTTAGAGACTTATATATGCTATTGTCTATCAATAATTGAGATGATGTTACACGAAAATTGCCAATCCACGCTTTTCTGACTTTGCCAAATTTTATTATTTCAGATGCAATTTGAACAATTTTTTCTGAGGGTATTGCAAAACCAAGCCCCTGATATGCTCCAGTCTTAGAATAAATTTTAGTATTAATTCCAATCAAGTTTCCTTCTGTATTTATCAGAGCTCCTCCTGAATTACCTGGATTTATGGCAGCATCGGTTTGTATGAGGTTGAGATAGGGATTTCCATATTCTCTGCCTGTTGCACTTATTATTCCACTTGTAACTGAAATTCCTATTCCGTAAGGATTTCCAATTGCAAGAACCTCATCACCTACACGAAGATTATCACTGCTTCCAATTGAGATTGGCTCCAAATCTAATTGAGTGTCAATTTTTAAAATAGCTATATCAGAATTTTTATCAAAACCTATAACATTTGCATTAACTTCATAATCATTAATCTTAATAATTATATTCCTAGCCTTATTGATTACATGATAATTCGTTACTATATAGCCATCTTTCGAGAATATTACACCAGAGCCCAAAGTATTTGGTGAGGATCTTAATTGTGAGTTATTGTAACCCCACAAACTCACCACTGATGGCGTAGCTTTTTTTGATGCATTTACAAATTTACCGTTTCCATTGATTGTAAATACAAACAAACCTATTATTAAGATCGCTAAAAGAAATAAAGATAGATAATTTTTCATAATTTATAATGCTAGTTGACAAAAATATCATTGATGACCTTAAAAACCAAGGCATTGAACCAGATATTCCACAGCTTGATTTTATTCATAGAGCTATAAAAATTCAGCCAAGCAAAAAAAATTTGCTTTCACGTCTAGTTTTGCCAAAAAGGGCTTCTTCAACAAGCGGCATATATTTGTGGGGTAAAGTTGGAAGAGGAAAGACAGTTATCTTAAGAAGTCTATATAAGCAATTAAATTTAAGGAAAGCTGAGTTTCATTATCTTGATCTCATGCGATTAATTCATTCAAAACTAAAAGATTATAGGGGCTCAAAGAATCCACTAGATAAGGTTAATAATTATTTTTACTCAAAATATGATGTTTTATTAATTGATGAGTTTCAGGTTGAAGATGTTGCCGATGCCATGATCCTTTCAAATATCATCAAAGCATTTATAGATAAAGGTGTTTATTTATTTTTATCATCAAATGCTCATCCTAATGATTTGTATAAGAATGGACTTCAAAGAGAAAAATTCATAGAAGTTATGCAATTCATGCAAGAAAGGGTTGAAGTTTTTGAGCTTAAGGGTGAGCATGATTATAGGTTAAAAAATATCTATGAAATAACTAAAGAGGGCCATGGCTCTTACTCTGATAAACAAATAAGATCAATAATAAAACTTAATTTTAATATAGAAGAAAATCTTAATACTTTTTTTGAAGTAAATGAGAGAAGTTTTAAATGTATTGCAGAAAATCATGATTTTTTATGGGTCTCATTTAAAAACTATTTTAGTCAACCAACTGGAGCGAATGATTTTGAAGAAATATGCAATAAATACAAGTGGATATTTATAAATGACTTTTCAATTCTTGATGACTCTAATTCTGATCTGATTAGACGTTTTATAGCGTTTATAGATATTGCTTATATTAATAAAGTCAATATCAGTTTTTTTTATGAGGGGATTAGGCCTGAAGATATATATAAAGGTGAGACGATGTCGCTGCTATGGGAGAGGTGTGAAAGCAGATTAATAGAAATGGGAACTGATGAGTATTTATCAAATAAAAAAAATTAATTTAAATGCATTAAATTATTGCTAATTTTGCCCTTAAACATTAATATTCGCATCTTATTATTATTTGTATATGAAAACATTCGCACTAAAAAAAGAAGAAGTCCAAAGACAATGGTATGTCATAGATGCATCAGACAAAGTTTTGGGCAGATTAGCAACCAAAGTAGCTGATAGAATTAGAGGAAAAGATAAACCTACTTTTACTCCTCACACTGATGGTGGTGACTATGTTATCGTCATTAACGCAGAAAATATAAAAGTAACTGGTAATAAATTTAACGATAAAAAATATTACAAACATTCTTTATATCCAGGCGGATTAAAAACCAAAACTTTTAGAGAAGTTATGGAAAAAAATCCTGAAAGAATTATTGAGGATGCAGTCAAAGGAATGCTCCCAAAAAACAAACTAGGTAAATCTATGATCAAAAAATTAAAAGTTTTCTCAGGATCAGAGCATAGCCATGAATCACAACAACCTATAGAGTGGAATCCAACAATATGACATCTGAAGTTCATTACGCAACAGGAAGAAGAAAAACATCATCAGCAAGAGTTTATTTAACCAAAGGCAATGGTGAAATAAGTGTTAACGATAGAGCGCTTGATGTATATTTTGGAAGAAAGGTCGCACAGATGTTAGTTTTACAACCACTTGAACTTACTAATTTATCTGAAAAGGTTAATTTAAACATTAAAGTTCAGGGTGGTGGAAACTTTGGGCAAGCTGGTGCTATTAGGCATGGTATTTCAAGAGCTTTAATATCATTTGATGAAGAGCTAAGAGGGCAGCTTAAAAAAGCTGGCCTTCTTACTAGAGACTCAAGAAGAGTCGAAAGGAAGAAGCCTGGTCTTGTAAAGGCAAGAAAGAGCAAACAGTTTTCAAAACGATAATTTTTTATTAAGTTTACCAAGATTATTAATGTTATAATCTCGGCGTTTTTAATATTTAAATCACATAGCTACCCACAAGCTTATGCAAGAAAAAGACAAGACAAGAAGAAAAGTTTTAATAGGGCTTACTAGTGCTGTAGGTCTATCAGGAATCCCATTTGCTGCAACACCATTTATTGCTGCATGGAATCCAAGTGCAAAAGCAAAAGCATCAGGTGCCTCAGTAAAAATAGACGTATCTAAAATGAGGTATGGCCAGCAAATACAAGTTGCATGGAGAAAACAACCTGTGTTTGTTTTAAGGCACACTAAAGAAAGTTTAGGCAACCTTGGGCTATCAGTTCCAAAATTGGCTGATCCAAATTCTGATGCAATTGAAGAACCTTACAAAAATTTATCACCAACTAGAAGCCAAAGCAATGAATACTCTGTTCTCACAGGCGTTTGTACGCACCTTGGCTGCTCACCGAAATACTACCCTGAAGTAGAGCCAAAGGCTTGGGATGCGTCATGGTCTGGAGGTTTCTTTTGCCCCTGCCATGGATCAATGTTTGATATGGTTGGAAGAGTCTATAAAGGCGTCCCAGCCCCAACTAATTTAATCGTACCTCCTCATTTCTTTGATGGAGATATTTTGACAATAGGTGAAGACAAAGGAGTTGCATAAATGAATCAAATCTTTTCAAATATTTTTAACTGGGTAAATCATAGATTACCAATCGTTAATACTTTTGAAAGACATTTATCAAAACATCCTGTTCCTAAAAAAGTTAATTTCTGGTACCTGTTTGGTGCTCTTGCCTCAGTTGCATTAATTATTCAAATTGTTTCAGGTATATGGTTGATTATGCCTTACGAGAATACAGAAGAAGGCGCATTTGCTTCGATTGAATACATAATGCGAGATGTTGATTATGGTTGGGTCATAAGATACATGCATACCACAGGCGCCTCTTTATTTTTTGCTGTAGTTTATCTGCACATGTTTAGAGGTTTACTATATGGCTCCTATCAAAAACCAAGAGAGTTGGTGTGGATATTTGGTTGTACTATTTACTTAGCTATGATGGCTGAAGGCTTTTTGGGATATGTTTTACCTTATGGTCAAATGTCTTATTGGGGAGCCCAAGTTATCATTTCCCTATTTGGTGCTATACCTTACGTTGGAGAATCATTAGAACTATGGGTCAGAGGTGATTACTATATATCTGGTATAACGGTCTCAAGATTTTTTGCTCTTCATGTTGTTGCACTACCTTTGGTTCTAATAGCTCTTGTTTTTCTTCATCTAGTTGCGCTACATGAGGTCGGTGCTGGTAATCCAGAAGGAGTTGATATCGAAGAGCATTTAGATGACGATGGAATACCTTTAGATAGCGTCCCATTTTTCCCTTATAAAGTTTTAAATGCGCTTGTTGGCATTGGGGTCTTTATGACAGTATTTGCAATAATTATGTTCTTTTTCCCAGAGGGCGGAGGCTACTTTATTGAAATGGCCAATTTTGAAGAAGCTAATCCTCTTGTAACCCCTGAACATATTGCGCCTGTTTGGTATTATGCTCCATACTACACAATGCTTAGAGCTGTTCCAGATCCTTTAGGTGGGCTCTTAGTAATGGGCTCTGCTGTTGCAATATTTTTTGTTGTTCCATGGTTAGATAGAAGCAAAGTTGCCTCAATAAGATATAAAGGTATTTATAGCAAGATTGCATTAGCGATGTTTGCAATTAGCTTTATAACACTTGGTTATCTTGGAACTGTCGGCGTTACTGAGGTAAGAAAGATAGTAAGTTTAATCTGTACCGTTTTATATTTTGCATATTTTCTTTTGATGCCAATTTACACAAAATTTGAAACTACAAAAGAGGTACCTAACCGTCTATGAATATGAAACTCAAGTGTTTTTCATGCATTGTATTTTTAACAATATTTACTATGAATATAGATGCTGCTGAAGGCGGTCCTTGCAAGGATTATGGAGACTGTGACGAGTTTAATTATTCATTAAATGATATTGAATCTCTTCAGAGAGGTGCATCCACCTACTTAAATTATTGCTATGGCTGTCATTCACTTCAGTACTCAAGATGGGGAAGGGTAGCAACTGATCTAAAAATTCCTGAAGAACTTTTCTTTGATAACTTAGTTTTTGATAATACCATTAAAGCTGGAGACCTTATGAAAGGAGCCATGTCAAAAGATGATTCTGCAGACTGGTTCGGAGTAGCACCACCAGATCTTACACTTGTCACAAGATCTAAAGGCGATAATTGGGTATATACATACCTTAGAGCATATTATGAAGATTCATCTAAGCAATATGGAGTAAACAATTTAGTTTATCCTGGGACAGCGATGCCAAATGTCTTGGTTGACCTTCAGGGTAGTCAAAAGTTAGTTTGTAAGGATGTTCCCGTTATTGGAAAAAATGGCGGTGAGAAAAGAGATGAAGCTGGAAATACAATCACAAAAGAAAATTGCGGTTATTTAAAAGTAGCTGAAGGTGAAGGGTCTTTATCAAAGGATGAGTTTGATATTCTTATCTATGATTTAACCAATTTTTTAGTTTATGTTGGTGAGCCAGCGAAAGCTGAACGAGAAAGAATTGGATGGTATGTTATATTTTTCTTTGTGATTTTTACAGCACTATCATCTCTTTTATATAGAGAGTATCAAAAGGACTATCACTAGAAGTTAATTAGGGGAAAATTATGATTTTATATTCAGACAGAGATGATCACTATAGTCAAAGAGTAAGAATAGTTCTTGCTGAAAAAGATATTACAGCAGAAATTAGAGAATCTTCTTTAGAAGACACTCCTGATGAAATTTTGTCAATAAACCCTTATCACAAACTACCAATTCTTGTAGATAGAGATCTAGCCTTACATGACCCATCCGTTATGATGGAATATCTTGACGAAAGGTTTCCACACCCTCCATTACTCCCGGTCTACCCAGTTACAAGAGCTAATAGCAGAACTCTAATGTTAAGAATTGATAAAGAATGGTGTCCTATCCTTGATACTTTAATAGAGGCCAAGCTTTCCGAAAAGGAATCAATGAAGTTAAGAGAGGAACTTCTTCACGAAATCTCTTCCATTGCCCCGACTTTTAAAGAATTTAAATTTTTCATGAGCGATGAATTTACTCTAGTAGATTGCTGTCTCGCACCAATTCTTTGGAGACTTCCATCCATAGGTATTAAGCTTCCAGTCAATAGACATCTAAAACCTTTGCTTGATTATCAGAAAAAAGTATTTGAAAGACCTGGATTCTTAGATAGTCTTTCGTCACTTGAGAGGGATTTAAAAGAAGAAGAGTAAGGCTAGTTACTTGCAACTTTACCTAAGATAAATTCTCTTTCATTGCATTCGTATTGATCATAATTAATAATTGATAGGTCTGAACTGACTTCAGCCCTTGAGATTCCAGATGCATATAATCTTTCCTGCATAAGAAGTTCGCCTAAGATATATTTATCAAAAATCTCTTCTACATTAATATTTTTGAAATCTTTTAACATTAGATTATTAATTGTCACATTTGAAAGCGGTAAATATACACCTTCGTAGTCAATAATTTTCTTTGGATCACCAATCTTATAAAGCATATCTGTGCTTGCGAAAATAGGAAAATCTAAAACATAATTTTTTAATATTGGTATCAATGTTTTAGCATCCTCATATTCAAGAATTACGTATATTTTTTTGATGTCTTGTTTTTTTCTTGGAGTAAATTTTATTTCTGAATTCAAATCTAATCTTTGCAACTTAGATTTTCTATTTTTGCTTTCATAAATTCCAAGTGATTTTGAAATTAGGTCATCATACATTTTGTTATTTACTCTAGAGTATGAAGCTTCAGGATAGAATTTTTTTAAACCATTTACATAATTTTCATATTCATCTCCAAAGATAACAAGGACTTCATCCTCAGAGCCGGTTTGGCTTTGAAAAATAATCTTTTCTAAATATTGGCGTTGATCATTTGAATATGAGTTACAGAAATTACCTACAGGTTTATTTAGCAGATCTTGATCGACATAAACACCATTTTCATTAAAGATAAGATCTGATCTTTGCGTGCGTTCTAATGATAATTTAATTAATAAGTCTTTATTCTTATCATTAGTATTAAAAAAATACCTGATAGAGTCTTTGCTATAAATTTTTTTAGAATTATTTATAGAGGCTAGAACTTTTTTCTTTAAATTTCCATCCAAAGTGTGTAGATAATTAATTAATAATGATTTTTCCTCATTTGTGAGAGATTTATACGACAAAGATTTTTGTATTACTTTTGATAGGTCAGTTCGAATGCTATCATCAAGCTCCACATCAATATCAATTGGATCGAGCTTATCGCCATTTATATATAAGGATGAAGCATTGTTATTAACGCAACTTGAAAGAAAAAGTATAATCCAAAGAAATGTTAAGCTACGTTTCATAATTTATTAATAATGTTATATTTTATCGCAACGCCAATTGGTAACCTAAATGATATATCACTTAGATCAATTGATCTTCTAAAAAATACAAATTATATATTTGCTGAAGATACTAGAAATACCAAGAAGCTTTTAGATTTTTTGGATATTAAAAAGAAAGTTCAATCTTTTCATGAGCACAATGAAAAAGATATTACGCCTAAGATTCTTTCAATATTAAAAGATAAAAGCGATGTAGTTATAGTTTCAGATGCAGGAACTCCTGCAATCTCTGATCCCGGCTATTATTTGCTAACTCAATGTATAAAAAACGAAATTAGCTACACGGCATTACCAGGACCATCAAGCGTAACTAATGCTTTGCTATTGTCAGGCATGCCTCCATCTAGCTTCCTGTTTTTAGGATTTATTCCAAAAAAAGGCAAGCCTAAGCACAATTTTCTAGAATCAATCGGTAAAACCCAACATACAACAATATTATTTGAAACTGCTAAAAGGATAGAAAATACAATATCTATTCTGAATAATTTATATCCTCAGGGTATTGATATGGCTATTTGTAGAGAAATGACAAAAATACATGAAGAAGTCATTAGAGGCAGCTCAACAGAGCTTGCGGAACTTATAAAATTAAATAAATTAACTCTCAAAGGTGAGATGGTTTTGGTATTAAGATTTTCAGATCCTAGCAGGGGTTTTGAAATAGACGAATCAATAATGAAAGCTTTTTTAGATAAGCTGCCCCCTAAAGATGCTGCAAAGTTATTATCGTTAGTCTCAAGAGAATCTAAAAGAGAAATTTATAAACAATTATTAGATTTATAAATAATTTTATTGATATTATAATTATCTTGAGTTGGTCGAACGATCGCTGTATTTGCAGAGGAAAGTCCGGACTTCACAGAGCAAGGTGCCAGGTAACTCCTGGGAAGCGCAAGCTTACGGAAAGTGCAACAGAAAATATACCGCCAATTTTTATTGGTAAGGGTGAAATGGTGGGGTAAGAGCTCACCGCTTAAATGGAGACATTTGAGGCTTTGTAAACCCCAACCTGAAGCAAAACCAAATAGAAATCCTATCAGGTTGCTCGCCTGGGATTTGGGTAGGTTGCTAGAGCGTTATGGCAACATAACGTCAAGATAGATGATCGTTGATTACAGAATCCGGCTTATAGACCAACTCTTTCTTTTATAAGTGTGTAAAAGTGTGAAAAAAAATGTTTAAAGTGTGTAAATTATGCTATATACTTTTTAACATGTACGGATTTAACACAGTTTCAATAGATGCAAAGGGAAGAATAGCGATACCTGCTAAATATAGAAACTACTTAGAAAAAACAAACGAAAAGATAATCTCTATAACAAGAGATCCACAGTATCCATCTTTAAAAGTTTATTTTGGTTCTCAATGGCAACAAATTTCTCACCATTTAGAGTCCCTGCAAAGCCTTGATCCGGTAGTGAGAAAAATACAATGGACCATATTAGGAAATGCTAGTGTAAATGAATTTGATCCATCTGGGAGGATGTTGGTAAATATCCCAACTGAGCTCAGAGAGTATGCAGAGATTAATGAGAAAAATAAATTGTGTCTTGTTGGCATGGGAAATAAATTTGAAATTTGGGAGCATGAGAATTGGTCTTCACGACAAAATGGTGGACCACTTTCTACTGAAATCTTAGATATTGTTTTACCAGAAACAATTAAATCTATGTCATTTTAAAAGGGGATTATTATGAATTGGGAAGTAATTGGTCAAGAAATAGAAAACGCTAAAATAAAAGTTGTTGGTGTCGGAGGAGCAGGCGGGAATGCTGTAATCCATATGATTAATCATAATATTGAAGGTGTTGATTTTATTTGTGCCAACACAGATACCCAAGCACTTTCAGAAGCCAATGGAGCAATTTCTCTTAAACTTGGCAACGGTTTAACAAAAGGTTTAGGCGCAGGTGCAGATCCAGATATAGGAAGAAAAGCAGCTGAGAGCGATAGAGGTGCTATAGAAGAGCTTCTTAGTGGCGCAGATATGATATTTATAACTGCAGGAATGGGCGGAGGTACAGGAACAGGAGCTGCTCCAGTTATTGCGTCAATCGCAAAAGAAATGGGAGCTTTAACAGTTGCTGTTGTAACGAAACCATTCAAATTTGAAGGTAAAAGGAGAATGTCTGCTGCAGAAAAAGGCCTGGCATCTCTTGTTGAAGAAGTAGATAGCCTCATAACAATACCAAATCAAAAACTATATGAAATTCTGGGCGGAAATACTCCTATGCAAGAAGCTTTTGCAAAAGCTGATGATGTCTTAAAAGGAGCTGTGCAGGGAATATCTGACATTATCATGAAAAAAGGTCATATTAATGTTGACTTTGCTGATGTTAAAACCGTAATGTCTGAAAAAGGAATTGCAATGATGGGTACTGGAAGATCTAGCGGAAAAGATAGAGCGATTGAAGCTGCAACTCAAGCAGTAAAAAGCGAACTCTTAGAAGATATTAATCTTAAAAATGCTAGAGGCGTCTTAGTAAATATTACTGCAAAAGAGCCAACACTTAATGATCAAACAGATGTTGCAGATATTGTTGATGAAATTTGTAGTGAAGAAGCTAATATCATTTACGGTTTAGTTTATGACGAGACAGTAGAAGAAGACCTCTTGGTCACAATTGTAGCTACAGGAGTTGATCAAAGAGGGCCTTCATTAGCAATTGATAATCAGCCTTCTATTAAATTAAATCCTGTTGGTCTAAATAGAGAAAAACAACCCAGTCAAAAAGTTGGCACATCGTCTGCAGAGGAAATTAACTTCCTCGATGTGCCTACTTTTATGAGAAAGCAAGTAGATTAAAATGCTTCACTTTCCAGTCCTTCTGGAAGAATCGCTAAGATATTTAATTTCTAACAAAGATGGCAATTACATTGACTGTACATATGGTAGAGGCGGCCATTCTCAAAAAATATTAGACGAAATAACCGCTAGCGGAACTCTTACTGCATTTGATAAAGACCCAGAAGCAATAGCAGATGCAAAACAGATTAATAGCAGTCAATTCACAGCAATTAACTCTTCATTTAACAAACTTGAAAGTTATTTCAAAGAGAATTCAGTAGATGGTATTTTGTATGATCTAGGTACTTGTTCAACGCATTTTGATGATGGTGATAGAGGCTTTAGTTTTATAAATAATGGCCCTTTAGATATGCGTTTCAACAATACAAAAGGTAAGCCACTTTATGATTGGATTAATAATGCATCCCATGATGAGATACTTAAAGTTCTATACGAATATGGTGACGAGAAGCATGGAAAGTTAATTACAAGGAAAATTTTAGAATATAGAGAAAAACAAAAAATATTAACAACATTTGATTTAGCAGATTTAATAAAAGATTGTTATCCAGATAAGAATAAAAAAATTCATCCTGCAACTAAGTCATTCCAAGCTTTTAGAATTTTTATAAATGATGAGTTAAATGAAATTAATCAGTCTCTCAATCAGGCAATGAAAATCTTAAAAAAAGATGGCCGAATAGTCGTCATATCCTTTCATTCACTTGAAGATAATCTTGTAAAAAATTTTTTTAAGCCAAATAAATTAGAGTTTCCAAAAGATATACCAATAAATACTATCGAAGATGAGAAATTTAAATGTATTGCAAAAAAAATAAGGCCTAGCACAGATGAGATTAATATAAATTCAAGATCCAGAAGTGCGATTATGAGGGTATTTAAGAAATTATGAGTTTAAATTCAAAAACTTTTGTTATTTTCCTACTCATTTTTTTCATAACTTTTTTATCTTTTGAAAATATTAAACTTTCATGGGAGGTTGCCAAACTTCATCAAAATAATGAAAACCTCCAAGTTGAATATAATAAATTCAAAGATCATAATTTGAAGTTGGTCACCCAATACCACTCAGAAAATTCGATTGCAATTATTGAAAAACAATCTAAAGAAGTTCTTGGTATGTTAAAAAAGAAACCAATAACAATTACGAATAATGAAGAAGGCAAATAAATACATAAATATAAGACTTTTGCTGGTATGCGCTGCATTGTCACTAGCCATCATAAGTGTAGTAACTAAACTGGTTTTATTGAGCATTTCAGATGGGGTTTTTTTACAAAATGAAGGTAAAAAACGTTATATAAAATACAGAGAGATTAAATCAGTTAGAGGTGGTATTTATGATAGAAATAATTTTCCTCTAGCAATCTCTATAGTTAATTATGATTTATATGCATTGAGTGGATTAACAAAAAATGAGCTCAAAAAAGTAAATGTTGTTTTGGATAATGAACTTAATTTTGATAAAAATTTTCTTTTTAAGAAAAAGACTTTGCTTAAAAAGAATATTACTCCAACAGAACATATTGCTTTAAAGGAATTAAATTTAAATAGGCTCGAAGTAGAAGTTAGACATAGTAGGCATTATCCTCTTGGAGACCAGATAGCTCCATTGGTTGGTTTTTATGGAAAAGATGGCGCTCAAGAAGGCTTAGAGATGAGTTACAACTTTTTATTAGATGGGATCAATGGTAGAGAGAAATTATATAAAAATGCTAAACAAGAAATTATTTCAAAACCCATCGAGGTAATTAATAGAGTTCCAGGTAAAGATATCATTTTAACTATTGATTCAACTATTCAATTTTATGCATACAAATATCTGGCTGAAGCTGTAAAAAATAATAATGCAAAGTCAGGAAGCGTTATAGTTCTGGATAATAAAGAGGGTGAAATATTAGCAATTGCAAGCTACCCATCATATAACCCGAATGACCCAATGAGATCTATACAAAAGAATAGAGCATTAGTTGATGCGTATGAATTTGGTTCTGCAATAAAACCAATTCTTCTATCTTTTGCAATTGATGAAGAAGTTATAGATTTGGACGAAGAAATTTATACTCCCCAACGATTCGAGATTGAAAATAAAATTATCTCAGATCCTAAAAACCACCAATCATTGAAACCTATGGATATTATTGCCTATTCTAGTCAAGTTGGAGCAACAAAAGTTGCTCTAAAAACAGGATATGACAGCATTAAAAAAAATTATATTAATTTTGGATTTTCAAAGCCTATTTCAATTAATTTTCCATCATCATCATTGGGGTATTTCAATTTTAAAGATAGCGTGAGTGATAGGGAGCTTGCAGCGTTGGGATATGGCTATGGCTTCGAAGTTAGCCCATATCAATTAGCAAGCGCATATTCTGTTTTTGCAAATGGCGGAATATTAAAAGATTTTGTAATCATAAAAGATGAGCCAGTTATATCCCAGCAAGTTATTTCAAAAGAGTCAGCAGATTATATTTTGCAATCTTTAGAGGCAGTTGTTGAATATGGAACTGGAAAATTAGCTGGCTTAAAAAATTTTGATACTGGAGGAAAAACTTCAACCGTGCATAAGGTTTCAGTGACCGGATATAAAGATGATTCTTATAGAGCATCATTTGTGGGCATAGCTCCAGCTAATGAAAAATCTTTAACAATAATGGTTTCTATAGACAACCCGAGTCTAAATTCATATTCAGGTGGAGCTGTTGCAGCTCCTATATTTGCAAAAATTGCTGATAGTACTCTTAATTATTTGGGTTATTGATATGATAAAAAAATTAATGTCTATTTTGAATATAGATTTTATCCCGACTAGAAAAATTTCAGCAATTACAAATTTTTCTAAAGATGTTAAAAAAGACTCTATATTTTTTGCTCTAGATGGCGTTAACAGACATGGTACATCCTATATAGATGAAGTTATATCTAAAGACCCAATGCTTATTATTCATAACAACAAGGATTATGCATGTGGTCACAATAATGTTTTTTTTGTTGAGGATTTGACTGAAAAGCTACTACCATTTTTATGCGAATACTATCAAATTGATTTAGATAAATTTAAGTTTATTGGATTTACAGGAACAAATGGAAAGACCTCAGCTGCTTATTTCTGTCACCAAATTCTTATTTCTATGAATTTATCATCATCATACATAGGAACTTTAGGGTTTCTAAATAACAGCATAAATAATTTTATAGAGTCTAAAAATACAACCCCAGGTGTATTTGAGATTTTTAATTTTTTATCGACTTTAGATCAGAGCAGAACTAATCATATATGTTTAGAGGTTTCCTCTCATGCTCTCGATCAAAATAGATTAAAAGGAATCCAATTAGATGTCTCATCAATTATGAATATAACTAAGGATCATCTCGACTATCATCTAACAGAAGAGAGCTATATAAAGTCGAAGTTAAAAATCATTGATATAACAAAATCTGGATCAACTTTCGTTAACAATTTATTAAAAAAAGTCATTATAAATCATACCAATCATAATCTAGACTCACTAAAATTTCTTGATAGCTATGGCTCTAATGATGATTGTTTTTTACATATTGAAGAATGTAATATGAAGCAGTCTAAATTTTCTTTAAGAATAAATTCAGACTTATTTAATTTTTCGCAAAAATTATTTCCAGAATTTAATATTCAAAACTTTATTTATGCTTTTTTATCAATTCATAGACTTTATCAAGATAAAGATTTATCAAAGCTGAGCTTAGATTCTATTAAATTACCGAAAGGCAGATTACAGATTGTTGAGGATATTAAAGATAATATCATCATCGACTATGCACATAATCCTGATAGTTTTAAAAATATCCTAAAGCCGATAAATGAACAATTTAAAGGCATTATTACCTTATTTGGTTGTGGTGGTGACAGGGATAAAGAAAAAAGGCCATTAATGTTAAAGACAGCATTAAAATATTCTGAAACTGTTATATTCACATCTGACAATAATAGAAGTGAATGCTTTGAATCTATTGTGGATGATGCTATGAATGGACATAGTTCCACAAATATTAAAATTATCAAAGATAGAAAGAAAGCAATTATTCAAGGCTGCAAGTTATTAACAAAAGACAAATGCCTTCTAATTTTAGGTAAGGGTCATGAAGAGACGCAAGAAGAGAATGGAGAAAGGTTCTATTTTAGCGATGAAGAGGTTGTGAATGAAATTTATAAGTAATACTAATGATATTAGGCATCATCTCGGTATAAAAAGCGAATCTTATCCAGATCCAATATCAAATATTACATTTGATTCTAGGAAGGTAAAAAAATCTTCATTTTTTATATGCTTAAAGGGTGAAAGTTCCGATGGCAATGAATTCATTGATGAGGCTTTAAATAAAGGAGCAAGCTTAATCTTATCTAATAGAAAGAAGCTTGCTGAAAATAATAAAAAAATCATTTATACACCCGACATTATTAAAGCTTTGAGAAAAATCTCCAAAAGTATTATTAATTCATTTTCAAACAACAGGATTGGTATTACAGGAAGTAATGGAAAGACTACAACTACTAAAATTATTACAAAAACACTTTTCAATTCATCAGGAACTATAAAAAATTTTAATAATGAAATTGGAATGCCGTTAAGCATTATGAATGCTAGGGCGCAGGCAAAGAACCTGGTTATTGAAATGGGTGCTGCTAAATTCAAAGATATCAATTATTTAAGTTCAATACTTAAACCTAGCATCGGAATAATTACTAATATTGGCCATTCTCATCTAGAAAATCTACAAAATACTGAGGGTGTATTAAAAGTAAAGTCTGAATTGATACCAAACATTACAAAAGGGGGATATTTAATAGTACCTGCAAATAATGAAAAGCATCTTAGTTACTGGAAAAAAATTAGAAGTGATATAAAGGTTATAACATTTAGCGCACATAAGAATGCTGACTTTATTGCAAAAAATATAAAAGAATCTAGCGCCGGCATGATTTTTTCAATAGTATCAAAAAATTATGATGTAGATTTAGATATCAAAACTGATTTAATGGGGATGCATAATATTGAAAATATCCTTGCAGCATACATAGTAAATTTTCTAACTCAAAAGAATAATAAATATTTTCAAAAGAAAATATCATTAGTTGATAGACATACTTCAAGACAGAGGAAGCTTGATTGGATAAATAATTCTATGCTTATTGATGATTCTTACAATGCAAATCCTGACTCGGTTAAGAAAAGCTTAGAGCTTTTATCAAAATATAAAGAAAGAAAGTTATTTATTATGGGAGATATGCTAGAGCTTGGAAAGCAGAGCAGCAGTTATCACAAACAGATAGGGAAGTATGCCTCAGATAAAGGCATAGACATTATTTTGGCTATTGGAGATCATACTAAGCATTCAGCAAATGAATTTGGGGAAAATGGCTTTTTCTTTGAATGTGAAAAAGAATTAAAAGATTTTATTAATAACAATGTAAAATCTAACGATATAGTTTTACTCAAAGGCTCAAGGGGCATGAAGATGGAAAGGTTTATAAATGTTTGAATATCTTGGATCTGTTCTTGTAAGCGTTGATCCTGGCTTTGATGTTTTAAGATATTTAACGGTTAGAACTCTTGGTGGAACCGTAACAGCGTTATTAATCACTATAGTATTTGGTCCTTTGTTTATAAATAAACTTAAATCGATGCAGTTTGAGCAATATGTTCGAAACGAAGGGCCTAAATCCCACTACAAAAAAACAGGCACTCCAACCATGGGAGGCATTTTAATAATTTCGTCTATGTTAATTTCAACCCTTCTTTGGGCAGACCTAAGCAACAGGTATATTTGGGTAGTCCTCGTCACTACAATTTCTTTTGCTTTTATAGGTTTCTTAGATGATTTTCTCAAGATTAAAAATAAAAGTTCGGACGGGCTGACATCTAAACAAAAGATACTCATGCAACTTGTTGTGTCGATATCAATAATATCTTACCTATTTTTTTCGCATGACCAAGTCGCCGAGATTTCATTTATTGTTCCATTTTTTAAGAATTTTATAATCCCAATGGGAACTTTATTATTTATATTTATTGGTACGTTTGTTTTAATCGGTTCTTCAAATGCTGTAAATCTTACAGACGGTTTAGATGGTTTAGCCATTTTGCCATCTGTGCTTATTGCTGGTGCATTAGGGCTTATAGCTTATAGTATGGGTAATCAGATCATTGCAGATTACCTATATCTGCCTCATTTGCCTTTATCAGGAGAGTTAATTGTTTTTTGTGGTGCGTTAATTGGATCAGGTATTGGCTTTCTTTGGTATAACACATATCCAGCTCAAGTATTTATGGGAGACGTTGGCTCATTAACACTTGGTGCAATTTTAGGAATAATGGCAGTTATATTAAGGCATGAATTGGTATTTGCAATTATGGCAGGTGTATTTGTTATCGAGACTTTAAGTGTTGCGATACAGGTAATTTCATTCAAAACTAGAGGTAAAAGAGTTTTCTTGATGGCACCAATTCATCATCATTTTGAACTTAAGGGATGGCCTGAACCTAAAATAATTGTGAGGTTCTGGATAATTACTCTTGTCTTGATTCTTGTAGCATTAGCTACTTTAAAATTAAGGTGATATCTGGAAATGAAATCCTTAATTTATGGATATGGAATTACAGGAAAGTCTTTTGAACGATACTTAAAAAAAAAGAAAGTAGCCTACGATATCTTCGATCAAAACATTCCAGAATATAGTATAAAACTTGATCTAAATAATTATAAAAATATTCTTTGTAGTCCAGGTATTAATGCAGATGAATTTGATCATTTGCAAGCATCAAACAAAGTTTTAACAGATATTGATATTTTTTTTGAGGAAGATAATTCTATTAAAATTGGAATTACGGGTACCAATGGGAAAAGTACAACTTGCTTCCATTTAGCTCAATTACTTAAACAGGAGTTTGGAGTTAATTTAATTGGCAATTTTGGAAATCCGGTTCTGGATGACATCAATAACGGCAATGAATATTCAATAATTGAACTCTCTAGTTTCCAATTGCATAAAATGAAAAAAAATAAATTAGATTTTGGAGTGTTGTTGAATATAGAACCTGATCACTTAGATTATCATAAGGATTTTTTATCATACAAAGCTGCAAAAGAAAGAATCCTCTCTGCCAATAAATCAAGTCAAGAAAATGACCCATATTTGTTATTTGAATGGATTACAAAAAGAAAATGTAAAAAAACAAAGTTAAAAAATCTACCATATAGACATCAATTTATTTCTAAAAATATAATTAACGATTCCAAATCAACAAATACCTCATCCTTAAAATATGCAATTAGCAATGCCAATATGTTTTTTCAAGATGATTATATTTTGATATGTTGCGGTGATCCCAAGAAAGAAAATTTTCCAAAATTAGAAATATCTGGACCTGCAAAAATATTAATTTATGGCAATCATGCAAAGCAAATCGATGCTTGTATCTCACATCCAAATAAAAACTTATTTGATGATGCAAACCTCTTATTGGAATATTTACAAAACAAGTCTATCTTTTCTAATATCTTATTTTCACCCGGTTTTCCAAGCGGACTAGATTACAAGAATTTTGAGGAAAGGGGCGATGATTTTAACAATCTGATATACAACTTAAAAAAATGAATGAAATTTTTCGAAATAATTTACTGATAGTTATTCCATTTTCAATTCTTATTTTAATTGGTTTGATAATGATTTCATCAGCGAGTGTTTTTATAGCGGAAGCAAATTACAATGATCCATTTTTTTATATCTCAAAACAATTAATATTTGTTTCTATGGGATTTCTTGCTATGGTTTTTTTTCTTATTATCCCATCTAACTTTTTACTTAAAATTGACTGGTTATTGATACTTATAAGTATATTGTTGCTTGTATTGCTTTTTGTTCCTGATATTGGCACATCTGTAAATGGAAGTATAAGATGGATAAGAGTTGGATCAATTGGCATACAGCCATCTGAGATATGTAAGTTTAGCCTCATTATCTATATCTCTGGTTATTGTTTGCGGCGAACTTCAGAACTTCATTCATTAAGAAATTTTTTAAAGCCTCTAGCCCTTCTTTCTATAATTTCACTTTTAATCCTATCTCAGCCTGATTTAGGATCTACAGCAATAATCTGTTTGGTTGTAGTTGCTATTCTGTTCTACGCTGGGATATCTTTTTTTCAATTTTCACTTTTGACTATTTTAATTGCTATGCTTGGTTTTGCAGCAATCACTTCTTCGCCAATGAGGATAGCTAGGATGATGGCATATATGGATCCATTTGATCCTGATGTTGTTTTAGGAAGTGGATACCAGTTAGCAAATTCACTCATAAGTATTGGCCAAGGTGGTTTTCTTGGCCTTGGGCTTGGTAATAGTTTTCAAAAGAATTTTTTTCTTCCTGAGGCGCACACAGATTTTATTTTTGCAGTATTGGTAGAGGAGCTTGGGGTGATTGGGGGTATATTCTTGATTGCTGTTTATGTGGTTTTGTTTATAGGAATGCTCAATGTTGCTCTTTCTTGTATGAAATTAAATAAAGTTTTTCAAGGCTTGGTGTGCTTTGGCACAACGATACTTTTTGCCTCTCAAACGCTATTTAATATATCTGTAAATATTGGACTTTTACCAACAAAAGGACTGACATTGCCATTCATTAGTTATGGAGGAACAAGCATAATTATAATGATGTCATTAGTTGCTATAGTTCTTAGAATTAATAACGAAAACAAACTATCATAGTAGTTTATGAATATAATAATTTCAGCCGCAAAGACTGGAGGCCATGTGTTCCCAGCAATAGAAGTGGCAAAAGAATTTGCATCAAAGGAATGTAATATCTTTTTTATTGGAACTGGTTCAAAAATTGAGAAAAACGCTTTAGAGGGTTTGTCATTTAACTATATACCGCTAAAAATAGATGGTTTCAGAGGCAAATCACCTTTAAATAAAATTTTGTCTTTGAAAGATACAGTATTTAATATTTTCAAAGTTTATTTCATAATAAAAAGAAACAACATTAAATGTATTATAACTTTTGGTGGATTTATTACTGTGCCAGTAGGCTTAGCTGGTTGGCTTGCACGCACGAAGGTCTTCACGCACGAACAAAATTCGGTAATGGGTTCAGCTAATAAATTACTTTCTAAATTTGCAACAATTAATTTCCTTGCCTTCCCTATAACAGGCAATATTAAACGAAGTTTAATCTCAGGAAATCCAATAAGAACATCTTTTAACATTAACAAGGCTCAAGAGAAAGACCGAGACACCAATAAAATTAGGATTTACATCACAGGCGGCAGTCAAGGGGCAAAATATTTCAATGAAACTTTTCCAAAAAGCTTTGAAGATGTTGAAGATTTAGTACAAATCAAACATCAGTGTGGAAACGGCAACTTCAATGAAGTACAAAATTTATACTCTAAAACTAATATTGATTTTAGCGTATCAGAATTTTATAAGGATCCAAGTCTTGAAATTGAATGGGCAGATTTTGTTATTTCAAGATCAGGTGCATTAACAATATCGGAGGTCTCATCGCTTTCTAAAGGCATGCTTATGATTCCTTTGCCTATCTCCATTGATAACCATCAATATCTTAATGCAAAACATATTTTAGATATTAAAATGGGGGTCATACATGAGGAAGCCGATGGTATAGATAAACTTAATGAAAAATTAAAGAAGATTATTAGTCAAAAAACTTATCTAAATTGGCAAAAGCAAACCAATTCAAGTCACAAAAATGCAACAAAATTTATACTTAATAACATCTTAAAAGAATATGGAGCCATTTAAAAAGATTAGAAAAATTCATTTTGTTGGTATTGGTGGTGCTGGCATGATTGGCATAGCAAGGGTATTGCTTCAAAAAGGCTACAAAGTTTCAGGGTCTGATTTGTCTATTTCATCAGATTTATTAAAGTTAAAGAAGGAGGGCGCAACAGTCTTTAAAGGGCATGCTGGAGCAAATGTTATTAACAAAGATCTTATAGTACTCTCATCTGCAATTAATAAGAATAACCCTGAGTTAATAAATGCTATTAAGCTTGGTATCACTGTGATTCCAAGAGCCGAAATGTTGGGAAGCATTATGAGAGGTTACGATAGTATTGCAATTGCTGGCAGTCATGGGAAAACAACTACAACAAGCATGCTTGCAAAAATCTTTAGTGAGGGCAATCTAAGCCCTACTTATGTTGTGGGCGGAAAAGTTCTTAGCTCTGATCTTAATTCTGATTTAGGAAGTGGAAAATATCTTATCGCAGAAGCAGATGAAAGTGACGGCTCATTTATTCATTTGCATCCCAATGCAGCTGTGGTTACAAATATTGATGATGATCATCTAGTCCATTATGAGAACAATTTTGAAAAACTATTAGATGCTTTTGTAACATTCTTAGATAATGTGCCATTTTTTGGATATATAGTTATCAATAATGATGATAAAAACATCAAGAAAATTTCAAAAAGAATTTCAAGAAAACAGATTAAATTTGGTTTCTCAAAATCTTCTGATTTTCAGATACAACAAGGTGACTATAGTAAAGGTTTTCAAAATTTCTCTATCTTTAATAATTATAAAAATAAAAAATATACCTTTAGCATTTCTTCACCGGGTAAGCATAATATATACAACGCTGCTGCGGCTGCAGTACTGAGCATTGAAGAAGGGATTCCAATTAATACAATAAAGAAAGGCCTTAAAAACTTTTCAGGTGTTGGAAGAAGATACGAAAAACACAATTTAAATATTAATGGCTCTGATATTCTTTTAATTGATGATTATGGTCACCACCCAATTGAGGTTTTATCTAATTTAAATGCAGTAAAGCAAGAATTTCCATCTAAGAGAGTTTGTGTCATTTTCCAGCCACATAGGTTTTCAAGAACAGCGCAACTATTTGATGAATTTTTAAATGTTCTTAAAAAGACCAAAGCATTAGTTATGCTTGATATATATCCTGCCAGCGAGAAGCCTATAAAAGGAATCAATTCAGATGCAATAGTGCAATCTCTCAAGCAGATGGGACATAAGAATTGTTATTTGGTTAAAAACCATCAAGATGTTAATAATTTTATTGAAAAAAATTATTTGAATTTCGATATATTTATTACCCAGGGCGCAGGTAGCATTGCAGGGGTATGTGACTTAATTACAGATAAATGGAAAGCATAAAAAATATAGCAATTATTTACGGAGGCAGTTCAGCTGAAAGAGAGGTTTCCATTGAGAGCGGGGAAGGTATTTTTAATGGTCTCTCAAAAATGGGTATAAATAGCACCTTGATTGAATATGCTGATTTTAAAAAAATCTC
>JACLAC010003053.1_pt1 | contig 25750 bp, 22 predicted proteins | sample 8027881 | NCBI WGS metagenome assembly JACLAC01 (sample SAMN15725517, study PRJNA655200) | protist metagenome | isolation source: fluorescence activated cell sorting (FACS) single amplified genomes of... | place: Spain: Blaines Bay Microbial Observatory, Mediterranean Sea | collected 2016-01-19 | reverse complement strand
GGTCTCAAATCTTTAGACTCTGCGCTTTTGACTACCCGCCCCATGAGTATCCGTATGAGCGACGCCCTGTACACAGACCTCTCCCATTATTATGATCTAATGTGCTCCAATATCGACTACCTAGAGCAATGTACCTACGCTAAACGGGTCCACCAGCTGTTCGGCCAAGGGGGCAAACAGTATTTGGATCTTGCGTGCGGTACCGGGCCACATGTGGCTCATTTTTCGGATTTTGGGTACCAAAGCACGGGGCTCGATATCAACCCCCCTATGCTGGATATTGCCCGCCAACGTTGCCCAAAGGCCACTTTTGTGCACCAAGACATGAGCCTTTTTAACCTCGATGCCCCTGTGGATTTAATTACCTGCTTTTTATACTCCATTCACTACAATGCCAGCTTAAGCACATTGGAGCGTTGTTTTGCGAGCGTTAATAACGCGCTTAAACCGGGCGGTGTTTTTTGTTTCGATGCGGTCGATAAAGACACCATTGCTAATGATAATGGGTTTTGCCACCGGGTCGAGCAAGATCCCTCGGTGTTCCATTTTCGGTCTCGGTGGTATTACCCTGGCGAGGGGGACACACTGGATTTGTTTTTAAACATCGACAAAAAAACGGGCGAGCAAAAACAAAGCTGGCAAGATCACCATAGTATGCTCGCGGTAAGTGTTAACGACTTAAAAGCCATGCTTCATCGCCAAGGGTTTGAGGTGCATCTCTTCGAACGGGATTTTGAAAAGATTATTCCCTGGGGGCACACACAGGGGAACGTGATAGTGGTATGTGTCAATACCGGGTAAAATACGCACTTTTAAAACAAACCCACGAAAGGAATAGCCCTGCTTTATCGTTGACGCAGCATATAACACGACCCTGATCACGCTATGGTATAGTTTTAACGTACCTTGTTAGATCCTATGATCTTGGGAGCATTCATCATGAGCACGAAACAGTGGCTACTTAACCATGAAGCTATTACGCAAGCCAAGAAATGCATCAGCCTTATCGATAAGCAATTAGGTATTCGTTTAAAGCTAACGCATCCGCATTTTCTCGATATGATTAAAGACTACGCCGAGCTAACCGAGTCTGAACAATTGCAGCAGTCTTACGCGCAACTTGCCCTTTTAGCCGGGGTGGATGGTGCTGGCGAAAAGTCGCTACAAGTTAACGGGGCGCAAGTAGTGGTGAATATGCCTTACATCACACCTCCTACACCTACTCCCGTAGCAGAACCCACCGATACTGAAGATTATATCGTTTACCGAGGCAAAAGCTACCCTCGCTTGAATGCCGAAGGTCTGGTGTTTAAAGGGCTTTATCGGGGGCAGCCGCGTTACGGGTGAGGGGTGCTCTTAACCTAAAATTATGATCGATTATGTTGCATACCTACCCTGGCGAACACAAAGCGAGCTAAGAGTGCGCCACCCCCTCTCGAGCGGCCCATGATCGTGCTCGCGCAGCCACGCTTGTGCAAGCATTACCTGTGCAACCCATAACGCCAAGGCCAATGCAAGCGCCCCTTCGGGCGTTATGCTGGGGTAAAGGTTAAAACCAAAGTAATAATAAATGGACACCCCGATAATGGATTGGAGCACATAAAAAGACAAACTCATACGTCCGCACGGGGCTAACAAATCGAGGAGTTTTTTGATCCATGGCTGTTGGTAAATAATCACGAATAGTGCCACCTGCAAAAATAACACGTTGGTTGCCTGATAAGCACTAAAAGTATGGTTGATAAAATTGATCACGGTTGGATGAGTGGCGTTTTGGAGTATGAGAGACTGAACGGTATTGGTAAGAGGAATAGCCAGCCCCCAACAAAGGGCAAGTATCCACATAAGCCTTAAGTGCTGCGTAGCCATTTCGAAAAACTTAATACGCCCTAAAATAACGCCTAAGAAAAATAAGCCTAGAATTTTCCAAATTCGCCCAAGTTCTATTAAGTAGGCCCATTTACCCACCTGCCCCCATAAAGCGTTTTTTGATAACACCTCCAGCAAGCCGCCACTCATATAAACCTGAGCCGCAGGGATTTGACATTGAAGATAATAAGGTTTGGTGATATCGATACTAAAAAATGCATAAATGCCCATTTGTATCCATACCGGTATTAATAACAGTAAGGCCAGAGAAATAGAAGCCAGAGCTTTGGTACTTAGATGATAGGTGGCTAATAGAATAAAACCGCATAACGCTAAAGGCGATAGTACATCACCATAGTAGAGGCACCCGTGAAAATACCCCAGCACATACAATATCACTAAGCGCCAACGATAAACGTTTCGATAGTCTATGCCCTTGTCGGCCTTCCCTTGCATCAAGAGGTTAAAGCTCACACCAAATAGCAAAGCAAACAGCGCATAAGATTTACTATTAAAAACAGTGATGACAAAACGGTGTACCCAGCTCGGTTCTGGGTTTTGCCAATATAAACCAAAGTAACCCGTCATATGACATAAAAATAAGCCTAATAAAGCAAAACCTCTTAAAGCATCAAGCACTTCAATTCGCTGGGCTTTATTCGATACAGGCATAGTGTTACCAGATAACGGGATTTTCCCCTACATTGTAGAACATTTTATTTTGCTATGTGCCTTGACATAGGTCTCATGAGGGAGTTAAAGGGTTAAATAATATTATCAACAAGGTAAAACAGTAGTAGTACCTCCCTACGTATCATTGATACTTTACGCCAAAATAATTATAAAAACCGTGGAGAGCTTTATGCAAAACAACATTCAAAACAATAAGTACTATCCAATGACAACCGGATGGAAAAAAGCTAGTTTGCCTGCAATTTTGTCCCTAACGGTGGCCGCTTGTGGCGGCTCTGTAAACATTGAAGAACCCGTACCTACGCCTTTTAACCCCGCAACGGTGGTGACGCTGCCGCCTGAAACACCACTGCCAGCGACACCGCTACCGGCAACACCATTGCCAGCGACACCGCTACCGGCAACACCATTGCCAGCGACAGCAACACCGTTACCTCCAACACCACCGCTACCTCCAACACCACCACCGCCAGAAACACCACTACCTCCAACACCACCCCCCAGCAATCCAGCAGACAAACTGGAGCTGGTATTCGCCACAAACGTTGGCGGCCCAGGCGTGAGCTATGAAGGCGTTGATTATGCCCCCGACCGCTTTTCCTCTGGCGGGACAGCCAATAGCACCACCGACCCTATATCGGGCACCACCGAAGACGAGCTATTTCAAACTGAACGCTACGGCTCATACAGTTACGAAATACCGGTGACCAACGATACCTACACAGTCCAATTGCACTTTGTCGAAATGTATAACGAAGCCAATGGCGATAGATCGTTCGACGTCTCGGTGGAGGGGAATACCGAGTTATCGGAACTCGATATACACAGCCTAGCCGGGCACGACGGGGCATACAGTTACACCGTCGAAAACGTTCGGGTGAGCGATGAATCTTTGGATATTGCACTCGATACCATTGTCGACAATGGGACCTTAAGTGGATTAGCGATCTATTCCAGCACCGGGCAGTTTGTAGAACCACCGCCACCGACACCCGTACCACGAAGTAACGAAGACCCCGGTGCCGACTGTACAGTACCAAGCCTACCCGACGCCAGCCAACTACCGAGAATAGCCAAGTTACCCGATCCCTTCACGACATTAAGCGGTGATCGGATTTCGACGAAAGAACAATGGCGATGTCGCAGAGCAGAGATTAGCGCACAGTTGCAAAAATACGAATCCGGCACCAAGCCGCCTAAACCCGAAGGGGCGAATGGCGTGACCGGTAGCGTCACCCGTAGCGACGTTACGGTGAATGTTAACGACAATGGTAACAGCATTAGCTTTAGTGCCAGTGTTACCGTCCCTGCCGGACAAGGGCCTTTCCCCGTGATGATTGGTATGGGCGGGTCCAACTTAGGGGCTCTGCCTGCTGGGGTGGCCTCCATCAACTTTAATATGAACGAACTGGGCGCGCAATCGGGCGGCGGGTCTCGGGGAACTGGTTTATTCTTCGATCTTTATGGCCCTAACCACTCCGCCAGTTCTATGACCGCCTGGGCATGGGGCGTTAGCCGTATCATCGATGTGATAGAGGCTTCCGATGGCAGTATTCTCGATGCCGGACGTGTGGGCGTGACGGGGTGTTCGCGCAACGGGAAAGGCGCTTTAATGGCCGGTGCACTGGATGCGCGTGTGGCGCTTACTGTGCCGCAAGAGTCGGGCGCAGGGGGCGCTGCCAGCTGGCGTATCGCTCAAGAGCTAAACGATGCGGGCGTGGAGACACAAACCTTAAGCAATGCGGCAGGCGAGCAACCCTGGTTTACGGCCTCTTTTGGGGGCACCTTTGGCAACAGCAATGTGACCAAGTTACCCTATGACCACCATGAGGTGATGGCGATGGTGGCACCACGGGGCTTATTAATCGTGGATAATGATATTGGTTGGCTTGGCCCTCTTCCTGGGTTTGTGGCCACATCGGCGGCAAAAGAAGTGTATAAGGCGCTTGGCGCTGGAGAGAATATCGCTTATGTGGAAGACGGCGGGCACACCCATTGCCAGTTCCCCAATAACCAGCGGGCGATACTAAACGCCTATGTGACTAAGTTCCTGTTAGGCGGGGCGGCCACTACGGATGTGATCCGATCGACTAGAGGGAATGCCAGCGATGTGAACAACTGGGTGGAATGGAGTACGCCTACCTTGCAATAAATAAGAGCAATACTTTAGAGTCATTGAAAGGCCCAGACTACGTATGCCTTCGTAGTGTCTGGGCTTTTTACCAGAGAAGTCACGTTATTCGATGTTTGTGGTATGCTGAAGGGGTATACAAAATCGGTGACATAGGAACATAGCATGAGCAAAGTTTACTGGGGTATTGTCGTAATCCTACTATTGGCCGGCGGTGGTTATGGCTATCAACAATACCAGGATCAACAGCATCAATCCAATATTATTACCTCTATTGCCTTCTGCCTCGCGAGCCAGAAGGAGGCCTCTGAGCAAGCCACAGAGCCCGAGCAGACCAACACGCTAGATATCGATATAGGCCTCGCCAAATTCGACCAAGCCCCCGAGACACAAGACAACCCTTATGCGCCCAAAGCACGCAAATTTTGCGAGAATATGTTTATGGTGGCCAACGAAGCCCGAGCGCACACCGCCGATATCATGCAAGAGATCACTAGCGAACGATTTGTCGACAGAAGCACCGTTAAAGATGCCAAAGAGCTACAATGGCGACAAGACACCATTAAACAGGTTAAACAAAAGGCCGAGCCCCTGTTCACCCTTGGCAAAGATACGCGCGCACGCATGATGAAAACCCTATCGGAGAGTCAACTGCCCGAGTACGTTCGCCGAGGGGTCTTCGGCGCATTTAAGCATGTGGATTTTTCTATGAAAAACTCAGACCAACGTGTGCTTAGAAAGAGTTTGCAAAGTTTGGATAATCTGCAAAAAATGTATGAGTTTCTGTACCAGTATCGCGATAGCTATAATATCAAAAACGATAAATATTTATTTGAAAGCCCCGCCCTGTTAACACGCTTCAATGCTATCACCGAAGCTTACTTGAGCACCGCTCGCCAAATCGAAAGCATCCAACGCACTAGCGCGCAGTACAATGGTAGGTAAGCATGGCCGATAATACCCCCGCAATTAAGCGATGCTCTGTGTTGACGCGAGCGCTCTGTGTGTGGCTAATGGTGTCTCTGGGGGCATCGCCTGCTTTTAGCAACGATGCCTTATCGGACAACCATTTAATCCAAGGGAACCCCGCACTGGAAAGTTACTTGCAAGGCTTGGTCAACAAAGCCGCAAAAGCGCTCAGGTTTTCGAGGCAAACACTGCAAGTCTCTATTTTTAACAGTCTCCACCCCAATGCTTATGCCTTGGAAGAGGGCACCATACTCGTCACCAGTGGTTTACTCATGCACATGGATGACCCTAATGAATTGTATGCGGTGTTAGCTCACGAAGTGGCTCATATTAGTAAAAAGCATCATGTTAAACGCCTTAAGCATCTCGTCCGCGAGGCTTTACGCCAACGCCGTAAGTATCGCTCGTTGTCCGATGAAGACAAAGCCCTGTTTTTGCTCACCATTAATAGCCAATACAGCCAGAAGCAAGAGTTACAGGCCGATAAGCAAGCGATCAAAGCGTTAAAAAAGTCCGGTATCCCTGTTGCCTATTATAAAAGCCTGCTAGAGCGTTTGCATATTTTGGAGCAATTCGAGGGTTCACTGTTAAACTATAATTTCGACTTGGCGTCCGATGGCGAAACAAACGCCACGGATGAACAAGAACAAGTGAGTTTATCTAGCCACCCCGATGTCGCCTTAAGAATAGCCGCGCTGCCCCAGCCCAAAAAGAAGCCCAAAAAGCCACGAGAACAAAGCCCTTTGGATGTGCAAGCGTACCGTGACATTTTAGCTAAATCGGCCTTGTTTCGCAGCAACAGCCCCTTTTTGAGGCGAGACCATCGTTTGTATATGCAAAATAAAAACGCTTATGTTCGCTTCCCTGGCGGTTTTAGCCTGCAAGAAGCCACGGTGGATTTTGGCCTTATTGAATACGAAAAAAAGGTGTATCACTTCCAACAACTAGATGCCCAGCCACTAGCCCAAGCCTTGGAGCATCTGCTCAACCACCATTGGTTAAGTTATGATGTTATGAAGCAACACCGTCACCACGCCCAAGGAAAACAAAAGGCACCGCGTTTGAGCTTTACCTTGCAATCGAAATTAAACGATGAGCGCTGCGTTAACGGGGTGCTGCTTAGGCAGGCCAATGTCAGTTTTGCATTATGGTCACAAAAAGAGGGGGATTGTCGGGCAAAACGCCCAGTGGCAGGTTTATACTCGCAGGTAGCGCTAGAAGCCGCATCACCACAAGAGGTTCGCCAAGCGTTTCATGTGGGGGTGCGCTATCGCCCCAGTGCTGAGCCCCCTATCATCCAAACATTTAGTTATTTAGATGATAGTGGCCACTGGCTTAACAGCACCAATGACCAACGTGAGCAGCTTGTGCGTGTGTTACATTAAGGACTACTTGGATTCAAACTGACAGGGTTTACCGTTACAGGTGGCCTCCCCGACTAGCTGGCCATGAGAAAATTCGCCTTCGTAGGTATCGCCCTTTTGCACTAGTGTGCCTTTACCGTGGTATTTATTGTTAAAAAACCCGCCCTTGTATCGGTTGCCGTTACTCCACTTAATTTCCCCTTCCCCATGGAAGTTGCCATTGTGAAACTGGCCGTCGTAGACATAATCATTTTTTTTGCTCAGGCGCCCCTTACCCTGGGGGACTTCTTGAGAGTGGCCACCGGTATAGACCGCTCCGTCGGTATAGGTGATTTTAATAGGGTCGAGGAAGGCACCGTCACCATAGTTGCCCTCGATGATGTAGCCTTCCACGGTAGTGGCTCGGGTGAAACCGGCAATGTTACCGTCGACAAAGGTGCTTTCAATGACTTTACCGGAGGCTAAGGTGACTTTCCCTTTGCCATGAAATTGCTTGGCACGAAAGGAGCCTTTGTACTTATATTCGGGGCGGTCTAATTCGCCTTTGCCTTCAAAGAGGTTATCTTTCCAGCCGCCTTTATACCGTACGTTTTCGGTTTTATTAAACAGCTCGCCTTGTCCGTCGAAGGCGTTTTTGTTAAACCCGCCTTTGTAAAAGGAGCCATCTGTCCAAGCGATTTCGCCTTTGCCATGGAACGTGCCCTGCTTAACTTGCCCCTTATAAGTATATTGCTCGGGGTCGTCTTTAAAAAAGCCAGGAAAGGTATATACCCCTTTACCGTCGGGTAAGCCATTTTTAAACGTGCCTTTATAAACGGCGCCCCCCAGATACTCGGCCTGGCCCTCGCCTTGAGGGTCGCCCAACTTATTGCGTGGCCCTTCGTAGCTAAACTCGCCGTCAAAAGGGGGTTGCAGTGCCCAGACATGAGCGGCGGTTAAGGTCGATAAGATAAGGGTAAACATGATACGAAGCATGAACGGCATCGAGAATCTCTCCTTGTTGTGTAGCTGTTGTTCAAAAGAGTAAAAAAGTGTACAAAAGCGGCCAGTATAACAGCATTTCTCTCCAGAATCACCGCGTAAAAATGCATGATGGTTTATGACTTGCCAAGAATAGTTTAGAATCGGCGCAATTCGACTTTACCTAAGAACAACCGATCATGACGACCCAGCCTAATAAGTTAACCAAAAGCCTAATACTGCTTGCTCTGTTAATAGTGTCCAGTATTACGTCTGCTATCGTCCCTAAGACCGAAGCCACACGTGAGCACATACGGGATTTAATGAACCGTTACCACATGCCTTCGATGTCCATAGCCATTTCTATCGAAGGGGACTTAGTCTTTGCCCAAGCCTTAGGCTATGCCAATGTCGAGGCGAAAACCCCCGCGACCACACACACCCAATACGATGTGGCCAGTATTGCCAAACCCATGACCAGCATCGCTTTAGGCCTGTTGATAGACCAGGGCAAAATTGCGCTCGATACCCCCATCCACCGGCACATGCCGAACTACCCCGAGCTTGCACGCGGCATTACCATGGGGCAATTGGCCTCTCATACCTCTGGCATTGAGCATACCTCCCCCGAGCGGGATGTGTACGAATACGGCGAGGCGGCAAAAGACCAACACAGCCCACACGATGTGTTGGGATTTTTTGCGCACAAGCCTTTGCGGTTTAAGCCTGGCACTGGCTTTAAATATTCCTCTGCGGGGTATATTTTACTGTCTGCCGCCATCGAAAAAGTGGCTAAGCGCAATTTTATCGACCATATGCAACAGACGCTTTGGCAAACGTTGGGCATGCACAGCACCGAGCTGCATACCAGTAAAGCCGGTTTAAAGCACGAAGCCCAATATTATAGCCGAACCGAGACCGGTGAGCTGGTCGCGGCCAGCGGCAAACGTGACCGAAGTTTTTTGTTTGGTGCCGGTGGGTTTATTTCGACCCCTAGTGATTTGGTTAAATTGAGTGAGGTTTTTGCTCGTAAAGGGTTCTTATCCGAGCCCACCAAAAGGGCCATGCTCACGCCGGCAAAGCTGGCCGATGGCAGCCCTAACCCGCAATCTTATGGTTTGGGGTGGAGCATTGGCCAACTCCCAGGCATGACCCCTAATGGCCAAGCCTTAAAAGTGGCTTCCCACTGGGGACTTGCGAGCAAAGCGGCGGTGGCTTTACTGATGGTGGTTCCCGAGCACAACGCTGCTATTGCCTTTGCGACTAATAGTCAACCCCAAGGCTTTTTGGCTATAGAACGCGATATTAGCCAAATGTTACTGGGGTATCTTAACCCTAAGCCCCCTGTACCTGCACCCAGCCCTTAATCCCTTCCACATACATAAAGTGGGCATCTAACGAGGCGACTCGGCGAATATCACCGCTTTGCGCCGGGTCGTATTCTTCCAGCCCCTCCAGGGCTAACACACTTTGCATGCTTTGTTTTTCGGTGGTGTGTTCTGGGGGCGCATCCATGTGTAGCTCGGTGGCCGTCCAGATTAAACCATCGCGCTCGACCGGTGACGCTTTGGCATAGTCTACCCGGATAAACACGGCTGCGGTACCTGCCATTTTCTTATAGGTTGGCTCGTTCATCATCACCTCATAGTGGATAAAGAGCGGCAGTGTATAGGGCCAATATGAGGCAGTATTGTCTCACATCAAGTAACCCTCTCTTTTTTTAAAGATCCGCTACCTCCGTGTCCATAAACGAATCCAACACCTTGACCATCGCTTGGATATAGTGGGCATTTCTAGGGGCATCGCCATGAGGGTTGGCTTCTTCCTCTAGCGTGAGAGTAATCGCACTGTCCCCAAGCCCTCTTGTATACTGCTCGATATATCTATTCCATTTATTTTGAAACAAATGCCCACGCGAATCTTTGACAATATCGGGGTTATGGATGTCCCCATCGACCTGAATGCTATGGACGGTATTGATCCGTGCGTGCAGTAAATCGGTTGAGGCTTGGCTAAAGGACTCTTTCATGACTTTACCCAGGGGGGCCAGCGCCCAGCCTATGTTAACTCGGTGACCGGCAAAGATATTCCACAAAAAGCGAGTGGAATAAAAGGGGGCATTGGTTGCCAGCATGGCAATGCGAGTACCCGCCAATGGTACGGCCAATTGAATAAGGTTAGCTTGCTTAAAGTTCGTGGAATGGCCGAAGGTTAAAACGGCCTGTCTTACGATGATGCCACCATAAGAATGCGCGAATATGCCAATGTTTTGATTCGGCTTTACCGTTTTTTGTAGAATATCCCATTCGTGAGCAAAAGTGCGGGTGATACTGTCTAGAGGGTCCCAATGGTTATACACGAAAAAAGCAATATTATAGTCTTTTTCAAACGGTTCGAATCTAAACGTGCTAAAGGCGCCACGGCCTGCACCGTGAACAAACAGTAACACGGGTTTCGATGGATCAAAGCGGTTTAAGTGGTAAATGCGGCTCACACGATTAAAGGTGTTGGTGACTTCTTGAACGCGAGGGTCTTGATTAAAGACAACATGCTTTTTTAACCATACACCAATATCCCCCAGCGCAAAATCGTGGGTCGATTGATGTTTACGCTTCATTTTGCTTAACACTTTTTGGAACGCTTTAGTGTTGTGTGAATAGTCGGGATCTCCCATAGCGGGGGATTCCAGGGCGTTGATAAGCGGCTGATAAATGGACCGAGCCGTGGTGGGGCGAAGAAAGTTAGCTGTCTCTGCTCGCTGCTGAACCGCCTGAGGCTCGGGTGCCTGCGGGATTAAAGTAGCGTTAGTACTACAACCGTAATGGAATACACTGGTGGTGAGTATTAGCAGTGTAAGTAATGATTGTTTCGTGGCTTTAATAGGTGTCACTGTGCCCCAATGCTCCGTTTTTTGCCTCTAAGAGGCTTATTATTATCCGTTAACGACCTGTTATAGCGTATTACACTATTATTGGTCGTTTTTAGTACAAATTATGCCTGTTCGGTAGCCTTTCGTCAACGGGTTGTTTTTTGGCCAGCGGGAGGCTCTTTCTTAGGTTATCCGTCGTTCTCGTGTGCATTCACGAAAGTAACAGAGTCTTCAAATGGAATTAAACGAAAAGTCTCTTGAAAAACGCCGTGGGCGGGTCCTGTGGATATGGAACGGGCTTTTTTCACCTCTGAGCAGCGTGAAGCCGGTACAGACTTGGGCCTGGAAACGGCGATTGAGGTGCTTAATGTCAACGGCTTGACATTGTGACTATATTTAGACTATATTTGGTCTTACTGTATTCACTATATGAAAAGTCCCCATGAAGCTATCTAGCCAAGTCAAACCCATCAGCTACTTAAAATCCAATGCCGCCGATATCGTACGGCATTTAGGGGAGCAACAAGAGCCTCTCATCATCACCCAAAACGGTGAGGCCAAGGTGGTGATTCAAGATATCAAAAGCTATGAGAAGCAGCTGCAAACCATGATGTTACTCAAAGCCCTAGCATTAGGTAACCAACAAATTGAAGCGGGTAAAACTCAACCCGCAGCACAAGCGTTTGACGAGATTCGAAGCGCTAAACGCCCTAGTGGTGGCAGTGGCGGTGGCGAACACCACGAATGAGCTATACCGTTGAAGTCACCCAAGATGCCAAAGACGATTTGATCGATATCTATGACTATATTAACGAGCATGACCTTCCTGGTAAGGCGGATGACGTACTCGATAATATTGAGACTATGGTAAGCCACTTGGCCGACAACCCACACCGCGGGGCTTACCCTAACGAATTGTTAGCGTTAGGCATTAAGGAGTATAGGGAAATTTACTTCACAAAATACCGAATTATTTACCGCGTTATAGAGCATACCGTGTATGTGATGCTAGTCGCCGATGGACGCCGCGATATGGCGGCGTTACTTGAACGGCGGTTATTTAACGCGTAAGCCCTTAATGGAAAGGGCCATCATCGGCCATGGTACCCCACACGCCGCCGCTCATCACTTGCGAAGGCATTAAATCACCAGGGCTAGCAGCGCCATCGTGGTTAAGCTTATGGGCGCATGAACCATCATCGTTTAAGGCATTGGCGCTGGAATCGCCAGTGGTATGCTGTACAAAAGAATCGGTGGCGCTAAACGCGCTGGTGCTGGTATCCATAAGAGCAGCAAACAAAAATCGCTGAAAATCCGGCATATAGTCAATACTCACAGGTTGGCCACGTAAACCCACCTATTCGCTATAAATCCAATGGCATAAAGGCGATGGTTTTGGGGCAAAAAAATAAAATACACGACCACTTTTGCTCCTTTCTCGTCGCATCATGCTGAGACTCTAAGTGACAGAGACGCCAATTTAACCGTCGGTAAAAAAATTGTCAAGCATCGTGACACAGCATATCAAAACAATATAAAAAGCATAAAAACCTGCTTAAATAACTCATTAGCGCTTCATTTTTCACTCATAGTATGTTCGGTTATATTGGCGATAAAACAGCGCTATTATGTCTTGGGTTCACTTTTACTTTCGGTTTTTTGCTCGGCCTTTTTCACCCTAATGGTACTGCCTGCCACTTGAGTCCCGTTAAGGGTTTTCATGGCGGCTTTGGCCTCCCCTTGCTTGGGCATTTCGACAAACCCAAAGCCCTTGGACGCCCCCGTTTGTGTGTCTTTGACCAGCGTGCAAGACTGTAACGCACCGTGGGCTTCGAACAAGGTGCGAAGCTCGGCTTCGGTGGTGGAGCGATCAAGATTGCGTATTAGTAATTTCATCGGTGTACCGTATCATGTGGTTTTCGCGAGATTCTAACAGATATTGCGGAAATTGCCGCATCTATTGGATACCATCTGTTGTATCATCCACCATTGCCAGAACGACACGAACTCCAACAGGTAACTCCAACAGGTAACTCCAACAAGTAGTCGAGGCGATTGAAGTAAAACAATAACGATAGGGGGGCTTGTACGCGCTATAGTTAATACAGTGAATGAGGCATCGTCCTCACCTGCGTAAACATGGCAATACGAAAGACCTTATATGTTGATCCACCAAGCGCTAACGGCCCTTGCACTGCTGCTGTTTTTTCTGACCACCACCGTCGTTGCGGCGGCTCCCTCAAAAGCCTCTTCCCCTAAAGCTTCTTATCCTAAAACGATTGCCTTCCAACACCCCATGGAAGGCAAAGACGTGTCCGTTGGCGTGGTCGAGGATCTTCTACAAGATCGCGATGGCTTTTTATGGATAGGCGGACGCCACGGTGTCGTGCGCTACGATGGTTACGAGTATCACCCGGTTCTGGCGTTCTCCCCCGGTCAGCCAAGCGCTACCCCATTGAGCAATATCACCGATTTTTTTCAAGACAGCCAGGGGCGTATCTGGGTGGGCAGTCGCGATGGGCTGTTCCTCTATAACGAAAAAAAAGGCTACCTGAGCCCCTTCGAACACGATGGCCAGCAAACGACAGCAGGCTTACACGATGACATCCATAGAATCCTGGAGGCGCCCGATGGCAGGCTGTTAATCGCCACCTTGGTGGGGCTGTATATCTTTTCCCCGGAGACCTTCACCACTGAGCATATTGGCCAAGGTGCGGTATCGCAGGGCTTACTTAAAGATCAACGCATAAGAGACTTTGCTTTCGCCCCCGATGGGCGACTGTGGATCGGGACCGATGGGGGGCTCAGCCATTACGACCTTAGCACCCAGCGTATGGCCCATTACATGCCCGCCCCCGAGAACCCCGCATCGGTAGAAGACAATGCCATTCGAGCCGTGGTGATCGACCATGAGGGCATCCCTTGGTTGGGCATGCGCAATGCGTTTGCCCGATTCGACCCGATAAGTGAGCGCTTTGTTCGCTATACCCACGACCCGGATCAACCCGAGAGCATCGGTGATACGCTTATTTGGGAACTTTACCTGGATTCACGCGGGTTTCTTTGGATAGGCACCGACAAGGGCGGATTGAGCCTGTTCGATCCGGACAAAGAACGGTTTTTTAATTTTACCCATCATGCCAGCCAACGCTATTCCCTTACCGCCAATTCGGTACGCTCGATTTTAGAAGACAACAGTGGCGACTTATGGATAGGCACCTACCCGGAAGGGCTGAATTATTTTAGCTGGGCCTCCACCGCCATTCAGTTGCAGGAACACCAGCCACACCAGCAAAAGAGCTTGAGCCACAGCTCCGTCATGGCCATTCAACAAGATCGGCATAAGAACTTATGGCTCGGTACCGATGGGGGAGGCTTGAACTATTACGACAAAACCCACGAGCGCTTTACCCACCTAAAACACGACAGTAAAGACCCCAACTCCCTTAGCAGTAATTCGGTGTTGTGTGTTTACCAGGACGGCCAACAGGCCCTTTGGATAGGCACCTGGGGCGGCGGTTTTAACCACTATTCTCCCAGTACCCAAACCTTTACCCGCTTTAGCACCGACAACAGTCAAAAGCCCCCCGGTAAAAGCCAATCGACCACCTTAAGCGGCAAAAATGTCTGGGCCATTACCGAAGATAACCGCGGGCGTTTATGGCTCGGCACCCACATGGGGGGCGTGAGCGTATACGACCGGGCGAGCAAGACTTTTACGCATTATCAGAACGACCCCAGCGACGCTAGCTCTCTGCTGTCCAATACCGTGTGGGCGATCCACCAGGACCGGCGAAACCGTATCTGGATTGGCACCGTGGCGGGCATTGACCTGTTCGACCCCCATACCGAGACTTTTACCCATTTTCGCCACGATGAGCTAAAAGAGCCTAACCCGAATATTAACCGCATTTTTAGTATCTTTGAAGACAGCCTCGGGCAGATGTGGTTCGGCACCGATGGGGGCTTAAAACGCTTTAACGAAAAAACACAGGACTTTACCTTGTTGACTGAGCAAGACGGTCTATCGGCCAATGTGGTGCACAGCATTGTCGAAGATGACCTTCAGCGACTTTGGATCGGTACCAGTAACGGCTTAACTCTGTTCGACCCCAACAAAAACAAAATGAAAACCTATACGGTCTACAATGGTAAAAAGATAGGCTCCATGAACAGTCGCGCCGCCTTAATGAGCCGCTCGGGTCACTTGTTAATGGGAAGCTCCAAAGGGCTCTGGGAGTTTCAAATCGACAAAATGGGCGACAACCCGGTGGTGCCCCCTTTGGTATTAACGGATTTTCGTTTATTTACGGAGTCGGTTCAGGTGGATGGTCAAGATGGTTTGCTCGCTCAAGCGATTAACCACACCTCCTCGATCACACTGGATTACCACCAGAATATGTTCTCGTTACGTTTTTCATCGCTCAATTATAACGAGAGCGCCAAAAACCAATATGCCTACAAGCTCGAAGGCTTTGACGATGTGTGGCGGGAAATTGGCTACCTGCGCACCGCGACGTTTACCAACCTGGGCCCAGGGCAGTACACCTTAAAGGTTCGGGGCAGTAATAATGATGGCATTTGGAACGAGACTGGCCGAGCGCTCACCATTATCCAACTGCCGCCGCCCTGGCGCACTTGGTGGGCTTACACTATTTACACCTTGGTGATTGTGGGCAGTATTTGGCGAGCGTTCGATTTGCAGCGGCGCAAACGCAAACAGGCCGAAGAGCAAAACCGCATTTTGGAAATAAAAGTCGCCGAACGCACGGCAGAGCTTCGTCAAAAAAATCACGATATTCAATCCATGCTCAGCCATATGGAACAAGGCTTATTAACCATTTGCTCCGAGGGTACTATCCACCCGGAGTATTCCGATTACCTCACCTCCATTGTACAAACCGAGGCGATTGCCGGACAACCGGCCATTGAGGTCTTGTTTGGCCATGCGCAGATAGGGACCAATGAGCGCGATCAAATCGCCACCGCCATGGACGCGATCGTGGGTTTCGATGATATCAATTTTGATTTAAATGAGCACTTGTTACCCCGTGAAATGCAACTGATCTTTGCCGACAAAACCAAAGATATAGAATTGAGTTGGAACCCTATCGATATAGACGGCAATACGGATAAATTAATGGTGACCATTCGCGATGTGACCTTATTAAAGCAAATGGAAAAAGACAGCCGAGAACAACAACGGGAACTGGATATTATCGGGCAACTTATCGCGCTGCCCCACCATAAGTTCCTGTCTTTTGAAAGAACCGCTGAGCGTTTTTTACAGGAGAACCGTGAAAAAATTGAGAAGGCCACCGACTATCGCCCTACCACGATCGAGTTGTTATTTCGTAATATGCATACCCTCAAGGGGAATTGTCGTACCTATGGGTTTAGCTTTTTAAGTGATGTGGTGCATGAAGCCGAAACGGCTTACAGCCAATTAAAAGCCAGCGATGGTCAGCATTGGGACACGGCTGTACTGCTAAAGGATTTGACAAGAGTGGAGCAAAAATTGGACACTTACAAAGATATTTTCCACCGGGTATTGCGCCAGGAGGAGGACGCGAGTACTAGCAAAAGTGGGGTTTGGGTCGAGACAAGCGCGCTGGGCCGCTTAAGGCAGTTAATCCACGGTATGGTCGGTGAGACGCCCCCGTCGTTGGCGAGTATCGCCCCGATAAAAGCCATTGCAGACGATATGGCCTCCGTCCCCTTCGCCACTGCCGTGGAGGATATTGTGCAGTCGCTCCCCTCCATCGCGCGGCAACTGGGTAAAGTCGAACCTACTATCACCATCGACCCTAATATTCGTGTCCCGCACGAAGCGACCGAACTAATGAACGGCGTTTTTGCCCATGTGTTACGCAATAGCCTCGACCATGGGATCGAGACACCGGATGTACGCGAGCAAAAAAACAAAGCGCCGCAGGGGACTATTACCATCGGTTTTCGCCATGATGAGAAGCAGCATCGCTTAGACATTGTTGTGCGCGACGATGGCCAGGGGATGAACATGGATCGTTTACGCGCTAAGGGGCATGAACTTAATCGGTGGCAAACCGGCGAGGACGTTCCTTTGGAACAGGTGGCGGCGCTGATCTTCGCCTCGGGTGTGTCTACCAAAGAGCAAGTCACGGATATTTCGGGGCGAGGGGTGGGCATGGACGCGGTCAAAGAGTTTTTGCAGGAGCGTGGGGCGGATATTCACTTGGGCTTGTTGGCAGACAAGCCCGATGATAAAGGGTTTATGCCGTTTGAGACGGTGATTACTTTGCCTCAGGCGCTTTTTGTGATGCTAACACCCACCGATACTTAGACTTTCGGCCTTTGCACTTTATTGGTCATTTTGACTATAAATGACATGCGTCCTCCTATACGACTTGAGTATTATCCTCTTCTTTTTCTGCGAAAAGGCCCACACAAATACTGGTTGCACATACATACCCCTTGCGTTTAAGATGTTTATAATAAGTTAACAGGAGAGGTATATGGAAAAGCAAAGTCATTCACCTGAAAACAATAGGAAAAGCAAAAGAAGCAAGAAAAGTAAAAAAAGAAAGAAACCCCCTCTGCCCACCCCTCACGACAGCTTCTTTCTTGCGGCAATGGCTATTGGATTTATTGCGCAGAGGTTTTTTAAATGTTTCTTATCCCCTGATCTTAGTGCGGAGTTTGATTGGAGCACATTAAGCATCGAAAACAGCACCTTTGTTAACAACAAACTGCGTAAGTATCACAGCGATGTCATCTTTAGTGTACAGTTAGTGGGTACTTCGATTTTAGTCTACTTAATTGTGGAACAGCAGACAAAGCCGCTTAAAAATATGTCTTTTCGCGTGTACCATTACCTTTTTAATCTGATAATGAGCTTGCTCAAGCAGCGTAAGTACAAAAAGCTCCCTTCGGTGCATGCCATGGTATTTTATACGGGTAAACGCAGCCCCTACCCTTATTCGATGAAGCTCACCGATTGCTTTGACGAACCACCCACGGTTATGGGTAGGTTATTTCACGGCGAAGTGGAGTTAGTGAACGCCAACGTGGAGAATACCAAGGAGATGCGCCAAGTCAAGTGGCTTGGGCCGATGGTACAAGCCATGGCTTCTATACGGATGCCGGACATCACCGATGTGGCGGTACAGATCTTACGGGATCTGGCGCAATACGACGGAGACGACGATGAACAGCATATGGTCAAAGAGTTTACCCTTTCCTTATTAACATATTTTGCCAATGCTGGTAAAATTAAAGACAGAGAAGAATTTTTTAGCCGGATTGAGCGGCTTCCAAACCCGATTAGAGGTGTAGTGATGACATTTGGACAGGAACTGAGGAAAGAGGGGTGGCTTGAGGGCTTAACCGAAGGCAAAGAACAAGGCCTAACCGAAGGCAAAGCTCAGGACGCCGCCAGAATGCTAGCCAAAGGCTACAGCATTGATGAAATTCACGACATTACCTTACTTAGCATTGAACAAATCGAGACACTGAAGAATGTTCCCGCTCAAAATGAGAGCCATGCTACGGATGACGCAGGTAAAGAGTAAGTGATTTGAAGTAACCCTTATTTGTGTTAATTAAAGGTTACTTAGCAGACTATAACCCACCCCTCGAACGGTCTTAATGTGATAAGGCATGTCGCCATGCAAATGCAACAATTTTTTTAAGGTCGAAATAAAATTATCCACCGTTCGGTTATCTACGCACACCTGCTCGCCCCAGACATGATCTAAAATGTCGTCCCGCGATTTTACCTCGTTTAAATGCTGATATAAATAGGCCAGTAAATCATACTGCTTTTTGGTTAAGACAATCTCTTGCCCTTCCCTTTTTAATGTATGTGCCGCCCAGTTCACTACCACCCCGTTTATGTCGACCGTGTTGCTAATGTTAGGGGTATCGCTGTTGGCGCCGGCCCGGCGTAACAAGGCTTTAATGCGCAGCAACAATTCATTAATACGGTAAGGCTTGAGCATGTAATCATCCGCCCCAGACTCAAAACCCTCGTCAATATCCTGGTGTAAACTGCGTGCCGTTAGCATTAAAATCAGGCAGCTAGAATAATTTTCGTGCATCCAGCGGGCGAGATCGTAGCCACTGCCATCGGGCAACATTAAATCGAGCACACATAAATCGACGCGGGGTGCGGGGTTTTGCTCCAATAACTGACGCGCATGGGCCAAGGTCGGTGCCATGAGCACGTGGTAGTCGTTCATCTCCAGGTTATCGGCCAGAGTTAAACGTAGGTTTTTATCGTCTTCTACGACCAGTATGGTTTTTGTCATATGCCTTTTGCACTGTTATTAAATGCTGTGATCAAGTACCACGGTTAAACGCCAAAGCGTACCGGCCTGTGGGTGTGTGGGCTCGCACTGGGAGGAGACTATAGCCAAATCGCCCCCGTGGCTTTGCATAATACGCCGACTTAAGGATAAACCCAAACCTGCCCCTTGAACAGAGCCATTGGCCTCGTCTCGGTAAAAATCCTCAAACACTCGCTCGTGCAGGGCCTCGCCAATGCCAATACCGTTATCACGTAGTAATAACTCCCCTGGTGTTTGTCCCATCGTCATGTGCAAGTGCGCCGGTGCTTCTCGGCGGTATTTAATGGCGTTCGAGAAGAGGTTTCGCAACACTAACTGGAATAAAAAGCTGTCCATGTTCACGATAATGGCTTCATCGACATCGATGTTTACGGTTATTTCGTCCTCGTTGCTAAGTCTATAATCGTCGGCGACTTCTTGTAATAAGGCTCGTAAAGCCAAAGGTTCTGTGCGCAGCTCATTTTCGCCTTCTTTAAACCGACGATACAATAACATATTGTCGATCACTCGGCTCATCCTGTCGGATTCCGATAAAATGCGAGTGCTATAATCTTTGGGGCTTAACTGTTTGGCCAAGCGTTTGTCCAGGGTTTCGGCCATAACCCGAATCGAGGCCAACGGCGTTTTTAATTCATGCGCCACTAGATTGAGAAAGTCCTCTTTCACTTTGATGGCCTCCCCCTGTTTGGCCAAATGCCGCTGGTGAACCCACATTAAACGCCAAGCTAAGGCCAAAGCTGCGCTTAGTAACAGGACTTTAAATAGCGTGTAGATGTGTAAACGCCGGGCTTTGGCTTCTAAGGCCTGGCTGTGTAATACCAGGGAGATATCGTCGAGGGATTGCCAAACGTTTTGCGCGGGGATATGGAGGGTATCGCCGGGGTCGATAATACCCTGTTGCGCCAAGGTTTGTTCAAGTTCTTGGCGTATTGTCACTAAAGAGATGGGTATTATTCGCAAGGTTTGGTCTGTTTTCGTCTGCACGACCAACCAGCGTTGGTCGTAGAGCCACTCCCCCTCGGGTGGGGGCTCGCTTGCGAGGGTGTCGGCCTCGGCGTCTTCTGTGCTTTTATGCTGGGTTAACATGGGGTTAAAGTGCTCACGATACACCGATAGATCACAGTTTTTATATTCGGCGATGGTGAATAAACGTTTTAGGGCGGTGTTAAAGTGTTCGGCCGAAAGCGCTTCGTTATGGAACAGCAGATAATCGCTGACGGCTAAAATACGCCCTTGGGGGGTTTGCCAGCCCGACAGTAATAAGCGCTCGACCACGGGCTGCGACCAGGGGTCAATCGTGGCATTATCGAATAAAGAAAGTGCTGTGTCGATTTCATTAGCAACACTTAAATGAACGTTCTGACGATGCTGTAAATAGGCCACCATGGCGGTTTTTAAGGCTTGTTCGTCTTGATTAAGTAAGGCTTGTTTGACTTGGTTTACTTTGGCCTGGCGCTGCGTTAACTCCGGGTGGTTGAAGTCTATGGGCGGCGCGGCTGCAGGCTCTTTATTAAAAGGCTCTTTATCATAAGGCTCTTTATTATAAGGGAAATACCTCTGCCCATTTTTATACAAATAAAAATTGCGCTGTAGCTTACGCCAGTTTTGGTCGATATCGGCGGGGGAACCGGTGTGCTCGTCTACTATAGTGTTGAGCGATTCGAACAGTAAATTCTCGGCGATATACTCACGACTGTGGCGGTTTTGTTGGGCGCTGTCACGGCTTTGTTGATAGTCCATGATCAGCACCCAGCAAAACACGGCGCCGCATAGCAGCGGCACCAGTGCTTTGTAACGAAAAGCTACCGTGTGGCTTAGGCGGTTCATTTTAAAAGAGGTACGTGATCTAAGCTGTAACGCTCGTGCGAAGCGGACACTTTGTAGGGGCTGTCACGGCGGTCTAAAAAGCTGGCTTGGCGGATCGCGTTGTTTAAATCTTTTATTTGATCGCTTTTTAAATAAGAACTGGGCAGGTCGCGCAGGGTAAACATAATATCATCATAGCTGTAGGTGTCGGACCAGTAACTTAATCGCAGTTTTTCGGCGAAGGCGGCCACGGCCATCGATAGGCGTAAATCCGAGGAGGCTTTGGCCAGTGAGCCTTTTACAATGCTGCTGGGCAAGTCTTTTTGTAAGGTAAAGAGTTTGTCCCCTTCGGGTTTTTGATAAGCCACCCGTAGCTGGCCTAAGGGGGCTTCGGGGGTGTTTTTAGCGTGCTCGGTTAATTTGATTTCGTACAGGGCGGTCACGCGGTGCCCGGCGCCTACTTCGCCGCCGTCTTTGTCGGTATCTAAAAAGTCTTCGCGGTTGAGGCGGCGGTTTTCGTAACCGATTAGGCGATAATGGCTGACGGCTGCGGGATCAAACTCCATTTGTATTTTGGCGTTTTTGGCCACGGTGACCAGCTGCTGGTTGAGCCCATCGACAAAGCTGCGACGAATGCTGTCGCTGTCGGCTAGGTATAAATAGTTGCCATTGCCTTGGTCGGCCAGTTGCTCCATTAAAAAGTCGTTATACATCCCTACCCCAACGCCTACGGTGGTGAGGAAGATGTTTTTATCTTTGTATTGTTGCACTTGTGCCAACAGCGCTTTGGGGGTGCTGGCGCCTACGTTGGCGAGCCCGTCGGAGCTAATAATCACGCGGTTAATAAAACCGGGTTCAAAGTGACGTTCGGCTAAGCGGTAGGCTAGGTTAAGGCCGGCTTGAGCGTTGGTAGAGCCTTCGGTGCGTAGCTTGTTAATCACTTCGTAGATTTTGCGTTTGTGCTTGGCCGAGGTAGCCTTTAATAGCACTTTGGCTTGGTTAGAATAGCTCACGATGGTAATGTTATCGTGTTTGCCGAGTTGCCCGACCAGGGTTTTAAAGGCTTCTTTTAGCAAGGGGAGTTTCCCACCGTTGGCCATGGAGCCAGACACATCGGCCACTAACACTAGGTTGGCGGGGGGGCGCTGCTGGTCTTCTAGCGATTGGCTTTGGATGCCTACGTGCAGTAGGTGGTAATCTTGGCGAAAGTGAGAGGGGGCGGCTTCGGCGCTGAAGGTAAAGGTGTTGCCATCGTTTTGATATTGGTAGTGCATAGCATTGATGAATTCTTCTGCCCTTATCCCGGCACTGGCGGGTAACCTACCTGCGTTTAAGGTCGCTAGCGCCAGTTGGTAGGCGCCGGTATCGACGTCCATCGCGAAGGTGGAGTCGGGTTTGCTTTGGGTGACGATGGTAGGGTTTACGCCGTAGTCTTTAAAGATTTGGTAGCCTTGGGCGGCGTAGTCTGTGGCTTGGGGTTCTCTTAGGGTTATGTCGATGAGAGGCTTTTCACTGTTGCTGCGTGGCGAAGAGACCGTCATCGGCACCGGTATCGAGGCAGGAGCTTCACGTCTGGCCTGTTCTGCCGCTTGTCGCTTTTTCTGTTCGGCTCTTTGGCGTTGTCGCTCGGCTCTTCGGTCGCGCTTGGAGCTTAAGACGACCTCCTCTTCCAACATTCCCCCACCTTCGGAAGCACTAGTATCGGAAGAGTCGGGTTGTTTTTTGGTGCTGGCACAACCGGTAAGGCCAAGGGCAATGGTCAGTAGGGACGCGCTTATTAGTCTTTGTAATTGTGGTTTCATCGTTCTCTCCTCAGTTGTGGTTATCATAGGGAAATGGATGAATCCTTTTGTCATGGGAGTGTCATGGTTTTGCCATCATTCTACCGTAATCCGCGCCAAGGGCGATACATGTAATTTTTGCACGATTCTAATGAAAATATTGGTATTTATCTAAAATTTCACACGAGTAAACTATCCCTCAACAAACACACACTCATCAATGCAGGATAGAACGACATGACCAACATTACTTTTTTAGGCTTGGGCGCCATGGGCTCGCGGATGGCGGAGCATTTGATTAAGGCCGATCACCAGGTCACCGTATGGAACCGCACGGCAGATAAAGCCGAGGTTCTGGTACAACAGGGCGCAACGCTGGCCCCCAGCCCGAAGGCGGCGGTGGCGACAGCGGATATCGTGATCAGTATGGTACGCGACGACGAGGCCTCCCAACAGGTGTGGTTAGATAAGGCCACTGGCGCTTTAGCGGCCATGCCTGCCCATGCCATTGCGGTAGAAAGCTCTACCTTAACCCCCGCTTGGGTCACCGAACTGGCCAGCGCTTGCGCCAAACGCGACCTTGCTTTTGCCGATGCGCCGGTGGCGGGTTCTCGCCCGCAGGCCGAAGCCGGTCAGTTAATTTACTTTGTGGGCACGGACGGCGCCACCTTTGCCAAGCTTAAACCGGTGTTATCCCTTATGGGCGGCGCGGTTCACCATGCGGGCGATGCGGGTACGGGGGCGCATATTAAACTGGCGGTAAATGCTCTGTTTGGTATTCAGTTAACCGCAGTGGGCGAACTGTTGGGGGTCTTGCAAAAGTCTAATGTGGATCTTGAAGCGGCTATGGCGATTATTGGCGCCACGCCGGTCTGTAGCCCGGCGGCTAAGCTATCGGCCAGTGCGATGATCGCGGGTAACTTTGCTCCTATGTTTCCGATATCTTTGGTGGAGAAAGATTTCTCTTATGTCGAAGCTACCGCTCAATTGGGTGAGGCGGATACGCCTTTATCTACGGCGACTCGGCGAGCTTTAAAAGTGGCTATGGGCAAAGGTTTTGGTAATGACAATATTACGGGTATTGCGCAGCTTTTTTTAGATTAATGTGGATGTTAAATTTTTTTAAGACAGAGAAGCAGTATTATGACGTTTACTTTAACGTGAACAAAGATGCACATTTTTCCTCTTACACTATACTTGTCTAAGGCGCTGGTGCATCGCTATTGAATAAGAGGGTTTATGGGATCAAGATCTAAACAGCAGGGCTTTAGCCTGATTGAAATTATAGTGGTATTGGTGATAACGGGCCTGCTGTTCGCCATAGTGTTAGCACCCACGATTCATTTTGATGGTGTCGACTGTAAACAGCGTGTGATTGGGGACTTGGGTAATATTGAAATTGCGCTTAAGCTGTATAAGCTAGATAATTCGGTTTACCCAACGACGGAACAGGGGTTGGCGGCTTTGGTGAGTCTTCCTGCTGCGAGCCCTGTGCCACGGCAATGGCGAAAAGGGGGATATATGCCGAATATACCAAAGGACCCTTCGGGAAATGAGTATACGTATGTTAGCCCTGGGAAGGGTCACCCTTTTGAGGTGTATACCCTTGGGGAGGATGGGGCTCCAGGGTGTGAAGGTATGGCGGCGGATTTTTCCCTTAAGGGGTCTCATTACTAGGCGCACGCCATTGTTTTTCGCGAACCCAACGATACAATCCCCAAAAGGCGCCTATGAGGGTGAGCAACAGGGCGATTATAGGCGTCCATTGTGACACGGTATTTTTAAGGGAATCCCAGGCGGTGACTTCTACGAGTATTTTCTCTCGGTAGGTTTTGATGGCAATGGCCGGGGATGTTTCGCCGTTTACCTCGAAGTGGGCATAGACATCGAGTGTGAGCAGCTCTTCTTTGCCTTTTTTAAGAGGGGTGACTTTCCATTTCCAGGTGGTGGTGTTGTTCTCTAGAATGAGCCGTTTTTGTAGTCCTGGGGGCTCGACCACAAAGTTTGCACCGGTTATTTCAGCGGACATATGTCGGGCAATTTTACTTTCGCCGCTTGTGGGGGTTCCTGTAAGGTCGGTTAATTGCGCTTGGGCCTCACTGGGGTTGGCGGGGTTTAAAGCCAGGCTAATTTCAACGGTTTCGCTCACCGTCATTTTGGTGGGGTTGTTATAAAAAATCTTAGCGCTTTTTAAGCTTTGCAGCATTTGTTCGTATAAATTGCAGTTTTTGCCTTCTTGGAATACGCCCAGTTGAAAGCATTCGTCTTTGGGCGAGCTTTTATCGGAATCTATGCTAATACGCTTTTCATTTTCTTTAAGGGCCTCTAGTTCCTCACTAATCCATTCTAGTGCGAATACGTCTCTATCTTTTAGACTTTGTTTCTCGATTTCTCTTGCGATCCTTCCTGGTATGGAGGGGGTGGCTTCTGGGAGCGAGGGTTCTATTTCGAATTGGGAGATCTCCATCGATAGCTCCATAGACGTGTCTGCATAGTCGGAAGACAATACATAAAAAAAATAAAACCAGACGCCGAGTGCTATAAACCCCGCGAAGATTATTAATGTGTAGCGTAAACCCTTGGCCATAATACCATTACTCTTTTGTGTCATGCTAAAATGAAACGCTAGCGAGATATTGTGAATATGATAACGTAAAACCGTTTGCTTGTAAATCGTTCGAAAATCAACCAAAGTTGTAGGGAGGGTTATTTTCAAGCCTCCCCCACGGCCTCTCTCGATTTCTTCTATAGTAAGGGGTAAATCCATTACACCACACGAGGTTTACCATGAGGTTTGTAAGGCCAAGCTCCTTTTATTGCCTGTTAACGCGTTTACTTGTCGGTACTTTCCTAATCGGCAGTGCCCACGCTTTAGCGGTTAACACCAGCCCACAGCTCTATGGCGCCTATACTCTGTTAGCCCCTTCCAGCACTGGAGGCACCCTCATATATGCACGCGTAGTTGCACAAGGGGCTAAAGC
>JACLAC010017697.1_pt1 | contig 25786 bp, 31 predicted proteins | sample 8027881 | NCBI WGS metagenome assembly JACLAC01 (sample SAMN15725517, study PRJNA655200) | protist metagenome | isolation source: fluorescence activated cell sorting (FACS) single amplified genomes of... | place: Spain: Blaines Bay Microbial Observatory, Mediterranean Sea | collected 2016-01-19 | reverse complement strand
ATCGTATCCTATCCAAGAAGGCGAAAGACGTTGAGTCGATCTCAAGTGAACCCGATGCGGTGCACGCGATCGATCGCCTGATTTTCGATCGGCCTATTCCACCACGGGTCTGTTAAGATCACAGAGCGGCCAGCAGTCAGCGTAATCCCGACACCAACAGCCTTAAGCGAGCACAGCAGCACTTGAATCTTATTATCCTGAAAGTCTTTTACCAGGTCGCGACGCTGCTGTGCAGAGCAAGAACCGCTGAGGATTTCGACTCGAAGAAGGGGACGCGCCTTACCCAAGTAACCTTTTACGTTGTGTAGAAAGCTTACAAAACTACTAAACGCCACCAGTGGTAGGTCAGCCTTCAGCTTCTGCTTAGTATCATTGGGGAAGATCAACTCTTCAAGCTTAAGTATTTTCGCGCTAGGCTCAGCCTCAGCGTCGTACTCCGTTTGCTGATAGAGGTCTTCTTTTTGCTCCACCTTCTTCAGCTTCATGTTCTATCGAAAATCCGTCGCACACGCCGGACAGCGCTATGCATGCTGAACACACCTGCGGTGAAAAACATGGCCGCAGGTGGTCCTGACGGGCTCCTCACCAGCAGGTTCGTTGACACTGTCTCAGTCAACTGTCTGGTCGACCTCTCGGCAGAACAAGAACTCATCCCCGCAAATCTTACAGAGGCCATTACCTCATGCATCTTCTTCTTCGTCCTTCTTCGTCGCGTCCTGAATAATCGCCGTCGACAGACATATTTGCCGCATGCGTAATATCTTCGTTAGTAGCCCACCGAGCATAACATGCCACTTGCGTTGAACAATCGGGTGTTCCGCGTCACGCTCTTTGTCTGTTTTTCGCCGCTTTGCAACTGGCTTTCCACCGTTCTGAACTTCAGCAACGCACGACTTCCAGACCTCGTCATACAGCGCCCGCTCGTTCTCATTACAACTTGACTTCGATTGACTTTTCTGTCTTCGGCGGGAGAGCAACAAGAGGTTGCCCTCGCACTTCCATCGCCTTAGTGCGGCGCAACATCATGTGCTCCATGATACTCTTAATATTCTTGACGCCGCTGTTGTCGTTCGAAGCGATAGGCCGCAGCACCAACCGGTTGAACCAGTCGAAGTCGTTAAGAGGCGCTACCTCCAAGAACTGCATAACCGGGAATAAGTCACTCATGCGGTTCACCCCAGGTGTGCCACTCACGAACCATCGAATGTCTGCGTTCATTTTCTCGCATAGTGTGACACACACCTTGGTATACTGATTCCTGATTTCATGCGCCTCGTCAAGGACACAACGCAGGAACCCCTCGCCGGCACAAAGCTTCTCTGCGTGGCGAGTAAAGGTGTGGTAAGTGGTCAGCGTGATGCTATTTATCGCTGTTTTCTCAGGCACCACTTTCGTTGCACCGTGGTAGCGCAGTACTGGGATCGAAGCTGGTAAGCACTTTCTCAACGTTTCTTCCCAGCCGTCCATGACAGCGACAGGACAGATGATCAAAGTTCTTCGAGACTTTCGCATCTCGATCTCACCGTCCGGCTTGGTATTTTTCACATTCAGTGCCTTCTGTCATGCTGCATCAAGCTCGCCATGAGCGATGAGGGCGGCGCAAGTGAAGGTCTTCCCGAGGCCCATCTCGTCTGCTAGAATTCCACCCCGCGGCACATGAGGCTTCTCTGCCGAGGTCATGTCGGTAAGCACATTCCGATACGGTGAATCGCCATCGCTCCCGGACTTCACAGTATTCTACTCCCAAAAGCATCAGAACTTCTTGTCCTGGATGAGCAATTCAATGTCTTGGCTCTTTTCTTTCTCAAACATCCACCATATCGCTTTTTTCTGGTGCTCCTTCAAAATAACGCCGGTTCCCTGAAGGCAAGGCGGATCGAGCTGCTGCATCCGCTCGTAAGCAACCGCCTAGTTGGTAGTCTGCCCGCTGAGGATAGCGTCGAGGTCGTCGACTTGCTGGTCAGCGTATCCACCCGCGCCATCTGTCTGCCTCTGCACACCTCAATTGTTTCTAACGAAGCCAGGCATCGTGTCAAGAGTGCTATGGTTAGTATCGATTTCTCCCTCAATTCCACCTTCTGATTTTGCATTGCTCCACGCAAGAGTATCTAACTCGCGCACCTTGATACCGGTTTTCTACAGCATCATGCTTGTCTTCCCGTTAACGTTTTAGCTGCTTATAGCGTTTTCGTTGAGCTGCTGCAGTAGTTCTTGAAAGTGACCCACGTTCAAGAAGCTTGGATCCTGTGAATCAATAAAGGCTTCCCGTTCCTCTTCTGTCTCATACCTTAACTCCCACTCACCGCCTGGCTTCAGTTTTTCACCCGCACTCTTGTCTGCGCGCAGTACGCAAGATGTCGCGAACACTTGCAAGATTAGTGGAACGCGACTGTGGTAATAGTGACCATACGGTACTACACCCTCTACTCGCACGTTGTCACTGTAACTCATGATCCCCGCTAACTGGTTACTAATCTCCTACTGCATACTACCTAACTGCTCGCCTTTTCAATTACAGTACTTCTTACCGTCGAACCGGATCATCTCGTTCTGCTACAATTTTGCGCTGTAATACTTGCGGCCCACGATCCACGTGAAAATCTGCGCATACCAGCGCTCTTCCACATCGTAGTGCTTTTGCAGAAGCGGTACCGACGGGCGAGGTGTAGGAGCTGCAGACTGTCTCGGCTCCGGTTGTGATGGCGGCGGCTACACCGACTGTGACGGAGCGTTTTGCGACGGCGGGACTGCACCGCCAAATCCGAAAGATGGTTGCGATGCCTGCGACGTCGGCATACCGAAGCTGCTGACTTGGTGCAGAAACTGGTTCTGCGGTTGCGGCTAAGGAGCTGGCGGAGGCTGCACGACCGGGGTTGGACTTACACTCTGCAGCTCTGGCAGCTTACTTGGAGCCTGGTACATCATCCCAGCATGCAAGGGACCCGTAGAAGTTTGCGCGTGTGCAACGAAATGCAGCAGCAGCGACACATTGTCATAGGAGTCAAAAGTTTTTGTATTTGCACCACCACCATCTTCTTTCGGCATCGACAGTTCCCAAACTCAAAACTTGACACCATCTTATAGATCGACTCGTGCCAATAAAGCTTTTGCTACAGTATCCTCAGTCCCACCACCGGGGAGAGTCTGTCGCACACTGTCAACAACTCTTCAGAAGGCACTCTTCAACTCATCCATAGACAGTTGGCCAGTCTTCATCGTGCTGGATGATGAAGACGATGACGACGAACTCGAACTACCAAAAGGCTGGGCAGGAGCGGCGTGGATATGATGATACGCACCCGCCACAGGTCACACGCCCACACTCTGTAGCCCTTGGTACCCAGCATGTGGAGGGAATCGCTGTTGAGCCGGCGCCGCCGGAGGGCCACTCGCTGCCCCGAAAGACTGCGAATTAGCATGCGTGAACTGATGCTGCGAGCCCTGAGATGGCGGTGGTTGAGCGAGCTGGCCAGTTGGCGGATGCTATGGTGGCACACTTATTCCTGCTGCCGAAGCTAGACTAGGTCCGACCCCGCCTGCTCCACCATTTACGAATGTGCGAAGCTGCTCCACGACAGCGTTTTTTGAATTGCCGTTTACGTACAACTTCGGTCCCGGATAGAGCTTGAAGTTGACCTACGGGCTTTCTAGAAAGGCAGAAAACACGCCGCCGTTACCTTGCCAAGGAACTTGCGTGATGTTGAGCTGGCGCAGGCAAAATTGGTCGATGGTTTCCCGACTAATTCTGAATTCGTTATCGCCGGGCATGATTTGAATTTGAAATCGATCTTTCTACTGGTACCGATGAGATGACGTGCTATTTTTATTATTATTTTCAGTTTCAGATAACTACAACTAGGTTTACAAAATATCCGATGTCTACACTAGCTACTATCAGTGCAAGAATAACTACTTCTTAAAACTGTATATCAATTTTTACTCGGTGAAACTGCAGATGATACGTTCGAATTGTTCGATATGTTCTAATTCCCGACTTAGCTATACACCAACTTAATAATCAAGATCAAGAATCGATTTTCGGCATTCATAATCACACTGTCACATTAAATACGAGCGAGTACATCACCATGGCAAAACTTTTCAATATTAATAGACATACACATACTAGTGAATTTTGCTATCTCGATCTCGAGTGGAAGCGTTCCACATCCTCTAATTCATCTATGATTACATCTTCGTCACCTGTAGTTCGTCTTCATGTGCTCACACGGTGCTTGAGGAACTTAAGCCTCAGCTTTTTTATTCATATCCACCACTTAATCAGTCTTCTCTTCAGACTTCTCTTCCTCTTTAGACTCGGCCTCCGCCGGCGCCACTGGGGCGGCAGGCTCCGGAGCAACTGACTCTTCTGCCTCAGTGTCGGTTGGAACACCTGGCACCTCCTTGCTACTCGCTTCTATTTCACTCTCCTCGTCATTCGCCGTGACTTCAGCCGTTGTACTCTGCTCAGCCGCCGTAGTGCTCGCCTCACCTCCTACATAACCCTTTTCAGCCATCAGCTGCGCCGCAGTCTTTTCTTTTAAAAGTTCCTCCTCAACTTCGGCCTCAGCTTCCATCGCGGCAGCCTCATCTACTTCGAGAATAGACGACGGGAGCCCCTGCTTCATGTTTTTGCGGATGTTGTTCTCAACCTTCCAGTAGTGCTGGACCATGCGACCGATTGCTGTCTTTGAGTCCCGCGGCTTGTCTGAGGGAACCTGTGCATAAAGTGTTCACCATGACATTGAGCATAAGAGATGAAGCTTAAGAATCATGAAGTAGCGAATATTGTGCACGCAAAATAGTTCCCGTCATCGCACACGAAGCGTTGCGGGATGTCAGATGCGGACTTTTTCTATAGCTTAACGCGCTCGAAGTGCCAGTCTCACAGGCGACGGTATAACTCCAACACGAGAATGACAAGGGGCCGACCGAAGTCAGCATCCATTGAACCAAACTCGCTTATGTCGAAGAAGTGTCTGAGGTTACACAAGCGGTAGCGAAGCGGAATAATGATTTGATATTGATTACGAAGAGAAAGAGTGCACGTGGTCGTAAGTAAGAGCAACTAACAATAAGAGTCTTGTTCAAGTTCATGCACCAATAGATTTCAATACGAAAAATAATTCTAACAACGCAACAACATCTACAACAGCTCACCCGCAGCTTCGGCCGCTCCTCCTCGGGCTTCCGATCTTGTAATGTCATCATTCCCATCTGGTCCGAGAGCTCTCAGGGCGACGACGCAACTTTAACTCCCGGCAGCGCCGGCATGCCGGGCGGCGCGAGCACCACCTTCTGCATTCCATCTTGTAGTTCCATCGCGGGGTCCACGGCGTGGAACACCATGCGCTGCGTCTGCGACTTCTTGGTCACGACCATGGTGGCTGGCCGCGTGGTTATGTTATGATGAGATGCTTAGAATGTTATACCAATGCTGTGTACTCGTAGCTGATATTTTTCTGTTACTGATACTGCTTATTGAGGTTGTAGTAGTAGTTTTAGTTATGATTTCAAGCTGTAATGCGGTTCAGATGCGTAGAGCTTAACATCATTAGTATTCCCAAATATTTGACTCAACCAACGTTCTGGTGATTCCCGAAAACCTTGCGTACGAACTCGACGAGTCTAGCATCTTATCATCAACGAAGAAGTACCAAACATCACGAATAGTCAGTCAATCATCTCTGCATCCTTTCGGCATCTCAACTCAACAACGATTCCTCATCTTCTCAGCAAAAATATGGTACAACGTATCTGTAGTCACTTTGCTAGCAAAATTCGATTTTTCGATTTAGACTCAGACACATCATCTGACATTAGCACTCTATCAGATTCTTCAAACAGTCTTAATTATTCTAGTGTTACGAAGCTTGACAGTAGTGTACTCCCTGAGAAACGCAGCCCGCACCTCGCATACGCGATCGCGCAGGTACGCAACCCGCACCTCGCATACGCGATCGCGCGGGTGCCCCTTGCTGACCACCCGCAACCCTAACGCTAACCAGCTGCTCAGCACCTAAAACCGAAACCCTGACCAAACAATACAAATGTTAACGCGCTTACGCCCCCGCCACAGTCGCGCCGCCCGCCGGCGCGCCCGCGCCCGCCGCGCCGGCTGCGCGCGAGCTGCCCACCAGCGACAGGTTGGTGTTCGCGCTCTTCTCCTGCTCCACGCACTTACCTAGCATTTCCTCGTAGTCCGCGATCAGCTCGCTCACGCGCTCCTTGGCCTCGAAGAACATCTCCAATTCGCCATTCGAATCCAGAAACTGCCACACGTAGGCCTTGTGGTAGAACAGCTTCAGGAACTTGGTGTACTGGCGCATGAACAGCGTGCGCACGGCAGTGGTGTTGCCCAGCAGGCAGCCCTGGCGGTCGGAGGCCGCCATGAAGCCCTGCGGCACCACGGGCGGCTCGCCGACCACGCCGATCTTGAAGCCCTTCTCGCCCAGCCACGGCATGAACGCGAGCCGGTCGCGGTGCCCGGCGGTGGGGTTCACGAGCTCCTGGATGGCCTGGGAGGGGGAGTTGATTGTCATTACAGTGAAGTGCCTCACAGATTGAGGAAAAAGGCTTTTTATGTGCACCACCAACGGCATTCAGTCGGTCCAGCATTTGGCGAAAGTATATACGGACTTACAAATAGTAAAAGTAGGGTGACAACATGATGCTCCCCTAATGAGGCGCATACATGACTCAAAACTTCTCACCATCTGGGCCTCCTTGATCGACAGCGGGTTCGCCCGAGGATCCAGCTGCTCGCCAACAGCGCCTGTAGTGTGGAAATGAATTTAAGTCAGATAAGTTTAGTTATTTCGCTTCGTTGTTGTACAGATTAAATCGAGCAGCGAAGAACAGTTTGCACTTGCAGTTTCTAACAAAGTTAGTAAACCAACTCACTAGCAGCGTCAAGTGCGGGCTTGGCGTTGCCGTCGGTACCACGCAAGAGGATGCACGCGGACATAAAACGGTTCATTTTCAGCTTGCCGTAACCTGAATTATGGTATATGGGAAGGTGGTAGATGAAGTCGTAATCATAAACAATCATATGCGCATTTAGGTCGACAGTTGCAGTCCGTGTTCGCTCCAATACAGTAATTATTTAGTTCGACTCACCAATATCCGCCAAGATGTTCTTCTCTTCGAACAGGTCGTTCACGATCTCTTTGGTCGAGAACGACTCGTGCTTGGCGCGCGATGGGTGGCGCACCGGCGACAGCGACAGCAGCGAGTAGCGGAACTTCTGCTCCGGCACCTGATTGGTCACGATCTCGTCCAGGCTCGCGTTCACCTGCGACTCGAAGCGCAGCGAGGTGGTTGCCGCGGACACCATCTGCGCGATCACGCGGTTCAGGTGCGTGAAGCTGGGGCTCTTCACCTTCAGGTTCTCCTGGCACATGCGGTAGGCGGCCTGGTTGTCCAGCATCAGCGACAGGTCGGCGGTGTCCCGCGTGTACGCGGTCGCGAACATGCCTGGAAGATGAAAAGAAGATAGTTAGCAGTGCGAACAAAGTAAGAGTAAGTTACTATGGCGAAAAAGGCTTTTTTAATGTACACGAGCGCTAAGTTGAACAAAGCTGCAGAAGAAATGCATATAACGTAACGCGTAACGCGAATACAAAATATTACATTCCCACGTTAAACGCGAAAAGATACTGTCACGATGTGGTTGATATTCATGTTTACTTAAGCGATATGTTGATGAACTAATCTATGCTGGGAAGAATGTGGGATATAAGTACTCAGTCGCAATCGTCGTTTGTAAGTTGTAGATATAGACGTATTCGTAGTGTATCGTTGTACCAATCGTTAAATCACTCTAAGGATTTCTCAACCTGATGTGCATGTAACATTAACCAACGTAGTGAAGGTATAGAGTGGCGTGGGCACACGCCTTTCGGGGACTGGAGATTGATAGATTGGATGGCTATGCGGTATTAACTTGATCTGAACTTATTGATGCAACAAATGATGTGGTAAGCCTTTTCGGCTAGGTCGGTTTCTTTCAGCGAGTCTTTCTCTCCTGGGTCGCTGCGTTTTCTTTCTACTCCTTTGACGTCTATCGGGTATTTCATGACTTGGGAAATCGGACAAGTTATGAGCCCAACGTAAGGAGTAAGAGACGCGCTGTAAGACATCATCAACATCGAGTACAACATCAAGAAGTAGTAGGATTGGGCAGCGTGGCCACCATCTCCAACAAGTATTCAAATTCATTTAGTAGCTTTTTCTGATTTTCAACCAACTGCAGTAGTGGACGAGCGCGAAATGCGGAACAACAGGGCAAGGTCGCGTTCGCCGTACACGCAGTGGAGCGCGAGCCTGATCGCGGTGCTGCAGACGCAGTACATCAGCGTCCTCAAGACGAAGAACCAGCGCTGGGAAGATGAAGACTGGCGCGAGTTCATCACCGATCATCTGAACCCTGCGCTGGCGGCGGCTGGTGAGCAGGCGTTTGATGCCACAACGGACTGGTCGAAGATCCGTGGCCAGGTGCAGAACATGAGGTCGCGCAAACATCGTTCCTACGACCACCCGTTTCACGAAAAGTTTCTGGCTCTCCTGCAGCTGCGCAAGCTCGAGGGCAATGCAGGGGACGAGTCGGAAGCGGAGTTAGAAGATGCGGGATACAAGCGTCGTACCAGACCTCCGGTGTCGTTCGCGGCCGGGGACGGGGTTTTCAGCCGTGCCTTCGGCGGCATGAAGCGCTTCTGCGGCGAAGTGCTCGAATCGTTCTGCGGCACGCTGGGCGTGGGCTTCCATCCGGCAGTCGCGGCTATGATCGGCATCATGCTCGCTATGCTGTGTGTGTGGAATTTCCTGGTGAACGTGGGATCTCGGCTGCGGAAGTTTAAGACTCCGAATGCCGAGGAAATGTTCGAGCGGCTTCTCTATCCGGTGGACGGCATCTTCTACAAGCTCGTGGACTATGCGTGCTGGGCTTTTGTGCAGTTCAACCTGGTAGTCGACACATTCAGCATGCTGGCGCGCGGCATGGATTTGATCTACATGCAGGAAAAGACGCTGGACGAACTGCAGTCCAAGCTGAGCCATGCTTCCGCGCAGGGCGTGAACACCAACTCTACCATCATCGACGACCTGCGCTTCGACGTCGATTCAGTGCATTATGTCATGTACGGGGCAGCGGCGCGGTACGGGAAATACAAAGAGTTCGGACTCTTCGTGGTAGTGGCTGCCGTGTTCCTGCTCGTCTGCATTGGGCAAGCGGTCCTGTGGTACAAGGTGCTCTCGGCTACGTCTGGTGAACATTTCAGGAAGATGTACCGTCAACAACGCGAAGAGTCGCCTTCGCGCAACGCAGGTCCATCGCGTGCGGAAGTCCAACAGAACATTGTGAAATCTGGCGTGGTCGGTGCTACGGTTTTTCCGGGTGACACGGAGGAGGACCGCCTCATTGCTGAAAAGCATGCCACCATCCTGCCGTACATGGACATGTCGCGTCACGCTCCGCGTGCGAACAACCCGAATCCAGGTCCGTTCAAGATCGACTTGGAGACGCGTGACAAGCGCGAGGAAGAGCTGATGAGCCTGCGTGAGGCGTTGGAGTCGAAGCAGATCGTTCTTCCTTCAGAGATTACGGCATTCACAAACTCTGCGTGCAAGCCGAAGTCGTTTGCTGCTACGTGCTACCGGGCCTCGCGCAACGAGTACAAGCCTGCGGCGAACGACCAGCAGGGTCACCGCCGGGTCATTCTGGAGTTCTACGAGCGTGCGCTGCCGAATCCGCAGGAGATGAAGCTGCTCACGCTGGACAACCTGAAGGAGATCAAGTGGCCGGACGCCGAGGACGACGCGGCGGCTGGCGAGAAGTTCATCCAGGAGGTGCGAGCGGAGTTCTACGCTGCCGAGCAGCATCTGAGCTTCGGGTGGAAGACGCCGTTCTCGCAGAGCATGGAGGGCGCGAACGTGATCCGACAGGTGATCATGTCGCTGTTGCCGAACACGAAGATGGGCACGCTCGTGGGCATGGGCGAGTTCGTCATGAACAAATTCGAGGACGACCTCGACGGCAACATCCACACGCTGCTGCAGACTGTCCAGTCCTGGTGCACGAAGGCCAGACAAAACCACCGCAACAACGGTACCAAGATTCCGAAGACCAAGGTGGCGCCGAAGAAGGAGGATCCTGCGGAGACGGGGGCGAAGAGCGGTTTCGCGGGCGACAAGGGCAAAGACTCGTACGCAGTCTCGGATGCGCTGCACAAGGAAGGCCTGACGCGCAAGCTGTCGGAGGAGGAGCTGAGGAAGCTCAAGTGGAACAAGCGCGTCGAGCTGCACGAAGGTTCTGGGCCGAACAAGAACGCGGACAAGGCCAAGTCCATGCGCGCCGAGTCGAAGAAGCAACCGTGCAAAGCGTTCCAGCTGGGCATGTGCAAGAAGAAGAACTGCCGGTTTGGCCATTTCATGGGGACGACTCCACCTACGGAGTGTCCGCCTGCGGACGCGGCTGGCGGCGGCGGCGAGGGCGAGGGTGGCGGCGGCTAAGCGTATGCTGCCACGCAGGAGCAGCAGCAGGAGCTGGCTGAACCTGCGGAAACTGAAGACGATTAAGCGGCTTTAAATATTTCTAACAATGACATTCAACCAGCACTACATCTTCCCGAACAGCCTGTTTCACCAAAGTTAATTAATGAAGATTACGAAGAATTTTCTGCAGAAGAACTACCAGAACCTGAACACCAAGAACTATTAGAAGAGGAAAATATCGAACAAAACTCAAAAACGGAGGAGGACGCACCACAGTACGACGCCGAGGACGGCGGGATCGACATGACGAAGTGCGGCTTCGTGGCGACGAAGGGCTGCAGTGATTCAGACGCGTTTTCCTGCGCGGGCGGTGATGACGAGCAGAGTGCGCTGGCGTCGCGCGAACAGCGCAGACACAGGCGCTATCTCGGACTCACCTGGAGCAGAAAACGACCGAAGAACAAGGCCATGCGCGAGGACTGGATTGAGCGGATGCGGCTGCTTGCGGGCATGAATAGCGAGTAGCGCAGCAACAGCAAAGTCTGATTCGCGATCGGCAAAGGTGAGCCATCAGAAAAGCCAGGAGTCACACGCGTCGACGACCCGAACTCGTGCTACACTCACACAATCTTACTGCAAGTGGACGACGCTTGTAGTGACATCTTACTCAACTCGCTTGACGTGCTGCAATCGGCGAAGCCGCAGCACTAGCCATGGGGCGGCATCGGTGGAGGGATCAAGTCGACATTTCGCGGGGACCTCGTCGGGGATCTCATCGACGAGAACGGCGAGCCGTTCGAGATCCGGGTGAAAGCTGACTACAGTGCGCAGTCGGATCGCTGCTTGCTGGGCGCACACAAGTTCAAGTGAGATACAGGAGTGTGTGATAGGAGTACAGAGGGTTACATGGTACTGCCGGGAAAGCACAAGGATCGCCGATTCAAGGTGTCCGTGCGCAACTTCCAAGGCTTCATTCGGCTGTGGGTGCGGTGACCTGACTACCAACGCCAAGCGTTCTAACTAGCTAAGGAGCCAGAACAACTGTGCGCTCCCTGTCCACCTCGCCTAGGTGCTACCTTGGACGAGATAGACGATCAGGAGATGCGCGACCATATCTGATTCGGACATGCCGGTACACTCAAAGGCCCATACAAGTGTTGGGTGTGCATGGTGGCGAAGATGAAGAGGAAGGGGCATAGTAAGTCGAACACGGCGCAGCTAACGGTGGTAGAGGTTCTCAAGCGGTACGGGCTTGAAGTGGACGGGATGGCGACGGCGCAGGCGATCCAGCTGTAGTAAGGAAAAGCGAGCGTGGAACCTGCTCGTGCAGTGCGACGAGGTCGGCGGACCGCTGGTGGTGAGCAAACACTTTGCCCGCCGGCACGCGTGGATTTGAGTGTGCGTCATCTCGAAGACCACGGTCGGCTGTTGCACAACTACCGCTCATGATGCGGGCAAACAGCTCATGCAGCGCTGGAGAGACCGCCACAGCTACCCCAAGTGGTACAAGCCGGACAACGCCAGGCCGCTGCTGAACGAGAACTTGAAGCAGATGATGGGCGCAGACAGCTAACTATGGCCACACGCGGCTTTCGAGCACGAGGACCAGGCCGTGGTCGAGCGCAGGATACAGACGATACTCGTTATGATGAGGTGTATGTTGTTCGAGTGATCGCTGCCGTAATAGTTATTGGAATTTCGCCTATAGCTATGCTATCTATCTCGCTGATTTCATTCCGTGTTCCAGTACAGGCTGTTCACCGTTTGAATTCCGCGAGGGGCGCGCGCCGAGTAAGGAGGATCGCAAGCACGTGTTCATCTTCGGGAGCACCTGCTTCTTGCTACCCCCACCACAGCAACGGGTCAGGGCGGAGAAGGTGGTCTGACAGTGAGTCCAAGGGATTTTTTTGGGTTATGACGCCGGTACAAAGCAGTATGTCATCGAGGACGAAGCCGGCGAGCTTCACTTTGGCGTACATATTAAGTTTCTAGAGGAGATCTTCATGCCTCGCGGCTATGTCCCTGTGAAGAACTGAGAGTTCTACAAGCACGATCCCCAGCCTCCGGAGATCGACGTGGCATATGCAGCGGGTCCAGGCGATGGAGGCGAAACGAAGCCGACGGAGGCGAACACCGACAGCGAAGAATTCGCGGGTGCACTGCAGCAGGGCAAATATATGCAGCAGGAGCAGGACAGCGAAGACCGTTTAGGTGATCTTGCCGCCGGCTTGGACAGGCTGAACAAGGCGGACCCAAATTTTATTGGAGGTATGAGTGAGTTCGATGAGATCTTTGAGTCTTCGTCGGGGCCGGAGTCGGACATCGAGGCAGTTTTTCAGAAAACGTGATGTGCGATAACGAAACTCGCCGGCAAGGACGAGAGCAAGCGAAGATGATTCGAGGAGGAATGTCACAAGCACATAGTGCGGTAGGTGTTTTCAGAGTAGACAAAGAAGGAGATCGACGCCTACAAGGGCGAACCCATGAGATGTTTTTTCGCGTGTAACGACAACGAGTTTCGCGCAGGCAAGGACTTCAGGGCGCGCCTGGTGGGCAACGGGAAAACGGAGTACGGCAACGACATTAAGTTGGCGTTCAACATCGCTAGCATGGTGTCGCTGTTGACGTTTCGCATTCTAGCGTCGTACGTTGCGTGCGAGCGCGGTAAGGTGGTCATGCTGCCGGACGACGCGAAAAGTTAACATCTCCAAGCGCCGTACGTAAATCCACACGGCGAGCCTCCGCCGATCGTCGATCTTTCTTCAGTGCCTTTTCTGCGGGCAAAACTAGGGTACAGGTATGCGGTGGTGAGACGCGGCTTCAACGGTATGAAGTATTGAGGATATTCGTGGGAAGTTTTCAGGAACGGGAAATTAATAGCACTAGGCTGGGTGCGGAACAAGCGGGACAAGAGCGTGTTCTCGCGGATGGGAAAGTCGGGGACAGTGGTGCATCTGATTACTTGGGTTGATGACTTCTATTACATCGGCCGACCATCGGATGTGTACGAGCTGCGTGACGAAGTACGGCGTGTGATCGACATGAAGGAACAGGAGCCGAAGTGGCTGAACGACCACATCTACACGGTCGACTTCGTGGGTATCGAGTGGCGACACGACATCAGCACGGGCGCGTTGCGGCTGTCACTGCTCGAGTACATGACCAAACTTCTAAAGCGGTTCGGGGTCACCGGGCCCAAAAGATCGACACCCATCGACAAGACGGTTGCAGTTAAAATCACAGAAACGCAGCACCCGCTGTACAAGGACGCGATCTGACGATCGGTATCCAAGTCGTCTACAACGATGAAGCAAGTGTTTACTGGCAGCTTCCAGTATGCTGCTTATACGGCTCGGCCGGACTTGACCTATCCATAAAGGGTCCTGTCCTCCAGCCAGGCGACGTAGGAGGTATTGAACGCGTGCAAGAACGTGATCAGGTATTTGCGCAGCGGTAGGGTATTGCAGTACTTGCCTGGGGATTTTATGGAACTGAGGGGCAAGTCTGATTCAGATTTCTAGTGAAGAGAAGCACAGACACAGCATCACAGGCGTCGTGGTCAAGGTCGGCGGCAATCCAGTTCTGTGGTTGTCGAAGGCTCAGTCGATTGTCTGAGACAACGTTTGTGAGTGAGAGATAATGTAGTAGCAATAAGGGCTGGACATGTATTCTGCAGGTTCTGCATTTGTACATTTCGCTGTTTGGTCATCGGCCGAACGTACCACTCCTTGAGCTCGATTCGGGCGCAACTGTCAAATTTTCTGTGGCGGACGAGATCACGCCAAGGTGCAAGCACATCGACCAGAAGTATTGTCGGGTGCGGGAAGCTATTGAGTCAGGCCGGTGCGAAGTCAACTGGATCCCACGGGCCGAGAACGTGGAAGCGGATGGCTTTACTCATTAGCACACCAAGAGCGAGCACACAAAGTTCCTGGAACACATGGGCTTCGTCGAGGTGGGCGGAGACCTGGGCGCGGATATTTCGGAAGGCGAGAAGGGGAATCAGCAATAAGCGAAGAGGATCGACGACCACCGACTGAGTGGAGGCGAATGTCACGATGTGGTTGATATTCATGTTTACTTAAGCGATATGTTGATGAACTAATCTATGCTGGGAAGAATGTGGGATATAAGTACTCAGTCGCAATCGTCGTTTGTAAGTTGTAGATATAGACGTATTCGTAGTGTATCGTTGTACCAATCGTTAAATCACTCTAAGGATTTCTCAACCTGATGTGCATGTAACATTAACCAACGTAGTGAAGGTATAGAGTGGCGTGGGCACACGCCTTTCGGGGACTGGAGATTGATAGATTGGATGGCTATGCGGTATTAACTTGATCTGAACTTATTGATGCAACAAATGATGTGGTAAGCCTTTTCGGCTAGGTCGGTTTCTTTCAGCGAGTCTTTCTCTCCTGGGTCGCTGCGTTTTCTTTCTACTCCTTTGACGTCTATCGGGTATTTCATGACTTGGGAAATCGGACAGATACAACGAAGACCTACCATTTCTAGTAATTAAATGCAATATTACGGAGGCGCCCTAAATATGCGCCAAGGTAATACGGTAGTTACAAAAATAAGCCAAAACTCGTCGAAAATATCGATTAACTCACAGTTGTACGGCTCCACCACGCTGCTGGCGAAGTCGTTGCTGGGGTAGATCACCGGCTGCATGATCGGCTTCTTCGCGAAGTTCTCCCTCAAGCTGTCCAGCAGCTCCACGCCCACGCCCGATCCAGTGCCCCCGCCGAAGGCGTGGAACACGAAGAAGCCCTGCAGGTTGCTGCACTTGTCCACCTCCTTGCGCAGCGCGTCCATGGTGGCCTCCTTGATCTTGAATTGATTGCAGATGGAGCGGCCCTCGAAGAAGTTGCCGCGCGCATCCTGCTTGTACGACAGCAGGTGGTCGGGGTGGAACAGCCCGCCGTACTTGGAGGCTTGGATCTGAAGAGGAAAAGAAGTGGAGTGAAAATGAAAAAGGCTTTTTTTTTACGCGGCAACGGCAATTTCGGCATCGAAGACGTAATTCTGCTATATTCATCTCTAAGTATAATTTACAGGACAGGGGCAAAATAGCAGCTATTATCACGATAATGATAAATATCGACTCACGTCTTCCTTCGAGCTCGGGTCCGTGTCCACGAAGATAGAGCGCGGAACATGCTGCCCCGCCGCCGTCTCTTGGAAGAACGAGTTGTAGGGGTCGTCCATGCTGCCCAGCGAATCGCCTTCTTCCAGCGTTTTTGTGCCGTCGGCGTTGATCTCGTGCTCGTGGCACAGCAGCTCCCACACCTCCAGACCGGTCTGGCAGCCGGCCTGGCCGATGTGCAGCGTGATCACCTCCTTGACTGTCATTTTTTTGCTTTCTTTATTCCACCTCTATTAAAGAAAGTCGTCCGTTAGTCCACTGTCTACTGACTAGTCTGAGACTACCCTAGTCTGTCTCGCCTTTCCGAGATAGACACTAGGTACGGTGTAGTTAATATGTAGTGAGCAGTGTTAAGCGGCTAAGATGAACACTGATACAGACGTACACGCGTTGACGTTCCCACATTGTTGTTGTTTCAGACTCTGAACGTTCCCACGACAGGACTCTTTCACACGAACTTGGCGTAGACGCCCAAAAAGAAATTATGACAAGCAACAGCAGTATTAAATCGAATCAAATCAAGTCGCATCTGCGTTTACATTTTTTATCGTCGCTCGTCCTATATTCATAAGTTGTAGTGTAGCTCTTTGCTATTTCTCCTAATCTGTCTAGCCCCATTAGCAATGTGTCGCCGCGCGTTGATTCCAACGTCGGCTTCTATTCCCCACACACAGTCGTCCGTGAACTACCCACTTGAAACTACTCTACCTCTACGCCTCGCAAACACAGAAACAATTAGCAGCGAGTTGAGAAGATTCCGCCGATACGTTTTCTTGTATCAACAGTTGTTGTCGCAAAATCAGATACTGGTCATATACTGGTTTCATAATAAATGGAAAAAGTCCTACAACATCACAGTGTTTGAACTAGAACTGTCAAGCCCTACTGGTGAAGAGAATTCGTAATTACGCAATCATGTGACTACGCACGCCTCTCGACCGCGGAAACAGTCGAGGGACGCGCGCAGGCGGGTGAGACAGTGTAGTTACATTTACTTAGGTATCTATCGCCCAATCCAAAAAGTAAGCTGAGTACGCCATAGCACATCATGATCATATGCTTATGCTGGTGAAAAGATTCTACTGTCTGTCATACGTGTGCAGACATCGCGCTTACTCCAGGTACTTGGCCGGGTCCTTTGCGGGGTCAACCATTTCCGCGTCATCCTCACGCGGCGTCATCTCGCCTAGCTCGATGTTCGAGCCGATGATCTCGTCCAGCTCGGCGTCGTCGTAGCCGATCTGCTGCGAGAAGGCGTACTGCTGGAAGTTCTCGTTCGGCGCCCACAGGTACATAATAGTCGCAACGACAATCAGGTAGATGGACTGCGGCATGGCCTCGTCGAACACCCAGATGCCCTTCCACGTGGTGTGCGTTTCCAGGTTCTGCAGGAAGAGCACGTCGCCCATAATTCCTAAAACAAGGACAATTAAGGAGCACACGATCACCAGGTGCAGGCGGCGGAAGATGGAGTACTTCTCGATCTGCTTCTGCTCCAGTAAAGAAGCCATGAGGGAGCGCAGGGAGCTGTACATCCAGTCCATTAGGATCCCGCAGAAGACGGCCTCCGGAAGCGCGTACAGCGTGTTCTGGGAGGCGAAGGAGCGCAGGAAGGTCATAGGGCCGGCCGGCGTGTTGGGCTCGCCGAGCAGGGACTCTTCGCCCGGGAACACGTTGGTGAGGAAGATGCGACCGGCGACGGAGATCACGTAGCCCGTGCCCAGCAGCAGCATCCAGGTGATGTTGGTGGAGCCGAGCGAGTCGTTGGTGGTACCTGCAAAAAAAATGTAAGTTTTTTTTGAACAATGGAAGCGAGAAAAAGGCTTTTTTCATTTTCTTATCGTTATTTCCACGCGACGGCTTCGTTCAAAGAAAAATAGTTGCTTTTCGTAACTATCGTCGTGTTCTGAGACTTGGGCCTCCTGCATCCGCTCATGTGCGGTTTTGCGGGCGGCGTCGAAGGCATTGGGGGCGGGGTGCAACGCGTAGATATCGGCAAGTTCTCGACGCGGGACATATCTTGATGCAAAAAATTCAACTTTATGATAGAACTACTTAAGTAAATAAGGGGCACAGCAACAAAGCAACCATCACAAATAGGCGGTAAATACACATTAAACCGTTGAAAAATATACGTTAACTTACCCCAGCCGAGGCAGCACGACAGCAGGACGAGGAGGGTGGCCACGCACTTGACCAGACCGCCGAAGTGGGCGAGCTGTTCGATGATGTTCATGTCCTGGTGTAGAAAAGTTGAGTCATTAGTTACTCTATGACATTAGTCAAATGCACAATGCATAGAAGCAAGTGTGCTTATTGGACGATTTTCGAGTGATTTTACCAACATATTCAAGTGCATCTACTCACCTTCTCGCTGATGTTGCGCACGCTGTAGGTGCCGTAGCGCACGCTCATGTCGGCCAGGCCCAGGATGAGCACCAGCGAAATGGCGTGGTGGATGGTGAACAGCTGGCTCTTCCAGCGCACGCACAGGAACACCCAGCCCAGCAGCAGCATGCAGTACACGCCCAGCATGGCGCCCGTGAAGTACAGCGAGTGGATGTCCACGCCCGGCAGCAGGCCGTGCGAGGAGCGCGCCTGCACGCTCCCAGACATGGTGCTCTCCTTGTTGAAGTTGATGTTGCCGCAGTTCGCGACGGCCAGGTAGAACATGCCGCTGTCCGGCACGTCCATGTGGATGTTCTTGCCGCCGACAACGTCGCCCAGCCCCGTCGTCTTGAAGTAGCCGCTCGGGCCCACGGCGATGGGCACCAGGCGGTTGGCCACCGGGCACTTGTTGTCCTGCTGGTCCTTGATGGAACAGCAAAAGTGCTCGCGGTCCAGGTTCAGGTGGAAGTTCTCCGCCTTGACCAGCAGGAACTCCACGTCGTCCAGCTTCTTCTGGTCGCCCTTCTCGTCGCCGTTCAGATCGGCCTTGAAGTCGTGCATCAGCTCGATGGTGCCCGGCGCGGGCTCGGACCCGTAGATGGTGAAGCCTGGAGTTGTGGTGCAAAAAGTTATTAATTGATATTCGATGGAGAGTTTTTTGTACGTGTCTATAAATATAAGTAGCATGGCTGCATACTGTCACACATAGTAGCAGCAGCATAAGAGTGTAACTCACCATACACCACCTGCAGCTGCTTCGCACCCGGAAGCGCGAACCGGTTGAACTCGAAGATTTCGGCGTTCACAGAGCCGGCCAAAGTGGCCAACGCGAGAGCCGCCTTTCCAAGCATCTTGAAACTTTTTCACAGTAGGTCACCTGCTACCTTATATTCCCCTTCTACGTAAGTGATAGAGATAGAGTAAAGTTAATATAATTGCAGTCCCGTGGAAAATACGAAGTCAGTTTTTCAGTGGCTGGATAATAACAGATAATCAACCGGACCCGCGATAGGATAAACTTACGACCCACCAGCCCGACACACGTAGAACGACCCACAGAATTACACAAATGCGAATGCGCAAAGCATCCCGCACTATGAGACGAACAAACACACTGATGCGATCGACTTTGAATCTTTCAGACACCAGCAGACCTAAGCTTTACTTCTAGCACATCAAAGACTCAGTAGCTACGCTTACAAATACAGTTCGAGTTCAACAAGTTCGAGTTCTATGTTCGCCTATAGTTCTTTATAGCATAGCAGCGAATGAACACTTCCACAACAGCTGCCACGCTCCTTCTTTTCTGAGACAAAAATATTTTTAAAGATAGCACAATGTCAAAACTCTATCTTCCAACTTACTTAGCAGTGGACCAAAATTATTTCATAACCAATCCAACGTTTATGTGTAACCCCTATGCTGTATGACCACGTCATTATCAGATAAATCGGTGGTCTCACATTGTCTCATACTCTATTGCCATACCGCAGTTCGTCGATTCCGATCCCGTTTAGCGGTCCTCTATGCGAATCTAGCAAGGTGATACAACTTCTAACATGCGAGCCCCCTAGCTCAGAACCAATAGATAATCGTCGATTGATGTTTGAGTCGGTGAACAACAGTGTAGAGTAACTGATGTCGCCCTTCTCTTCCTACCTAGTACAAGATACCATCTATTCCTACATCAAGGTAGACGTTTTAAAATGAAGTAGTGTGTTCCAAATATCGTTCAACAGGTGTGACTCTTTTAAACGTGTGCTGACGTGTCTAAAGAGTCAATTAAGACTTTTTTTATCGTGCTAGTGATCCAACAATTAATAAAATGCAGAGTGGCAGCAGGAGCCCCCCGTCCCTCGACGCGCCAGCCTCTGCTCTCCCACGTTCATACTATACCGCGTTTAAACAACTTAGACTTTTTTTAAATATCGCACCACCGCCTCTACTTGATGTGATCTAATCCTATTACATATTCCCATCTCGTTAAGTCGCAAAAGTCGCTTAAGTCGCTTACGCCGCGGGAGTGCACTGCGGGTCCTCTTTGTTAAAAGCAGGGTTCGTCCACGTCTGGAGGCTGATGTGCGACAGGTTCACGCACAGCTGGTCGCCGCAGCTCATCTTGAACGGCTCCTTCGGCAGCCGGATCAGCTCCTCGAAGGAGTCGTCGGTGGCGAAGATGAAGGCGAGCACGCGGTTTACGAAGGTGATGGACTCGACGTTCTCCCCCGGCTTCACCATGCGGATGGCGGCCTGCTGGTCGTCCTTGGTGATGTCGCCGTACCAGAACACGCATTTGCTGGAAACGGAAAGGGGTAGAGTGATATGAGGTTGTGTACAAGGTTTGGCAAAAAAGGCTTTTTTTTGGCACCATTATCGAATAGCAATGAGAGATAGGGCAGATGAACATAATGCTGCCTTTGGACAAAATAAAACAAATGATTACAGCATGAATGAACTACAAATACTGTAAAACCAAATCCACAGGGGCAATATGGCAGCAACAAAGACTCACCTTTCATCTCCCAAAACCGGGTCGTCCTGGTGGTTGATGCCCTTCGCCAGCTCGCTCAGCACGCCCTGCAGCTGGTCGTGCGTGGGGAAGAACTCGCGCGCGCGCGGGTGCGCGAACCTGGAATGCATTGGATTGCGTTGAATGAGTGCCACGATGATATTTTTCACTCGTACTCGTCGTACCTAGCATATTACCAGAAATAGAAACTACTAGATGATAATCGCTAGAAGACAACAAAATAATGTCTCACTGCTCCCACTGCTTGACCAGTTGCTTGATGGCGTCCGGCCCTCGTCGCTGAAAGTTCGTCGCCACGCGCTTAGTGATGTGACCTCCCCGCTGCCCGCCCGCCTGGCCGGCGCTGCTCTTGCTCGCCTGCGCACCTCCAGCCGAGCCTGCCGGCGCCGCCTGGCTCCCCGAGCTCGGCTGGCTGCCCTGCGCCTGCGCCTGCTGCTGCTGCTCGCTGGGCTTCTGCTGCGGCGGGAACTTGCCTTTAGCGGCCGCCGCGGCGCCGGGCACTTCGCCGCCGAACAGCGCCTGCATGAAAGAAAACGGGTTCTCCGTGCACATCCGACAAGACAACATCCTGGCGCGCTTTTCTTTCTTTTTCTTCTCGTCCTAGTGTTTGTGTTCCTCAGAAAAATCGGAGTCAGCGGTCCTCGCAGAAGCCGAAGACGATGGAGAGGTGGAGGAAGAGACAGAAACTCCGAAGTTGAAGCACGACTTGCTCTTGTACTTGGAGAGGTAAAGGCTGGTCGTGTCCAGCGGCCGAATCTTGCTCCTGCTAATCAAACACAGACACTGGAAACACTCTAAAACTTTTACGCTAGTTTGTATCGGTAGCGGATCGTCAATGGAGTACTTTACAAACTACTTCTAGTGTGAAACTTTTTACTTACCCGTCGCCTGCCTACCTATACTACAGCGCTGTGATTTCATTGAGTTGGGAGTGAGGGAACATTTTTGAATCATCGGTATTGAAGTGACGTAACTTCAGGTTCCCACGCAAAACATGAAGTTTTCAAAAAGAAAGTAACCAGCACTGTCGAAAAAACCCAATTATGTCGAAACGCAGTCGCCAGCTCAAAACAGATCTTCTTAACCACAATGACTACAAAAAATGTCGTCGAAAACAGCATCGGCGACAGCACTCACGATCACTTAGAGTTAATTAGTAGACTTCGGTCACTTTTTGCCATTGCCGTAAGCTTATGCACTATGTTCATTAGTAACAGACTGAGACTCGATCACATCGCACCATCTTGTTCCGGTTCCCCTTTGGTGACATAATAACTTTTTTAACTGACGTCGCTTAAAGCCCCACTATATTCGCCAACATGTAATCCTTAGCGCAAGGCTTTCGTTTGTTGAGCGGTTTACGGCACTCCGGACATTTGAACTCCGAACTGTCATTGCGCTTCGGATGAAGGCCAGTTTTGTAGCAGTGCCCGCATACCACATGCATGCATGGAATCAGCCGTAGCGGAGTAGCCGCCTTTTTCTCCTTTTCCTTTCGTTGCCTCTGAAACCCGAGCGTGGTCGGTAATTTAGCAACATCTTGTCAAAGCTCGACGAAGCCCGAGAGGCAGATGGAGCACTCTGACTCTTTCAAACGATTCAGCATGCGTCCGCCGTGTTCATCTTTGTCGAAGTTGTTCTTGTCGCGCTTCAGCTGGTGGATCTGCTTCTGTAAGTGCTAACCGACACCATCATATTTCAGGTCTTTCTCAAGCTGCTCGATCTGGTTATGCAGTCGCTCTGTGTCGCCGGAGTATTTTATCTCCATATCACCCATCACGGCGGCAACCGCTTCGCGAGTAGCAGGTTCAGCCTTCTGCATCGCGCGGGATAGCGCACTCGGCACAGCGGCAGCGTCCGCTGGTATGCATTTTTCCTTTTTAGCATCACCTATGCTGTTACCAGCCGATGACGAAGAAGAGCTCTGCGAACTATCGCTGCTGACATTGCTATCAGGAGGTGTTCCCGCTGGAAGGTCACAGATCGCGAGCAACTTCTTTGAAAAAGTGCCATCTTTATTTCGCCTGGCCGGGAGGCTAACCTTCGCATCCGACTTTTTGACATCTTTATTTCGCCTGGCCGGGAGGCTAACCTTCGCCTTGGCTTTAGGACGCCCAGCGGCGCTCGAACTCGAACTCGAGCTAGATGAACTTGATGAGGATGACGATGACGGACTCATTTTATGACTCGAATATTTTCATTTACTTCAGAATCAAACTATATGCTGCAGCTGCTTGTAAGTGAAAGTTGAGGTATCTAGTACATTGTTTACTGTTATTGAGCTACACTGACTAGTCGCTTCCGGCTTCCCATTCTCTAATGCTAATACTAGTAAGTAGCATACAATAAGAGATAAATTAGGTCCAAAGCAAAATCAAGTGATCACACAGCTGAGACATGGAAGGAACGAACAAAACAGATCAACACATCACCTCCCCAGAACAGAAAAGCAAGCAATAGTTGTATGCACAGCATGAACAAGTAGTAATACAAGCACCAACTTCAAGTAAAAAAAGTGAAGAAAGTTGTTGGAGTTGGACTTTCATCGAGGTTTGCCATCGCAACTGAGGCTAGTTAAGCTTCGCCGAGGCGTCGCTCCACCAGCTACCGTCGCAATGACTAGTTCGTACTTCATCTGGCACAGTCCGAGGCGAGCTCAGACCACGCCCTAAGGATAAAGCTTCTGCGTCTTCTTATTCAAGACAAGTAACTAAACGATACTCAACACACATCAATAACAATACTTCCACCAGCCTGCGCTAGCAGCTATTTGCTAAATAATATAAGTGTTAAGGCGCTTAGTTGCCGGAGACCAGGCGGTTCTTGGCCATCTGGCGCTTGGTGAACTTCACCGGCTTGCCGGTGTCCGGCTTCTCGACGGCTTCCTCTTCCTCCTGCAGGATCATCTCGATGTGGCACGGCGAGGAGCAGTAGGCGTTGATGCGGCCGTGCGCGCGGTAGGTGCGGCGGCGGCCCTGCTGCGCGCGGTTCACCAGGATGTGCTTGATCACCAGGTTCTCCGGGTCCAGGTTCTTGAACTCGGCGTTGGACTGCGCGTTCACCAGCAGGCCCTGCACCACGCGGCAGGACTTTTCCGGCCAGCGGCCCTGGGTGTGCTTGAACTCGCCGCTGGCCTGGCCGGAGCGGGACACGCCGCTGCAGAACCGTCTGAACGGAACGATGCGCTTCTTGTCGATCACGGCGTCCAGGTAGCTGAGAGTGATAGGAAAGTAAGTGAGTGAAGAGAGGACTTGAAGTCAATTTGAAAAAAGTCTTTTTTGGACTGACCAGCAGAAGGCACGCACGTTTTGCCAGACATTTATTATGAGTATCGAGAACATTCTATAGAGAAATCGCGAAAACCAAAGGCAATATACCACCTAAAAAATTTTTATCGAAAACTAATAACGACTTACGTCTGCGCGGTCTTCAGCTTCATGCCCTTGATGGCCTGAGCCACGTTGTACGTGTTCTTGAAGCTGGTGCGCAGTTCCACGCCCATGGCCTTGCAGGCCTTTTCAGACGCCGGCTCCTTGCTGTACTTCACCATCTTGACAGAATTAGCCGCTCCCAAAGACTAGTACACTAACTAAATTGGAACCTACGATAAATATTTACGGTGGATATTCACGTTTTTGAGTTGGAGTGAGAGTAAGTGACGATCGAATGTGGAACGGAAACGAAGCAAGTGTAAGCATCAAGTATCGAGTCGAAAACCGAAAGAAGAGCAGAGTTTCAGAAAGTAGTCGAGTAAATGAAGAAGTGCAAGTAAAAGTCGAAAAAAGTACTGAAGTCGAAAGCGAGAGAAGCGAGTTATCATCACAGCAGTTTGTTCATAGGAAAATTGAAATGTAGTTCGATTGGTCCATTCGCATTCATAAATTGTGCCTTCGACCTCCAGCCTTTCCGGCTATACCTCACTTCCGTCCTTCCTTAGATTGTTCAGTCTACCAACAGTTACTCCTACCTATCCTATACTCTCTCTCCATCGTTATGGTCCCGCTCCGTCTCTATGCGTATCGAATAGTCAAAGCGTACCCTCATAAATTTCCTGTAGCAGTAGCTAGCGTCTGTGATGTTGTTCATTGAGCCTAGTTGACATACCATGCGTTCGTATGTGCATATGTGATTGCTACTTCTTCGTCGTCCTTCCAGTGACTAACTCGATGCGCCTGTATTCCTAGATATCCCTAGCTCGCGTGTAGTTGCCAACGCTTAGATCGGTTACCACCCGCTCTGTGCGAAAAGTCCTACTCGTACCCTAGTCTACCTACAAGTACACAAAACCTGTTTGAAGTTACTTGGCCTTGTTACCTTCTAAAGTGCATGATACGTTGTTCCCCTGATGCTAGCCCACACAAATGGGAAAAAGCTAAAAATCGGCGGCAGGTCACCGCCAGCAAGGCTAAGCCTCAACTTATTCCCCTACACGTACCGAGTTGCACTATCTACTACTTCGGAGTTGTTTTTTTGATCCCAAAAGTTTTTACCTTCCAGACAGAAAACGATTACGCTTGTATTCTTCTTCTTCTTCTAGTTTAGTCTGATATCAGAGTCTGTGTTCATATAACGCCCGCACTTTAGGTGATCCGAGGAAAACCGCAGTCATACAAGCGTAAGCTTGAAAGCTTGTATAGTGCTGTTGTTGTACGTATGTAATTAGTCGCGAATAGTTATGTTGATTGCAAGAAGCACGACCGCTCCCTAACGCCACAGTCGTAAACCGCAGCGCCCGCGTTCCCATGTGCTCTGCACGTGATTCCACCTGATGTGATACTGATGCCTAAAGTTTATCTCAGTCTAATACTTACATTCGATTCATTTTTGTAGCATACCCATGTAGTCGTGAAGTTAATCTGAAAATCCAAACACACACTCACTCTTCCCTGAGTCCCCAAACTACGCAGCGCAGGCACTCCGTAGGACTACCTAGCCGCTTTCTTAAACTTCTGACTGATTCGCTTAATCCGAGTCGGAGTCGTTGTAGCGGCGGCCCTTGCCCTTGCCGCCCTTCTTGCCGCCCTTTCTATCATCATCAGACGAGTCGTCGTTGCGGCGGTGCGCGCGCTGGCGGCGGTCGTCGTCGCTGTCGTCCTTCTTGCCGCCCTTGCCCTTGCCGTCGCCCTTCAGGCTCTCCCACATCGCCTGCTTGTCGGCGTCTTCCTTCTCCTTCCTCACACGCGCTTCCTCGGCCTCTTTGGCCAGGCGTTCCTCCTGTCTTCTCT
>JACLAC010025618.1_pt1 | contig 25800 bp, 8 predicted proteins | sample 8027881 | NCBI WGS metagenome assembly JACLAC01 (sample SAMN15725517, study PRJNA655200) | protist metagenome | isolation source: fluorescence activated cell sorting (FACS) single amplified genomes of... | place: Spain: Blaines Bay Microbial Observatory, Mediterranean Sea | collected 2016-01-19 | reverse complement strand
AACTGGTCGTGCTAGACATGCAAATAAGAAGATCAATAATAAATTTATGGTGTTGATAGATGGAGAATTATTTGGCCCATTTGAACAAATTAAAATCAAACCAATGTTATTAAATGAGAAGCAAATGTATCTACCAGTAGCAACATTTAAGCCTTTGTAATAAAATAACGAGAAGTACACGAATTATACGGAGTATGTATTAAAATAAAAAAGGAGAGATGTATTGAAAAATAATACTTCTCGTCTCTTATTTTATATATATATTATATATAAAATGATACGAGTAGTTAAAATCTAAGTTATAATAATTTTACTTCCCGTGATAGAAGTAATATGGGTACATTAAAAATATACGCGTACATATAGTAGGGTCGACTAAATTTATCAATAGTATTCCCTTGCTAAACCTTAAATCTTTTTTATTTGTTGATGATGTTATTTTCTTCTCTCTGTTTTTATATTAAAAAATTCTAGATCGGATCCGCTCTAAAAATTCTCTTGTAAATAAATTAAAGATTTTATTTACTCAAGTTACCATAAGTATAATTAATACTATTACCTAAGCAGAATTGCCGACAATAAAAGAGTGTGGAAGAATTATTTATTTTATACTTTATTATATATATCATATTTCAGTGTATCACAAGAAATTAAAATACACACACACACACAAAATCTTTTTTTACATATCACACAAGAGAGAGATTACCTTGCGAAATTTTACTCTCTCTTTTTCCCTCTCTTCCGTTTTTAAACGAGATCCTGATCGATTATACCATCATAAATATTTTTCAATTTAAATGGATATAATCCTTCATCATTAAACCAACCCAATTCTTTTCCACGGCTTAAAAATGTTTGAAAATCAATCGCTGTATTTTCTTGTATTTCCTCCACTGTAAACAATCGACTAGATTTGGGGAATCTAGGATTAAAGCACTCCATTGACATCATTCCTGATATGGCCGGGCTGCTTAACTTTAAATTTTTCACACCTTTCATTTCACACATTAATACCCATGCCTTATGTAAACCTAGTGCCCTTCCCTCTCCTGGACCTGCATTTGGATCTAAACATAAATGAAATAAAAATAATGGATAATCCAAGACTCCAGAGGAACCACCTGGTCCAACCCATGTGTACCAATATAAATCTCTAAGACTTTGTGATAATGTAAGTGCAATTCTACTTTCATCACTATATCGTTCAAACCACAAATCAACATTTGTATATTCTGTCCATTCAACAATATCAGATGAGCTGACTGTTGGACTCGCAGCATCTTCCGCTTTAAAATCGCTGTACATATTACACAATTCTCTTGGAGTTGGTAAGCAAGTCGCAGGTATCAATGCAGTTAATAAAGATTGTATGAATTCTCTCCAGTAGATGATCCCACTATTATCTGGATCCAATGCTTTGGCTATTTTAGTCACTTGTTCATTTGATAATTGTTTCCATGCAGGGGTTAATGAATCCGCACTTGCAACAAGCATCATTGTTTCTACAAATTTCGCTATTGGCAAAGTAGGAGCTGCTCCCAGTGGATTTTTGCCTTTTGGTGTTGCTGCTTCTCGCAATGCCCTTATGAGAGCACTCAATCGCTCAGATGGTATTGCTAGTGGTGTATTTGTTACATCGGTGCCTCTTGAATCTAATACAGTGGGTGATATTTCACTATCTTTGATTGGTTGTGTAAATGAAAATTCTAATAATGGTAAAGATTCTCCCCTGGTTAATCGATCTACAGCATTGCGAACTAATGTTGAGAAATAAGCAATCGATTGACTTTCAATGTCAATTATTTCTCCCATCCATTTTTCCATGGTTGCTAAATTAGACATGCCACCATTTAAAATCATCTCGCCGCGTCTTTGCGCATGAAATGCGATTTGATGAATATTTACACGAGTTTGAGCTACTATTTCATCTGTAAATTCATTTTTATCAGATACTGAATTTAGATTATTTAATAGTTCATTGAATTTGGCATATGTTTTTGGCATAGTATGTATCAAGCTTCTGAATTGTTCCATAGCTTCAGAAACAGCATTACCATTCTCATTTTTTCCAGCATTGCTCTGACCCATCATCATTGTATCCACATTCGTATATGGACCTTCAATTTGCATCTTATATGCAGAACATAACATTGTTCGATCTATGAAGCGTTTGTTTTCACAATCTAATAAAATAGTAAAAGCTGCTTCTGCAGTTGCTAAGAAATTTTTATCCCATTTGGAGTTTTTCACATCGTTTATTTTATCTTCCGCATCGTCTTGCTTTTCAGTTGTTAACAAATACAATGCATCAATTGCATCTGCTGCGAAACCTCTTAATTGTTCTACAATTTTTTGATATTGATTTGCCGATAAGGAATTCAAATCACCGATACTTTTTAATTTTTTAGTTATTTTTGTGACCAAACGCTTTTGTGATTTATTGCTTTCTAAATATGAACGATAGGCTTGACGCGTATCAGACCAGAATCTTTTCATTGTAGAATTTAGTTCTCGTAATTGCTTCAATGCGAAAAATGCACCTTCTTGGAAGCGTATATCTAATACAGTCGTCATTTTCGATACTTCATTGATTTCATCAATATCAATCTTTCTACCACTCATTGCAGTATTGCCATCTTTAACAGCTTGTTCCATAGATTCGCGTTCCAGTCTCCATAATCGCGCTTCGTCACTTTCAACCGCTTCACTTGTCTTCTCGTTTGCTTCAACTTCTTTCTGCTCTGCTTTTCCTTCTTCCACTTGTTCTTTTTCTCCTTCCGCTACTTCAACAGGTAAACGATTGCAAGTTGCACCATATGCTTTCACTACTAAGTCTCTTGCGATTAAACCTTGGCGTGTTGGGCACATTGGTATGGATTCATCTTCAATATCAGTTGGATCAACATCAAGCATTTCATTTAAGCATCTACCTTCGTACATTTCAATTATTTTCTCATATTGCTCTTCATAACTTTCCATAAGTGTTTTAAATGGATATACTGATACATCTTTGCTTGATGATTCTACAGAAGCACGTGGAACACCAGTTGCTGTTTTTATATATAAATTTTCAGCTCTTGCGCGTTGCAATTTATTGCCTATTTTTTCTTCTTCCTCTTCTTCTTCTTCTTCGGCATCTCCCTCTTTCTCTTCAGCTTCTTCTTCCTCTTCATCGTCCTCTGGCATTAAAGTAATAATTGCATTAAGTACACTAGGTGCGCCTGTGCCATCCTCTTGTGGAGGTGGTGGTGGCTTGAATTTTTTTGATAATGAATCTAAAAAGCTTTCTGGATCTTGATCTAATACTCCATCGCATATAGGACCACGTAGTCTAAATTCAAGTAACATTACTTGTTCATTATTACATGGCCAACCATCGCATATCCATCCACCACATTCATTATATTTTTTCGAATCATACTCAACAATTTGTTCTACTAATGCAAATGTTAAGTTTCGACTTCTAGCTATACGCATGTACAAAGGCTCTTTTCCTTCTTCTTCTTCCTCCTCCTCAGCCTCTGCATCTGCTGCTTCCATTTCAATTATTTCATCTCCTAATTTCTTCATCCAAATGTCTTTTTGTGACACTGGTTCTGCTGTATTTGATTTAGCATATTCCAAAGCTAATTGTAAAGTAGTTGGAATGGATACAATTCCCATGCGGAATTTTTGCGCTAATTTTGTTCCTAAACGTGTTTTTCCTAATAATGGAGCACCTAACAATGAAATGCCAATAACAGATGGACCTAAATTTGTAATTGGTGTTGGTAACATTGGTTTTCCAGATAATGCGTTCAATACTTTAGATATTTTCTCAACAGCCGTCTCAGATATTTTTTCTTCCTCCTCCCCTACTTTTTCATCCGAAGCTATATCGCCAATATTCCATTCACGTTTTGATGTTGTATAATCATCATAATCAGCAATATCTAATTGATGCTCTGTTGTAATATCAATACCATTCAAGACCGCTTCATCAAGTCCTAATAATTGATCGCGAGATAATTTATTTCGAATAAAATCAAAGCGTAACAATCTCCATTCTTTTGCACCGATGACAGGTTCTCGACCTATACTAGCATTACGTTCATGTTCTTTTACTACTATTAATGCAACGCCAACAAGTTGCTTGACAAAATCTTTAACCCATCCAGTCCGTTCACGTGTTTTTGCGAGTGATCTTTCCTCGCGTGCGATACGCAATCTGGTTCGTTCTTTTGCTTCCTCTTCTTTCCGCTCGTCAAATTTTACATTGCTTTCCTCAATAAATGTAGTAAAATATGAATCAATTTTGTCATTGTAGCGTTGATTTTTCAATTGTAGCAATTCTTTTTTATTTTTCATATTACGTTTTTCTTTTTGTCGCTTTTCCCACAGTACATGTGCTTCATTTCGCTCTGCACGGCCAATACCAAGTAACTTGCGCAATAATTTTGCCTCGTTTTTCGATTGTTGTGCATTGATTTGTGCTTTCTTCTGATCCACATCTTGCTTACGCTGTCTTGCTTCTCTTTCTTTCCTAGCAATTTTATCTGATACTCGTTTGGAATGTAATTGCTTCATATAATTACGTGCTGGTGCAGCAAATGTTTTCGTTTCTTGTGCAACTGTTTTCTTTAAACGTTTTAAATGTTGGAATGGTGTGATACGTTCAATTTTTAATAATTCTGGATCTTCTGGCAACTCTTCTTCCTCATCACCACCAACACCTAATCGTTTACGATTACGATCAAACATTTCAATACCTTCCATTTGCTCACGTGTTAATTTCTTTTTTAACATTTTTTTTTTTCGTCGTTGTTTTTCTAAAACACTTAACTCAAATTCTAATTGTTTTCGTTGTCGTAAAATTTTCAAATCTTGTGTTTTCTTCCATTTCCTTACATCCTCTTTTTCCTTGTTGATGGCCCATTGTCTTTTCTCCTTCAATGTTTCCTTCTCAATTAAACGTTTCGTTTGCCACTTTTTCTTTTGGTCTTTAATTTCTTCCACTTCCATATATGCAACTTTTTCTTGATATACATTTTGTTCTTCCTCAAAATGTCTTAAATGGATTGCTATGTCCCTATTTTGTTTTGAGCTTTTCGGGTCGATAATGGTTTCATGCAATACAGTTGCCTTGCGAATTTGTGGCAACAACGGTTTCTCATCACGCGTGTAATTAAAAACACTATCCTCAAATTTACGAAACTCCACTTTTGGTACTTTGCCATCCGCACTATTAAATGCTTCCCTTATTTTAAACAATACGTCTGAACAAGCACCACGTTCTTCTATTACAATTTTACGTACTTTTTCTGGTGGTATAGACAATCCGATTCGTTTAAATATTGGCAGCAACATTGTAAAATTTTCAACTGCACAGTTACGATGTCTGCTATTACGAAATAAAGGCAAATCATCCACATGTAACAAACCAATATTTTGTGCAGCATTTGCATTTGCAAAAATTTCAGCAAAACGATATCCATTTGCAAATTCTTTTTCCAAAGTACTTGGATCGACTTTTACTGATAAATTCACTTCATTGGAATTCAACCAACGGCATAGTAATGCGGACATCTTCTTTTTGAAAATTAAAAATATGCACAACTATGCACAGTAACTAACTAACTAACTGATCGACTATATATTGTTTAAATTGAAATCATTTATGCCAGTTGTTTCTTTTCCTGATATGATATTTAGTTTTCTATATTTCTTATTATTATATGTATCGTATTAAATAATAGTTGGCAACAACGACGTGCCTAAACATCACATCATCATCAAATAACGGCATTCCCGCATTCCAGGCTTTCTCACCCTGGCTAAGGCTGGCTGGGCTTAATCTAGGTCCTAGACTTTTAGGCTGGCATTCCTGTGCCTACTCACACTAACACAGGCATTCCAGCATTCCACAGGCATCCTAAAATGATGATAGGAGTATATATTAATAAGGTATTTTAACATGATTACAGAGCAGGAAGCTGGCCTTACCACTGGAACAGTTTTGACCGTTTTATCAGGATGAATATCAACTGATATTTTCATTGTATTTTAATTTTATTTTATTTATTTTGCTTATGTGTAATAGGTGCATATAGTATTACATTATATATATCCATGTATATAATAATATAATATGTATGTTTATTCAAAGAGGGATAGAGTACTACATATGATTTTGTGTGATTGAAATATAGATATATGTACACATATAGCAAGGTATACATAGATAGATATTCAAACATATCATATACGAAGACGATAATAGATCAAAAATAAAAAAAATTGTAAAAGAAAAGGAGAAGTATAATACGATCGACGATCAAGCATAAGGAAATAAATATGGAAGTTACCAACGCAACTATTGAAGGGTCTTATTCATATAACGGTAGTAAATTATTAGCGTTAGATGAAGATTCAATAGCATATGCATGTGGAAATGGTTTACGTATTTTATCATTGTCATCAGGTTCAAATTCGTATTTATGGAATGATAATGAACCTAATGGTAGGCGTTCTGGTATTACAGCATTAGCATATTGCTCAGAAACAAAACAAGTTGCTGTTGCTCCACGTACTGGTGCTATTAACGATAATGAAAGTAATAATGGTCCGTCTATATTAATATATACATATCCAGGCAAGCGTTTGGAAAAGACAATTGCTGCAACAAATGTAAAGTTAGAGTATGTTGATTTAGCATTTTCAAGAGATGGTAAATATTTAATAGGCATCAGTAGCATTCCTGATTATATTTTAAACGTTTGGAATGTATTTACTGGTGAAATCGTTGTTACCACAAAGTTAAACACACCTTGCACTTTTTGTAGTTTTAATCCAACTGATTTAAATAAAATTGTTGTTGGAGGTGAAAAAGGTATGTATTTTTACACCATTTATCAATATCCTGACGAAGTTTCATTGAGCTTTATCGAAGCTGTTGCTCCTCCAGATGAAGATGAGCTAGATGAGGAAGATAGTGAAGAGGAAGAGGATGAGGATGAGGAAGATAAAGCAAGTGGTACAGGACAGGAAAACGGGGAAAATGGTGAAAACGGTAATAATAATAGTGATAACGTAAGCGGTGGTCCACGGAAACATTTCACATGTCATTGTTGGGGGCGTGATGATGTTGTATATGCAAGCACACGGTCTGGAAGTGTCAGTGCATTTGCTCATAATACCGGAGAAGTTTTAAGGACTGCACCAAGTGTATTTATGGAAAGTGATGGATCCAATGATGATGATATTGCAGTAAAAGTGGGTGCTGATGTTTTAATTATGACGAGGGATCATTTAATTGCAGCATATGCAGACGGTAATATACGTTGGATCAACCATACAACGGCAGAATTTGAACGTGAATTGCCTGTAGCAAGTTACATGTCTGTTTACAAAGGTTTAAACGATAATAGTAGCAGTGCGGAACAAGATGCAATCTTGCAACCTGTTGCTAGTTGTCTTACGCCAAAATTTACCACCGTAGTGATGGGTACAAGTGCTGGACATATTGTATCTTTAAATTTAGGAGCGGGTGATGATGAAGATGACATGGATGCAAATGCAGAAGAAGCGGTTACGCAGTTGCATGTACAATTGCATGCAGATCCATGCTACGCTAGTTGTTTTGTTTCTTGTGGGCCCGTGCCTGTATTGATCAACGCGGGTGTGGATGGAAGAATAGCAATTTGGAATGCAAGTTTACGTTCATTGGTAACTAAAATTACATATAGTAGTAAAAATCCAAGTGCATATTTATCAGCAGCAAGTTGTCCAACAAAACCAATTGCAGCCTTAGGTACAGTTGATGGTGTGGTCAGAATATTATATATTGGTGGAACTAGTGATAGTGTTGTTGCAAAGTGTATATATCGCTGTAAAATTGCAGATGGTGCTATTACATCCATCGTATACCATCCAAAAAAGCCACTGTTAGCAGTAACATGTTTAAGTACGCGACAAATTTTTTTCATGGATTCACGTGCTGATGAAAAAATACGTGTAGTAGGTGTTGCTACCTTGCCTGAAAATTCAAATCCAAATACAGTCGCATGGCGTAGCAATAATAGCACAGAATTGATTGTTGTCGCTGCAAATGGTAATATTATTGAAGTAAAGGCACCTCCACCAGCTTCAAAAGGAACTTCGGAGGAACTTGCATCGAAAAAAATTGAAATGAAAGAAGTAGCTGAATTAGGCGATTCTTTTAATCCATTGTCCATGTTCATGCTTGGCAACGGGGCAATTGGTGGGACGCAAACTTTATTTCTAGGCACAGTCGATTCAAAATCTTTATTGCAATATGATTTAAAAACTGCAACTAGAAAATTACAATTGCAACCGTCTGCAAGACACAGCGCGCATTTACGTGGTATTTTATGCCATGCAATCCATAAAATCGATGAAAGTAATTACATTGTAGCAACCGGTGGTCAAGATGGTGGTGTTGTTTTATGGGGCATTGCCAGTGATCCAAGTACTGGACGCTCCACGGTTTCATTATTGCATACATTACATTATCATGCCAGTCCAGTTGTTTCTGTTTCTTTCAACAGCGGTGGTACTAAAATTTTCACCTCCTCCTTACAAGGCACCGTGTTCAGCTGGAAATTGGAGCGTAAACGCCGTTCAACTGTTGGCGGTGTCTCAGAAGCAGATGGAATTCCATACAGTCGTATGGAAGAATTAATCGAGCCAAGTGAAGCAGAAAGAAAGGTAGAACTGTCCTATTTAGGCCGCTTACAAAAAGTTGCAGAAGATCGTTATAGGGAAGAAAGTGAAAAAGCAAAAATTACACGACTGAAAGACTTAGTAGAAATCAGAAACGAGTTGCAAAAATTGCTAGACCATAATGCTCAAGTGCCGGAGTTAGAATTTATGGAGCGTGATGAATTTGTGATTGATTTGAGAGGTAAAGAACGATTATTGGCAGAAGGGGATGAGCGCGCACTTGACCTGAGAAAAGAATTAAATCGTAAAAATGTTGAAAGAGATATCTTAGGTAATCGTTTGCGTAAATTAGTATGGGATTCTATGGAAGAAAAAACAAAAGCGTTGTATGGTTTTAAAAGTGATACGGTAGTTTATAATATTGGTGTTCCAAACGTTGGTGAGGAAGACATGTTAAAACTTGATAAACTAATTAATTTACGACGTATGGAATTACGCACGATACGCTCTCAACTTGGAGACAAAACTGCGAAAGGATGGGCAGATACTTCATTACAGATACCCATGAACGAAAAATTAGATTGGATGGTCAATGAAGGCTTACTTGCACCAAATGACGATTTAATTGAACGCAGTTCAGAGGAGGAAAAAGTTGCTGAGAAAGGGGATGAAGGCGAAGTAGGAGAAGAGGATGAAGAAGAAGAAGAAGAGGATGCTAAAGGTGGCCAGGAGGAGGAGGAAGGTGTAGTTGCAATGGAAGGTGTGCTAGAATGTATTTACCCACCATTAGCATTGCGTACGCCTGCGCAGAAACGAATGCAAATACGCTTTTTACAAGAACTTGTCAGATTAACAAAGAAAAAATTCAATACAAAATTCGATGCCATGTTTGCAATGAAGCAAGATAAATTTGATCAAATCGATAGCAAAAATAAACGTATTTTAGAAATTTTAAGAGAACTGAAAACGGAAGGGGATTTTTTCAAACCAAGCTGGAAAGATGATGAATGGCCTGAAAAATTCGCAACCGTAACAGATGCAGAAATGCCATTTGAAAAATACATTACAGCAGCTGAGAGAAAACGTATTGAAGAGGAGGAAGAAGCGGCGCGATTGAAAGCAATGGGTACTGGTGAAGACAATGCACCAGAACGTGCATTGCAAGAGATGATGGGAGGTACATTAGAGGAGAAAACGGATGCAAACGCTTTAGAAATTGAATTAGTGCGAGAAGAATGGATGGATGAATTGTTGTATGAGGAAATGAGTGAGGAACAACGTAAATTAGTGGAAGAGTTTGAGGCTAAGCAAAAGGCGCTAAATGAGGAGAAGGAAAAATATCGTAAAGGCTTAGAATTGGAATTGAAAAAGATTCGCTCGGAAATTGCAGAAATGTGTGCAAATTACGATGTCAAATTAGCAGAGTTTATTGAAATTAGATCTCGTACCATGGAAGCTGTATTAACGCAAGAACTTTACATTTTAAGATTAGCGTTGTTGTTATTGGAGAAAGAAGACGATACTGCTCAATTGGTTAAATTTCGCAAAGAGCGTGGTGTATTGTTGGAAAAACAAAAAATTGCAAATGAGAAATTAGCTAAATTCCGAACAACAGTTTTAAAATCGAAAAGTGATTTGGATCGTATGAGATCAACAGAGAAGCAAATGGAGAAAGATTTCAAACGTGCTGTACAAGAAAAAGGTCCAAATGGAATGTTGGATCAAGATACCATGGCTGTCCTGATGACGTTATATAAATCTAGGCCAGTTATTCATGCTGATGATTTGTCCTCAAAAGATCCATCCTTAATTTTAGAAGTTGGTGGGAATCCAAATGATCCATTTGCTGATATTATTCAAAATCAATTAGCAAATTTGCCAGAAAAGCAAGTTGCAGCTGCAAGAACTGCAGCAATGCAACCTTTGGATTTGGAAAATGAGATGCCAGAAGGATTTGAAATTGGTCAAGCAGTATTGGATGAATTACAAAAACAGCGTATGGATAAAATTAAATTTGAATGTGATATTAAAGAGCAAATTGATGCATTAAAAATATTGCAAAGTAGGGAAATTACGTTAATGGATAATGCAGAGCAATATACGAATTTTGTAAATGAAAACGAAACCTTAATCGATGAATTAAAAGCACGTATGGAATTTAATGCAAACAACCATGAAGTGTTAGTATTGTTGCGTCAAGGTTATGTTGAAGTGCCACAAGAAGCTGTTGTGACCGATTATTCCGATGCATGTTTAATCAATCGTACTTTGATTGCGGAAAGAAACGTTCGAATCCGAGCGTTAGGTGATAAAAAAGTAGAAGTGCTTGATATGATCAAAGAATTTAATAAGAAAATAAATTTAATGAAATGGGAAACCAATTATTTAAAGATGATGGAAATGAATTTGGAAGAAAAATATTTAGATTTGCACATGCTTCGCGTAACAAAAGATTTGCAATCCTTCCTAAAAGGTGGTGCAAATGTAGATCGGCATAAAATTGATTATGAAAAAGCAGAGAAAAAATTAGCATATGTACAAAAAGCACATGGTGAGAAAGTTAAAAAAATATTGCGTTTAAGAGCAAAGCGGGAGAAGGAAGTTCGACAAAAACAAAATGAAAATAGTAGATTAGCAAACCATGTAAATGAATTGGAGAAAAATGTTGCAGTACGTGCATCTATACACAGAGCACGTAGTAGTGGTGGTGATGGAGGTGTTGATCCAAACGCAGCAAGTAGAGCTCGTATGAAAGCAGTTGTTACCAGGCGTAAATTATTAGATTTAGCCAGGGCACAGACGGATGAAATTGAATTTTTAAGACAAGAATTAGATCGATTGCGTCAACGTACATTCCCGTCTTTTGCTACACGACGTAATCAACAAATGAATCCTGATGAGATGTATTGAAACCTATTTTAAAAAATATATTTTAATATATGTTTAAATATTAACTATAAATAAATAGGAATGCGCATATTTTCCATCAAATTTCATTAAAATCAACATTTTCAACCTAAATTCTTCTAATTCATTGTTATGATGATGGATTTTTCATTTCATTACATGAAAACAAAGGAAAAACATTGAAAATACCTTTTTAAACTTAGGCTCCACTAGTATACCATTTTTCCTATCAATTGGCAAAATAATTTTGACATTTCTTGTTTTCAGAAATTAGGGATAGCAGAATTTTTGGCATCAAATTTTTACACTAAAATTTGTACTTAAATAAATTATTAATTTACCGAAATAATAAAAACAAAGTATAAAATTCATAGAAATCATTAAATTATTAAAATATCCGTTTTTTAAAACACAAAATATATGTAAAAATTACATCGTCATTTTAACAATTTCATCCTTTTCTTAAAATTACATATAAATACGATCAACTATGAAATCATACAAAATATCATGTTTTAGATGGAAATTCACTTTTTTACATAAATTGTAAATATCGTTTTTGGAAAATTAGATCCTATCAACAATTTTGTACAATATTTTTGTACTAAATAGTGTAAGACAGAGCCGACACTACAGGCAAAAATCACCTATCAAGTAGTGTTACAGCTATAGGGTTACGCGTTTTTTTCAACTTTTAACGGTTATTCAAATATGAAGTAGATACAATAATATTGATATACTCGGTAAGATTATTACCAAACATATATAAATTGATCATGGATACTTATTTTGATAAATATATGTGTGCATATTTCCAAAAAAATACCTTTTGCAATTTTCAAATTTTCCATTTTTAGTCCAGCCTATGTCAATGCTAATTTCGAAAAAAATTACCATTTTGAAAAAATTTCAATACCTTGTCAGTTTCATTTAAAACATAATTAGATCAAAATATTCATGTGCTTCTTTCCTTTAGACATGTGTTGAGAGATGTGTCTTATTTCGAATTAATTTGTAGAAGATTTAGATAGAAAAAATCGACATATTGTATTTTGGTGATATTTCTGATAATTTTTCAATATTTTGGTGATTTTTCGGTCTCTAACCCTAAACTAACCCGATCTTGAAAATCACATATCGGGGTAAAGCTCGACTAATATGTGATGTATGGACAGGAGAACGGTCGGGAATTGTTTAGGTGATCAGTATACGACTTTTAGGTATTGGTTTCAGCTTTGTATATAATGGGAAAGTGCAGAAATGGCATTCGTGTGAGTGTATGTGGGTGTTAAAAAATAGAGTGAGAGGTCCCGTCATGTATGGGTATGACCCCACAGTGCTGAGTAGTGCTAGCATCTCTAACCCTAACGTAAATGATCAAAATGCACGATATTTTCAGTAAACAAGGTTCTACTTCTAAACTCCCCAGACCACGACCTACAGACATTGTGTATGTAATAAATGACGGATATGCAACGTTTCAAGGTCTAATTTGAATAATATCAATGAAAGTTTTCAACCTTTCATGATTTTCACCATTTCGATGGAAAAGTGCTCTAATACTAACTCCATGCTAACGGACGATTTAAAAAAAAATCTCAGCACTTTTTTTTAAAAACATAATTCTACATGTAAACTCTCGGAGAAAAGTTAAATATATCACCTACGATATAGAATCTATGATATTTTATCAAAATTTTTTATGTTGCATGTTCAAAATGAAGATTTCTAGGTCCATTTAGAATTGTTGTGATTTAAAATCGATTTGGAATTCTAGGCCATTTTCAGGCATCTTAAAATACATTGTAAAATGGGGTATAATCGAAACAATACATCTCAACTCAATGAAAATATTAATACAAAAATAGGTTTGATTCTCATTTTTACATGTATAGAGCCAAACCTAAGAGTAAGTTGATGACAACTGAGTGTCAGGAAGATACTTTACTAACGACGTTTCAATTGCATATCAAAGTACCCTTACTATGGAATAGTCTTGTAAAACCTTAATAAAAGTGTAAAAAAAAGTGCGTTTTTTAGTGAAAATTCACTTTGGGTCTAGCGTTTCATGTAAATGTAATATTTATTTTGGTTGGAGTTTAGAGATGCAAGTTATACATATAAAGAGAGGATGTGGAAGTTTATATGAGTTAAAAATGTTGGAAATGATGTTTGGAGACATAATGCAATTTTAATATATCAGATGAAATTTCTCAATTTTCGTACCCACTTTGGCGGAACTTTTAAAAATGAAAATATAATTGGCAAAAATATTCATGTTTGAGGTGTTATAGAAATGTAGTATAAATTTGGTAGTCTTATTTACATAATTTTGTTAGAGTACTTAAAACTATAGTATAGAGATTTTTTGTTATTTTCTATAGTAATGATTATTTTTCCTATGAGGTTTTTTTAATATATGGAAATAGCATTTAGAAATTAGCATAGACGTAGCACCTTTAACATTTTACTCTTGAAAATTGTGTTTTTCTGCTATGTTTTCTGTTTTTCATTTCCTATCATATTTATACTTAACATAGTACTTTTCATATACTCAGTAGATTTGTAGTGTTTGATATATTTGATAGGCCAGATTAGGTATTTTTTGTACTTTTTTGAAATTCTTGCGGGTTTTTTTTTGCGCACTTGGCGTCCGCCACTCATCATCATCACAAATAATTATAATACCAAGTAATATAAAAATACAATCAGAATAAACATGAGTGTAGAGAGATATAGAATATATAGACATATATAGACATATATATATATATATATAGAGAGAGACAGATTAACATGGAATTTTTACCATCTGATTCATCCGATGATGAAGATACAAATAATGATACTAATCCCTCAACACACCCATTGAAACAAATGGCTGTGATAAATACCAACATATCGACTGCACCAATTATTATGAATAACAATTATAATAATAATAATAATATGGCAATGACGTTGACCGCAGGATACCAAGCACAGCAACATTCGCAACAAACTGCACCATTATTACCGCATCAACAACAAACTTTTGTACAATTAACACATTTTTCTACAGTAAACTCACAGACATTGCCTGGGACATTTGATGATAGAAAACCACCGCCACCGAAACGACGTAAGAAAAATAATAATAATAATTTAGGAGATGAAATAGATGACGGACCGTGGGCACCAACAAATAATAATAATAATAATAATAATAATAATAACACAGCCACATTTTATTATGATGAAGATGATGATGTAACTATTAAGAAATTAACACAAGCAGAAAGAAATGCGCGCGAAAAGGAAGCATTACGCTCGGAAGAGATCGAAAAACAAAAAGTAGCGTCTAAATTAAATTCATCTTCCTCCGCATTATTAAACGAATCAGAGCGACAAGAGGCTAGTGAGGAAAGTATTTTTTATGGAAAAGAAGAGCGTGATTATCAAGGAAGACCATGGACAACTCCACCGTCGTACATTGATACATCGAGAACTATGGATGAAATTGAATGTTTTATACCTAAAAAAATTGTACATGTATACAAAGGATACAAAAAAAATGGAAAAAATATTGGTGTACAGTCTATTGAATTTTTCCCTAAATATGGACATTTATTACTTAGTAGTAGTATGGATGGCACAGTTCGTATATGGGATACAGTAAATGATAAACGTTGTATGCGTAGTTATCATGGTCATAAAGAAGCGGTGCGTGGTGCACATTTCAAACCAAACGATGGCCTTGATTTTCTGTCGTTTTCATTTGATACAAAAATTAAAATATGGGATGTTGAAACTGGCAAATGTAAACACACATTAGGAAATGGTAAGGTACCATATAGCTGCAAATATAGTCCAACAGAGCCACATGTTGTTTTAGCTGCATGTAAAGATAAGAAAATAATACAATATGATATTCGAACAAAAGAAATTATCCAAGAGTATGATCATCATTTTGGAGCTGTGAATACATTGACATGGTACGATGAAGGACGTAAATTTATGACATGTGGTGATGATAAGCGTGTTTTATGTTGGGAATATGGTGTCCCTACACCCATTAAATACATTGCTGAGCCGGATATGCATACAATTGCAGCTGTAACTTCACATCCAAGTGGAAAGTATTTCGCTGGACAATCGTTAGATAATAAAATTGTACTTTTTGATACTAGGAATAAATTTAGTATGATAAAAAAACGTTCGTTTAGAGGCCATGTTATAGCTGGTTATGCATGTCAAATCGGTTTTTCCCCAAATGGACAGTTTATCATGTCTGGAGATGGTAGAGGTCAAATATGGTTTTGGGATTTTAAAAGCGGAAAAATGTTTCGAAAATTACAATCCCATAGAAATAATCCTTGTATTGGTGCGATATGGCATCCAGTAGAAGCAAGTACAGTTGCTACGTGTGGTTGGGATGGAGAAATTAAATTATGGAAGTAGAACGGTTACGTAGATGTAGTAGAGAGCGAAAGGGTTGTAATACACGCATGTAAAGAAATATTTGTAAATATATATAATATTATATTATATATATATAGTCGTATATATAGAACGTATAAACAAATACGAACCGTACATAAAAAAATTAATCACAATCTTGTTCCTCATCATCAATATTTACAAAATTAAACAAAAATGGTATAGAAAACCGATCGAAATTTGCTTTTCGTTGAACACGATGTAGCGTAGGACATTTTACATCAGAAAAAGCAGAATTTTGTACAAATTTTTCTTGAAAAAACCCATTGCCAACAGTCACTATTAAACATGTATCATCTTGTTGAATCGTATTCCATTCTGACTCTTTTATTGTAACTGTGAATGAAGAGCATCGTATATGATGATATTGAGAGTATACATATATATTATATATATCATATGATATATATATATTTGTTATGATAATGTTTTGTTAGAGAATTTTATTGGCTCCAAGTTATACACAAGAATATACTTACGAAATGTTGGGGTCAAACTTGGGACGCCAAATTCCTTTATATTTTGCGGGTCAATTGATAAATCTTCATTTGGAATTTGTAGTCCTTCTCCATTCGAATATAAGAAAGTCATAAAATTGCCATCAACATGTGAACCTAAATATCCTGCTCCACCTTTAGCATAATATCGAACAATTAAATTACCATCAATTTGTTTCTCTGTTTTTATATATTCATCAATGTTAAATTCATTATTATCAAACATAATACTTAATATTTCTTTTGTTACATGTTTAAATTCATTACGAATGTTAGTTGTACACGGCTCTAACTCTGGAGTAAGATAGCACGATTTACACGATTCTATGTCATTGGATGAATTTACACTGTCATCTGATAAATTGCTAGTTAGCTTATAAAACTTTTTAACTTTTTCAATACAATCTTTCGTTGTCTCTTGAAATTCCTTTGATAGTTTCAATTTAAAGACTGGGGATATGGAATTTAAGAACGCAGTTTTAATCAACTTGTGGTTTTCAGTTTTATCATTTGTTAAATCGATTGTTATCATGGTTGTTAATCCTTTGTTATTCTTCACATACTCCTACAGATATATACATACATTGTTTGTTTTGTCTATCTTATCTCTGACAATTTATATATTTTGATTCTAACTTTTAATTTTTATAAAAATCATAAATCCGTGGTATAATATCTATTATTTTGCTTTACCTGTGGTGGTATAGCTTATGCCTTATTATTTATTATTTTATTATTCTTCGCACAAAGATTAAGTTATTATTGGAATATAAATAGCATTACGTGCGACTCGACGAGATATATTAAGTTATAGTCGTCTAATACATCGGCCACCTTTTGTTGAGAACGAATAATGACCATTAAATGTATATATAAATATAGATATTGAATCAATAATTTAATTTAAATATACAAACACTACTATACTGTATTATTAATAACAATGATAAAATAGAGAGAGAGAAAAATTATACACTTAAGATATTGTAGAGATCAAAGAAGAAACAAAATAGTAATATATATATATATATATATATATACACATACACACATATACTCCAATATAATATCAAATATGGAATCTGTATTAGTAGGAAATCGTACGGTAACTTTAGAAGAGTTTTACAAAGTCTCATGTCTTCAGGCAGGTGTACAATTAGATACAGCAGCAAGTGCAGGAATTAAAAAATCAGCTGGTTTAGCAAAATCACAGAAGGCTCCTGAGGCACATAACGTGGAGGACAATAACGACGATACAGAGGAGGAGAGAAGCTTTGTAATAGCTACTACGAAGGAACAGGCTCGTGCGACGATACTTTTTCATCTTGTATGGTTTATGGCTGGTAGGTCTGACGTTAGACCAGAACTAGTCGAATTATTGACCCAATTATTGAACGAAGATATTATACCAAAATTACCACGCAGCTCAACTTATGTTTCCACATTGATGGAATTTCTTTCAAAAGGAGACGAAACAAGTGGAAAAATTCAAGTTTTTGATGGGAAAACATTTTCATCTGCTAATGTACAAGCACTAGGTGAATTAACAGGATTTGAAACATTTGCATTTACTCGTGATCAAGTAATGGAAAGTGCAATTGTATGTTTAGAAGCTTTTGTCACACAAAATTTATTAGATGTGTCCGATTTAGTCGCCGCATTTAGTTGTGAAGTTGTACAGCATTCCGCTTCATGTTTTGACGAAAATGAATACGTTTGTCGTCCACATCGTGGCTGTGTTGAATCTGCAGAAAATTTAAGAACCTTGTTGTTAAATTCACGCAATTTAATATCTGATAGTGGTGGTGGGAAAAAGAAGAAAAAAATGAAAAAACGATCTTTCGATGCAATTGAATTAACACCACAGCTTCATGGCCCAAGCAGGTTGTTATTACCTACAATATCACGAACTTTGCGCACAGAGCTAAATGGGGCACCATCGTTTGGATCTAGAGCTCAATATACCTCTAATTCAGTAAAGCCACTTAGCCAGACATTAAAAGTACATTTATATGATTTGTACAAAGCATCGCAAGATCGATTGAATATACTTCAACAATTTCAACACCGTGCAAATCAAATGCAAAATATTCCATTGGCACCACAAGTACAAAAAACAATGTTGACACCAACGTCCGTAACAGCAAATGAGTGGATTGAAAATTTATGCCAAGAGTGTAAGCTTGGAATGGATATTCTTTTAAAGCGTGAGGAGGAAATAATAGTAAAAGCAAAAGCAAAAGAAGAAGAAGCAAAACGTAAAAAAGAAGAATATGAAAAAAAAATGGCAGCCAAAGCAGCAGCTAATACAGATAATAATAATGCACAAAAACCACCAGAGGATGACAAAGCAGCAGCTAAACGTGCAGCAAAGGCAGCAAAAAAAGCGGCAAAAGCTGCAAAAAAGGCAGCAAAGAATAAAAATAAAAGTAAACAAGCTGGTGGCCTTGGTTTAGGTAGTGGTACAAATTGGTTTTTAAAACTTTTAAAAGATGAAAAAGCAGCCGGTACGGATGATGGTGATTTTATCAGCACAACAATTCATCCGCAAAAAAAAGGATTGATTACAAATTCATCATTGCGCATTACATTAGAACGAATTGGTAGTGGTGGTGCTCAGCGCGTACCTAAGATAGCAAAAGGTGCTAGAGATTTTGAACCAGATCAAATGGCAGTAAGGCAAGAAGCATTTGAAATTATTCGTGGTGTCTTTAGACGTCATGGTGCCGTTGAAATCGATACGCCAGTGTTTGAATTAAAAGAAACGTTGACTGGTAAATATGGGGAAGATTCAAAATTAATATATGAATTGGCAGACCAAGGTGGTGAGCTATTGGCACTGCGATATGATTTAACCGTCCCATTCGCACGTTTTTTAGCATTACACAGCGTCGGTAATATAAAACGCTTTCACATTGGAAAGGTTTACAGGCGTGATAATCCGAATATTGCAAAAGGTCGATTTCGTGAATTTTACCAATGCGATTATGATGTTGCTGGAGATTACGATTCTATGATACCGGAAACCGAGGTTTTATCAGTAGCGATTGAGATTTTACGTGCATTGCCTGTTGGTGATTTTGCTATTAAATTAAATCATCGTGTATTATTAGATGCGATGCTTGATATTTGTGGTGTGCCGGAAGAAAAATTTCGTCCTATATGCAGTGCCGTTGATAAGCTAGACAAAGAACCTTGGAGTGCCGTACGTTGCGAAATGATCGAGGTAAAAGGTTTGGATCCAGTAGTAGCTGATCGCATTGGCAGATACGTAAATGAAGACAGCGAAGTTCGTACTATGGACAATCCGTTGGATCTTCATGCAAAATTGATTGCTACTGAATGGACGGGTTTCAATACACATCCAAGAGCTAAAAAAGCCATGGATGAATTGAAAATTTTATTTGAATACTTAGACGCCTGTGGTGTTTTAGGCAACATATCGTTTGATTTAAGTCTAGCACGTGGTTTAGATTATTACACTGGATTAATTTACGAAGCTGTCATAACTGAAAAAGGCGAAAGGGTTGGTTCTATTGCTGCTGGAGGTAGGTATGACAATTTAGTTGGTATGTTTTCAGGAAAGAAAACACCATGTGTTGGCGTTAGTATTGGTATTGAAAGGGTTTTTGCAATTATGGAAAGAAAAGCTCGTGCTTTAAATACATTAGGTTCTAAACCAGTGGATGTATTAGTTGCATGTACTGGTGGCTCATTCATTAAGGAACGTATGAAAGTATGTTCAACATTGTGGAAAGTTGGCGTATCTGCTGAATTTGTTTATAAGACTGATGTACCATTTAGGCGACAATTACAAATGGCGCTTGAGAAAGGTATACCATATATGGTTGTACTTGGAGAAGATGAAGTTGCCAGAAATGTTTGTCAACTAAAAGATGTACAAGCAAATGAACAAACAGAAGTTACATTAGATGCATTACCCAACCTCTTGCTGAGCAAAACTAATAGCAGTGGCGGATATGTTGAAGATAGTAATAGTAATAATGCAGTTAATACATTGGCGAACAATGTCGAAGCGATGAAAATTAATGGTGATGATAGCAATAAATCAAAAAGCGATGGATTAACAATAGGTGATAATGGACGATTTCATCGCCCAACTGGATTATAAAACATTTTTTAAAATTAATATGGTTGAGAGAATTTTGAACCCCCCCAATATTAAAATATGATGTGAACTATTATTTTAAAACTTTTACGAAGTGTATTTTTATGTATAATTATTATTTTTTACGATCGTAATTTACTCATGATAATTCCTACTCTTATGCATGTATATAAAAAATTCTCTTTATTTATACGTAATTTAAAGATTTTATTTTACTCATGATGTTATATTCACTATATATGTGTAATTACCAGAAATAATTAATCCTATTATCTAGACAGAATTATATAAAATGAAAGAGTGTGAAAGAATTATTGATGTTGTTGTGTAGATCCCGGGGGATCAAGAGCAGGAACCAGTGGTCGTGACTGTTGTCGTTTCTTTTATGCATGTATATATATATATTATATTAAATTTTTCAAAAATTGTATATATATATATATATACAGTTTATACACACAACAAAAGGTTTTATGTTTTTTATTACTATGGAAAAATGTGTTTTGTGTGCTCTTTAATCGTCTAATAACTAATACTACTTTTCTCAACAAAATTTTGTAATTTAAAATTTTTTATTACAAATAATCGAGGGTGAAATATCCTATCGTAGCTTTCCATTAAATTTAAGACAAAACCTGGGTCTCTATTTCCTGAAACATCTATGAAAATAACAGTAATGTTTTCTTTATATTTATCATTGCTTAGACATTTAACAACTGAGCGTTTATCTGATGCATCAGCACAAAAAAAATGTAGATTTTTCAACTTCTCATCATGCGAAAATCGTCTTTTTGCTGCTTGGATACTAAATTCAGAGGAGTCTATACCAAAAGAATGCAATGCATATTTTGAAATTAAAGCGGTTGTTACTCCAACATGGCATCCGATCTCAAGAACTGAGTCAGTCTCCTTTACATGGTTTATAACAGCCTTTCTATAAGTACTTTCTTCTTTTGCTACTATGATATCACAAGTTATCCATTCTGTAGAATCAGTTTTTTGTTTTCTACGTTCCTTTTTTGAGAGTTTTTTTTTTTTTACAGGATTATGTTGAGTCTTGACATGATGTTTTGAATTGTTATAATTAATATTATTATTGAAGCAACGACCAATTAAAATACCAATCAAAAGTGTAACAACAGCTGATATTGCAGAAGTTATGAAGGATATTGTTTCCATTATTGCAGTAGTGCAGTTCAAAAATGTTTGCAAACGGTGTATTTTACAAGGATAGTTATTATACTGTATACATATATAGATAATGAAAAGTGTTGTTCTGTTTCTGTTATAATAAAATACTGTATATATAAAATATATATTATGGTATAAATATTATGTGTTATCCATCACATCCTCCAGCAGGTTTTTTCTCTAATCTTAATCTCTCTAGCTCTCTATCTCCCACCGACAGATCTCTTGATTTTAATTTATTACATATTTTCCTATACTAGAGCTAATAAGTGGAAGCGTTCCTGTCATTTCCCTTAAAAATCTGTCGTTCATAAAAAATTTGAAAGTTTTTAAATTTAAATAAAAGGTAATTTATTATTATTCTAAAAATTCAGACGATGTTCGAAAGGAGAAGCACCTGCACACTTCTCCTTGTCAGGGTACTGGCAAGGAAAATCTCTGGTGTCCAGAGTAACTTCTCCTGCTGAACTAACAACTTTTCAAAAATAAATAATAAAAATAAAAAAGAGTATCCTCTCTGGTATCATACTACTTATACATATGACGACTACACATTTCTTTATCGAAAGTTGAATAAATCATCATATAATAGGAAACGACGATGATGAAATCCTCCTCATTTCTAACTTTGATATTAATAACACTATTTTTTTCCATCGGTTTCAAACAAGTGGTAGTGGCCAACTCTGTTGTTTTTGGATACCTACCTGAATGGCGATATCATGCTTTGAGTTTTGAAAGTGTCTCAGAACACGTGACGCATATAATATTTTTTTCACTTGAGATGGATCCAAAAACGGGAATGATTACTGCAATGGATCGTTTGCCAAATGTGGAAACGTTGCAAAGGGCTAAAAGAGCCAAAAATAAGGCGAAATTGTATATTTGTTTTGGTGGAAATGGACGATCAGATGGTTTTAAACTCGTCTTAAATAAAAATAAACGTCAAGTTTTTATAACACAATTAATATCTTTAATGAATCAATACGAGTTTGATGGGGTTGATTATAATTGGGAGTATCCTGGTTATTCTTTTCAACATGGATATTCCAATGACCAAGTTGTCAACAATGATTACAAGGGTCTGTATAATCTTGTAAAAGAAACGCGAGAGGCATTTGATAAATTGAGTAAAAAATCTAAAAATGGCAAAAAAAGATTGGGAATTACCCTGGCATATTATCCAGATGGCAGGCAAGAAAAATTATTTTTGAAATATAAAATCGATCAATATGTTGATTACATGCATATGATGACATATGATCAACATGGTAACCAGCATTCATCATATGAATTCGCAATTAAATCAGTTGAACAAGCCATTGATATAGGGCTTCCATCAAAAAAATTAACTTTAGGCTTACCATTTTACGGACGTGATCACACAGGCCATTGGACAACATATGAAGATATTTTAAGTAAACATTATGATAAAATTAAAGGAAACAATAAGGAAATGAATGTTGATAAAGTTTTAGATATTGGTTTCAATTCAGTTGTAACTATTGAGGAGAAAACAAAATATGCAATTAAGAAGAGAATTGGTGGAGTAATGATCTGGGAAATAGGACAAGATTGTAGGATAAAAGAAGTAAAAGAAAAGAATGGTAATGTACATATTGAAACATGTAAGGGAAATGCTCCTGCAAATAGTTTACATTTTGCTATAAGCAGAGGAAGAGGAAAAGAAGAAAAGATAAAAGAAGAGGAGCTTTAAACACGCCAAATATGCAAAAATATACACGCGAGAGAACGTTTTGTAAAAAGAAAAGAGAAGGAATAATTTGTAGTTTTAAAACGCGCACACATCTTTTTTTTTAAATATATATATATTTTCTCTCTTTACTTTTTCTTTTTTTATTTAATCCTGTTATCACCAATAACAGCATTTTTTGGTTGTCCAAGACCAGCCGTTTTTGCCTTTCTTTGCATATAGATTTCTATCTCTTTTGCTTTCTTGCGATTTTCATCAGCTAAAAAATCAGCTTCGGTACGAATCCAATAATATCCATTCAATCTCACATCAGCAGCTTTTCTTTGATATTCATCATTCACAATTGCAACGAATATGTTCTTTAAGAATAAATAGCCAAATGTACAAATAACAATGTAATAAAATGGGGCTAACCATGGATTTGTCTTTGCCATTTCACCATAGTCAAATTTACCAGAAAGCATTGACAATACTTGATTATAGGCAACATCATATGCTATATATTTATCGTTTTCGATTCCAAATACAATGTATCCAGCAAAAGTAAATGCAGATACATATACGAAATATACGTAAAATGAATGTAAAAATGTAATTGCAGCTTTTTGCAATACACTCCAAATCATTGAAATATTTGGATTGTATGAGAAAAATTTAAATGTCTTAGTAGTCGACAAAAATATCAATATTACATCAATATTAATCGTAACCTTATATTGTAACATGTCTCGTTGAAAATCTGTAAATTCATTACCTTCAAACGCCTTTTTCGTCAAAGTGTCACTATTATTAACCAGGTAACCGTCACGTACAGCATATTGTGCTATAAATAAACCTACTATCAGCAAATCTACAATTTTCCAAGGAGTGATAGTAGCTACCGTAGCTTGAAATATTCGCTTAGGCAACGATTTTGATATAGAATTTAAGGTATCCTCTTGTGTCTTCATTTTTCTTCTTTCACGCCTTTCCATCTTACGCCTTGCATCAGTATCATAAAAATCTTTAACACTCATTGCATATTCATCAACAGGCATGCTAAATTCTAAAAACCAACTGTATATTAAATCAAATGCAAGGACTGCAATTAAAACTGTCAAACCAGTTTCCATAGAGGCACGACTTTTATCCTCTATAGTCCAATTATCCGTTGCACGAAATGTTTTAATGGAGTAACTAGGCTTCACACCACCACTTGGTGGAAATTCTATCAAAGCTTCAACAATTGCTATCATATCGTAGCTTGGATTATACGTATTCACAGTAATTCGCAGGGCCCTCGTACGCGAATCAAGCCATAAATATTTCTTCAATGTTCCAAGGTTTCGATCATACCCTTTAATATCGAGTGGTAAATCAGTACTAAATCCACCACCTTTATAGTCTGCGAAATAACTCAATGCCATTGAATAATATGTACGTTCATCAAATATCTTTTGCAATTCCTCATTAAATGTAAAGCCAGACGTTTCTCCATATAATGAAAAGCGGCTAGCAACAGACGAAGATGCTATTTGTGGAAAGGAAGAATTTGAAATACGATAACGCGGAACATTTGATAAAGTATTGCCTTGAGCACTTAAAGTGTAAAATCCATTTTTTTCAATGGCATCAACTGTATACGTAATCTCAGCATTATCATCCAAAGCGACTTTGCATTCAAACTCCTCTTTACCACTTTTAATGCATTCAGCAGTCGTACGTATACCTTTCTCCTGATTTTCCGATGCATCGTACAGCGTTATGCAATCCGCTTGAAAAACATCCAGTTTAGATGGTTTGTTACAACCTGCAGTTCGAGAACGTATTTGATGTAAGCGGGGACGGCCAATGATGGTATTGTGACGTAAAATAGTACTACCCACTTTAGCTTTTGGTACCCAAAACATCGCAGAGGTAGAAGTTTCGCTTGCAGAGCCATTTCGCATCCCAACGATAGCATCACGGAAAGGACCTTCAATCCAATTCCAAACATTATTAAAATTATCAATATTATTAAAATTCATTGTCACCTTTGCTTCTTTATCATCCACGCGACTAAAACCTTGTGTACCAGCATGGGCACCACCAGACATGACAGTAGCACGATCTGCTCGCTTTGCTACTAGAAAATCACCGAAAAATACAGTAGACAAGGCATTATGCAACATATTTGCTTTGAATACAGCTCGTCTCATGAAAAGCGTATTCGATGCTAAAACAATAAATGCCAAGAAAGC
>JACLAC010020431.1_pt1 | contig 25812 bp, 21 predicted proteins | sample 8027881 | NCBI WGS metagenome assembly JACLAC01 (sample SAMN15725517, study PRJNA655200) | protist metagenome | isolation source: fluorescence activated cell sorting (FACS) single amplified genomes of... | place: Spain: Blaines Bay Microbial Observatory, Mediterranean Sea | collected 2016-01-19 | reverse complement strand
TCTAGATTTTTTTATTTCTTCTAAATTAAGCATAGCGCTAGCTATGTAGTTCTTTCTCACTCGCAAAACTATATTTTACAACTTCTTTTTTTCGTGCATCAAAACTAAAACGTTTTTTTGGCCCGTCGAATCATGCCCAATCAAGGAAAACGTCATGAACATTACCAAGTGTCACATGGACATCTTTGATAATGTTATACTAAAAGTGCGGTGGTATACATTCCTGGGTTGTTAACCCGTTGAATACGATTCTGAGTCAATGCCAAGGCATTAAACACTTTATTGGTAAGTCTTACTTAATCCTAGGAACCAACGAAAGGTAATATTCACATGAGTGTTTTGTGTCAACTAACACTCACTGTGTATGCCATACAAATAAACAAGAAACAGCAGTTTGAACACAAAAGTAAGACCAAAAACTGAAATGGCTGGTATCTACACAGTAAAAATCTTTAACGAGATTATGAGGATTTTGTTAACAAATTGAACTTATGACAAAGAACAATTAGGATTTAGCCGGTGTTTTACCATCTAATGTTTGAATAGTTTGATAAAGTGTTGGGCGACGATCTCGGTATAATCCCCATGCTTGGCGCTGAAGTTCTATATGATCAAGATCAAACTCATGTATTAACACACCTTCGGTTATACGATCTGCCTCGGTTGTTTTTGCACCTGTTTCATCAGTGATAAAAGAGGAACCATAAAAAGTTATTGATAAATCACGATATTTTGCACTTTCAGTACCGATACGGTTAGAGGCAATGACAGGCGTTTGGTTCGCGGCAGCATGGCCTTGCATTACACGTTGCCAATGAGGTTGGCTGTCTAGTTGAGGTTGGCTTGGTTCGCTACCAATTGCTGTTGGAAAGAACAAAATTTCTGCGCCTTGTAGTGCCATATTACGTGCTGTTTCCGGAAACCACTGATCCCAGCAAATCCCCACGCCGATTTTTGCGTAGTTTGTATTCCACACCTTGAAGCCAGTATCACCAGGGCTAAAGTAGTATTTTTCTAGGTAACCATCACTATTTGGAATGTGTGTTTTACGATAAGTGCCCATTAGACTGCCATCAGCATTAATTATAGCGACTGTATTGTAACGAACGTTACCGGCTTTTTCAAACCAGCTAAATGGTAATACCACTTCTAACTCTTTTGCAAGCATAGAAAAGCGTTTGAACGTAGTGTTTTCTTCTAGTGTGGTCGCCAGAGCGTGGAAAGTCTCGTTGATTTCGATACAAAAGTAGGGTGTTTCGAAAAGTTCTTGCAGTAAAATGATTTGCGCGTCTTGCTTTGCAGCTTGTCTTACCAAAGATTCAGCTTTATCTAAATTTTCTTCGATGTTCCAAGAACAAGTCATTTGAGTGGCGGCAACGGTTACTTTTCTCATAGTGATTGTCTCTTTGTCAATGTGTTCTTTTAAGATGGTTGATAGATTAAATAGTTATTAGTCAAAGTGCTATTTTATTTAGAATTCATTTTGTGAAATTTGTATAACGGTATTCTAGTTTTACTTTTAATTAGGTTATGATGAGAATGTGACATTTTGTTTTTAGTATGAGAGATTTCGATAGCTTATGGATATGAGCTAGCTTTGTTTTCTGGTGGTGCTAGATTTGAGAGAAGTTTGCTTCATTCTGTCGATGGATGCTAGGACTTTTTAGATAGGTGTATTGGATTATGTTGAATCTCATGTTCTGCCACAGTTAGCGAGTCGATTTGAAAAAGAAGTACTTAATATTCGTATTAGATTGATATTTTGTTAGAAAATTTACGAATGGAAGGTGTTGAAAAAGGTCAATTGTATTTTTTTTAGAGGTTGGACCTGTAGATGCATATTAGGTTTTGGGGTTAGTGCTGATGATTATGTGTTTAAACTCGCCAAACATTGTGTTTTACTCACTCGTGTTTAATCTCTATTGCACATCCGTAGCACACACGATGTAGATTTATTGGCAGATATCGACGATAAATAGGTACAAAAATTAAAGTTTAAGCTACTTGTTATTGACTTTTTCCCATGATGCATGAGAGGGTAATACGTAAGTAAAGTATGATTGTTAGCTTGTGCTGTTAGCTTATCATTCATTTAAAAAAATTTAGTCGTTGATTCTGGTTGATTCTGTTTGTTTTCACTGATGATTTTCCCTAAATCCAGTAGTTTGAGATAGTAATGTTTTAACTCTACAGAAGATAAATCTTAAGAATAAGTAAGAAAATGCCTTGTTGATGTACGAAACTTCCTGATAATAGTTTAAAAGAGTGTGGAATCAATCGGTTTAATATACTCAGGTAAGTAAGTTAAAGAGGCAATTTACATTCGAAAGTGAAGAGGTAAAATACCCTGAGGGGAGTTGTAAATAGATATTTAAATATAGTAGGATGAGGCAGAACAATTGATAATTGCAGTTGGGTCTTTTGTTTTTGTTGTGAGCAGGCTTAATATATTGGGGATTTTACTATGAATACAACAATCGATAAAATCAAGGAGCAAATTGAAAGCAATGATATTTTGCTTTACATGAAAGGCAACCCTCGTGCACCACAATGTGGTTTTTCTTCTCGGGCTGTTCAGGCCTTGATGTCTTGTGGTGAGCGTTTCGCCTTTGTAAATATTTTAGATAATCCAGATATTCGTACAGAATTACCAAAGTATGCAAATTGGCCAACGTTTCCACAATTGTGGGCAAAAGGTGAGCTAGTTGGTGGCTGTGATATCATCGTAGAAATGGCAGAAAATGGTGAACTAAAGACCTTGATCGAAAATGCTGTTGGTAAAAAGCAAGAATGAGCAAGAGTTGGCCTTTATTTAGGAGAGGCTGATTTCATTGATGTTAAATGGTTGTATATGAGAGAGGAGTTTGTACAATGTCTGTTTTAGTTGGTAAAAAAGCATTGGATTTTACGGCCCCAGCCGTGTTGGCTGGTGGTCAAATTGTCGATTCTTTTAATCTAGCAGAAACAATCGAAGGAAAATATGCGATCGTATTTTTCTACCCGTTGGATTTTACCTTTGTTTGTCCTTCTGAAATCATTGCTTTATCTCATCGTATGGAAAAATTCCGTGAGATGGGTGTGGAAGTTATTGGTGTATCTATCGATTCTCATTTTACTCATAATGCCTGGCGTAATACCCCAATAGAAGAAGGTGGTATTGGTCTTGTTGAGTTCGCACTTGTTGGTGATATGAACCACGCTATCGCTAGAGCCTATGGCATTGAGTCTGATGGTGGTGATTCGTACTACCCAGAAGGTGTTGCTATGCGTGCATCTTTCGTTATTGACAAAAAAAAGATCGTTCGTTCACAAATTGTAAACGATGAGCCTATTGGCCGTAACATGGATGAGTTGATTCGTATTATTGATGCGCTTCAATTTTTTGAAGAGCATGGTCAAGTCTGCCCAGCAGGATGGAATAAAGGTGATAAAGGTATGATAAATACACCAGAGGGTGTTGTTTCTTATTTGTCTCAAAGCAGCAAAGATTTATAATTTATCAGTAATTTTTTTTGGTACACTGAAAATGTTTGGTAATGCTTGCAGTAGTAATTAAGTGCTGGTAGTAGTTGCTGTGGATACTAAGGTGAGAGGCCAACTTCACCTACAACATATAAGTAGAACAGTATCAATAAAGGTAGAGATTGATCCAATAGGAACTAATGGAGTCAACTTAAGTGTCTAGGGTCGGTCATTGTTTTTTACATCATGGATTAAAGTATCGTGAGAAAATTAACGAGTAAGCGGTTAGTTATATGATCACCTGGATAATAAAGTGATTCTCCAAATCAGAACCGTTTCTGAGGTAGGTATTCACTTTCCAGAATGATCATCAATATATATTAGAAGGCAGGCATTCCGTTTTGGTAGAAGCTAGTCCTATGTGCGCTTCTGCAATCAAGAAGTATTTTAAAGGTGTCATACTGACCTGTAATAAGATCATCATTTTTGATTTTGAGGGTCATGTTGGTTTATTCGAAAAAGGCCCTTCAACGTTTATTGATACTTTACTCTCTTCACCTCATTATATAACAAATGATGATACGGATGTTGAAATAGAGATCCCTTCTAAAGAAGAGTCCGTAAAATTTCCGCCTATCGACGAAGAAATGATTGATATTGAAGGAGCTGATTGGTTTGTAATAAAAATATAAAAAGTAGGCAATATGTGATGTTGGTCGAAACACGTTGTGGCTTATATGTAAATCCATATTTATATTACGTAAAACGTTGGATGGAAAAAATGGATATCAATTACTAAAAAACCAGGTCCGATTCAATTGATGTGAGTTGTGAATCTGTTGAGGTAACAGAATGCGCAAAACTTTATCTTATTATAATAGATGGGTTAATCATATTGAGTATAAAAAAAACTTGCAAAATATTTTAATAAAAGTGAGTCGAAATTTGTTTCATGCTCATACGCAGTTATTTGCTCTAGGAAATTATATATGTCTATGTAGTCAGCACTATCTATATTTGATAGGTTCAGGTATTTTTTTTCTTTTTGACAAGTTATCGATCAACAGAATATTTTTTTTGATACCTTTTTTGTTCAACACTTGAATAATATTGCTGTTGCTAAATCTAGCAACACTTATGATGGTATCACATAATATACTTCTTAATTGTAAAAGGTTTAAATAAAGTTTGTTTCAATAAGCTGATTGATTTGTGTTAAATAGTTTATTGTGAACACTCAAAGCCATTATTTGATTGGGCCCATGTTATTACTTCCGCAAGACTTAGAAAAATGTGATAGCTACTGGTTCCTGGTAAAGGAAAATCTTTTGCTTGATTTTTTTCGTCTAAATACTCATTCCAACGACCATTGTCTAAAAAGTAATGATTTTTCATAAATAATAGCGTGTTTTCTAATCTGTCTAATTTTTCTTTTTTACCAATTGGTATGACGGTAATAGCTTTTAAATATTCGGTTATCGGCCAGATACGTTTTTCTTTGTCCAGTTCTTGGTAATTGTTGCCATCTATTTGGTTGTAAATACCACCATTATTTGCCATTCCGTGATGAGTTGCTGTTAACCATAGTTGCTTGGCAAAATCGGTATAATCTGAATTAGGAAGGATATTATTGGCTTGATAAAGCAGCCATACCCATTCGAAATGATGCCCTGGTTCTACACGATTACCTATTTTCGGATCTGCTAGCCAATTCTCAGTGAAAAATTCACGTAGTGTTTTTGTTGTTTGGTCGTAAAAATGCTTAAGTGCTAAGTCCAATAGAGATTGAATTGTACCTTTGTAAAATACATCGCCAGTTACATTAAAAGCAGCAATATAACCTTCTAATAAATGCATATGTGAATTTTGTCGGCGAGTTTGATTTACATTTATAGGATAGACTTCGTAAAATCCACCTGTTTTTGCTATCATATTTTCTTGAAGAAATTGATGTGTTTGTTTTATGTAAAGCAAAGCACGTTTATCTTTTGTTAGTTTATAGTAATAACTAAAAGACAATAAAACAAAGGCTAGGTTGTAGGTATCAGATTGCGTGTTTTTGATAGACAAATCATCATTTAAGGAGAAAATCCAGCGGTTGTCCATAAAGTAGTGAGTGGTGATGAAATCAAATAAAGGTGTTAGTGTATTTCGCCATTTCAGGATGTTTTTAAACTGACAAGCATGGCTAAAGGTATAGAGTTGACGACATTGAGTTAATAGACGAAGGTGACCTGTCTTATTTCTCGTCCAATCAAGATTTATACTCTCGTAGCTAAATCCTTGTTTGGTATCCAGTCCTTTAGATACCCAGTTTGCGAGTAACTTATCAAAGAGAAAAGACTGACAAGAAAAAAGTGCAGAATTAAGCATGGTGTGAACCGCATTATTTTGTATGGTTTAGGTATGTCCAATTTATTGGAGTAGTATGATAGGATTAGCTCTTTAGAAAAGCGATTATTATGTGCCTATGAATTCTTCATATCTAAATTTCAACAACAAACACATCCTCGTTGTGGGAGATGTGATGTTGGATCGCTACTGGCATGGTGGTACATCACGTATTTCTCCGGAAGCACCAGTACAAGTGGTAAAGATTTCCAATATTGAAGATCGACCAGGTGGTGCAGCAAACGTGGCGCTTGGATTAGCAAAATTAGGAGTTTCGGTTACTTTAGTTGGTGTGGTTGGAGAAGATGAAAATGCCGAGGCATTATTGCATTCTTTAAAAGAGGCGGGTGTGATTTGTCGTTTTATTCGGTCAGATACCTTGCCAACGATTACCAAATTAAGAGTAATAAGTTGTCATCAACAGCTTGTTCGTTTGGATTTTGAAGAGTTTGAAAACAGTCTTTCTCAAAATGAAGCCTTAGTAGAGGTCGTGGAAGCATGTTTGCCGAACTGCGATGCCGTGATTTTTTCAGATTACGCAAAAGGATGTTTAGCCGACATACAATCTTTAATCAAATTGTCCAATGCGGCGAACGTTCCTAGTTTTGTTGATCCTAAAGGTATGGATTTTTCTATTTACCAAGGAGCGACTCTTGTAAAACCGAATTTACTTGAATTTGAAAGTATTGTTGGTAAATGTGGTTCTGTTAAAGTGTTGGAAGAAAAAGGCAAAGTGCTAAGAAAACAGTTTGGTTGGAAAGCTTTGCTGGTAACCCGTGGTGAAGAGGGTCTGATTCTCTTAAGTGAAGATAAACCACCTTTTTTATTAGTGACTGCTGCTAAGGAAGTATTCGATGTTACTGGTGCGGGTGATACCGTTGTTGCAGTTTTAACGGCTATTTATGTTACTAGTAAATGCTTTATTAACGCGGTTAAATATGCTAATCAAGCGGCTGGATATGTTGTTGGTAAACTGGGTACAACATCCATTAGTGCTGAGCGTCTTGATGCGATTATGTTTCAGCGTTATCGTGCAACGAATTTTGGTATACTTTCGCCTGAGAAGTTGTTTGAACAAATCAAATTAGCACAAATGAATTGTGAAAAGGTTATTTTTACTAATGGTTGTTTTGAGATTCTGCATCCGGGTCATATAGCTTATATGAAACAAGCAAAAGCACTTGGTGATCGTTTGATTGTCGCAGTGAATACTGATGCGTCGGTAAAGCATTTAAAAGGTGAGAATCGACCTGTTACTGATCTAATACATCGTATGGCTGTACTAGAAGGTTTAGGTTTTATCGATTGGGTAACTTGGTTTGATGAAGATACACCATTACAATTGATCGAAATGTTTACTCCTGATGTGCTTGTTAAAGGTGGTGATTATACGATTGAAAATATTGTTGGTGCTCAACATGTTATTGATCATGGAGGAGAAGTAAAAGTACTTACCTTTGTGGATGGTTATTCAACAACGTCTATTATTAAAAAGGCAAATCTTTAATGCAAATAAACTCGAGAGTAACAGATGATAGTAAAACGTCGTTGTCTGGAGTGACACTCTATTTTAGGCTGATGAGCTATGTTTTACCATCCATGTTTTGTTTTCTATTAAGTGTATTTGGCTATGTTCTTTATTCTTCAATGCAGCCAGCATTAGCTGTTTTATTGAAACACATTGTTGATGTGGTTTCAAATGGAAAAGTGGTGGAAAGTCGTTCACTTATGTCGATGGCAATCCCTGGTGTATTTTTGGTTCGCGGCCTTGGCATCTTTTTTGGTAGCTATGGCATGGCCAAAGTGTCAAATAATGTGGTATTTGATTTGCGTACCAACATGTTCAATAAAATGATGACTTTACCCTCTAGTTATTTTAATAAAATGTCAAATGGGCGATTATTAGCCAAGTTGACTTATGATACAGAGCAAGTGACCGACTCTGTTGCCCAAGCTGCTCAGGTGATTCTCCGTGAAGGCTTTACTGTAATGGGTTTATTGAGCTATATGTTTTATACTAACTGGCGACTTTCTTTGGTATTTATTTTTGTTATTCCTTTTATTGCTGTTGTTGTACGCTATGCATCAAGTCGTTTTCGTAAATTAAGTCTTAACATTCAAAATGCTATGGGAGGCGTGACAGATGTCGCATTAGAGGCTATCAAAGGACATGAGATCGTTAAGATTTTTGATGGTGTTACCCACGAAAAGCAGCGTTTTCTTGGTGTCGTTCATGAAAATCGTTGTTCTCAACTAAAAATGAAATTAACTGAGTCCCTAAATGTGCCCATTATTCAATTTTTGATTGCTGTAGTCTTGGCTTTACTGATTTGGCTAGCATTGAATCCAGCAATTTCGTCTACTATGACATCAGGGGATTTTGTTGCTTTTATTGGTGCTGCGGGGATGTTGACTCGACCAATGCGTGAATTGACGTCAGTGAATAGCATTTTGCAAAAAGGAATTGAGGCAGCACAGAGTATTTTTACTTTTCTGGATCAAGACGGTGAAGTGGATAAAGGGACTAAATCTGTAGCACGTATGAAAGGTGAAATCGAATGGCGTGATTTGTCTTTTCATTATGCTGGCACGGATAAAAACACACTGAACAACATTACTTTATCATTGCCTGCTGGTAAAAAATTGGCTTTGGTTGGGCATTCAGGTAGTGGTAAATCCACTTTAGCTAATTTGATTCCCCGTTTTTATGATGTTGAGGGTGAGTGTTTGTTTCTTGACGGGGAAAATATTAATGATTACCAACTTGATAATTTACGTAAAAATATTGCTTTTGTTAATCAGCAGGTTGTGCTCTTCAATGGCACAATTCAAGAAAATATTGCTTATGGTAGTTTAAAAGGTGTTCCTGAGGAAGAAGTGATTGAAGCGGCTAAGGCCGCTAATGCATGGGAATTTATTCAAGAGTTAGAGTTTGGTCTTAAAACAATAGTAGGTGAAAATGGTGTTTTGTTGTCTGGTGGTCAACGTCAACGTGTTGCGATTGCTCGTGCGATTTTAAAGAATGCGCCTATTTTAATTTTTGACGAAGCGACATCGTCTTTGGATACAGAGTCCGAGCGTTTCATCCAGAAAGCACTTGATACATTGATGGAAAACCGTACTACTATTGCGATCGCTCATCGTCTTTCTACCATAGAACATGCAGATATCATTGCGGTTATTGATCATGGTGAAATTGTAGAAAAAGGATCCCATGCTGAGTTATTAGCGTTAAATGGTGCTTACGCCAAATTATACAATCAACAATTTATTGAGCCTAAGGCGATAGAATCTAAGCTGAGTGTTCAGTAGTTATGTGGTTATATCGTCTACTGTTATTGGTGGCAACACCTTTGATTTTAATTAGAATGCGACTTTTCAAAAAAAGTGATAGACGTTATCGAGTTAAAGAAGCGCTGGGTTTTTGGAAGTCGACTAAAGCGGATCTTTGGATTCATTGTGCTTCAGTAGGTGAGGTGTTGGCAGTGCGTTCTTTGGTGACTCAGTGGCAAGAAAAATATCCAACAAAATTTTTACTGATTACGACGATGACGCCAACAGGAGCGCAACAAGTGGGAAAAGTATTCCCTCTTGCCCAACATCGCTATTTACCTATGGATTGGCGTTATGCGGTCAAGCTTGTGTTCAAAAGATTGGATTGTAAGCAGTTGATAATTGTTGAAATGGAGCTTTGGCCGAATTTGCTGATTCAGGCAAAAAAGTGTGGTGTTGCGGTAAGTATTATTAATGCACGCATGAGTGAGCGATCATTTCGTCGTTATAAAAGATTGTCTATTATTTCTAAGCCACTCATGCGATTGCCTGATGCGTTCCTTACCCATGCTCAAGCTGATGCAGATCGTTTTGTTTCATTAGGAGCAAAACAAGTTCAAGTAACGGGGAGTATCAAATTTGATTTAGCGGTGTCGGAAGAGGTTTTCGTTGATAATTGGTATGCGAAAATGACCAGTTCTTTTGTCTGGGTTGCAGGTAGTACTCATAAAGGTGAAGATGAGATTCTATTAAGAGTTCATCGTCGGTTGATGGATAAAATACCAGATGCTCTTTTGGTCATTGTTCCTCGACACCCAGAACGTTTTGCATTTACCTATGAACTAGCACAAGCGGATTTTGATAAAGTGACTTTTAAAAGCGCTATTACACTACCACAATGGACAAACTTCAATGTCATTGTGGGTGATACTATGGGGGAGTTGATGCATTACTATCATGCTTCTGATTTGGCTTTTGTCGGTGGAAGTTTGATTCGTCGTGGTGGCCATAATCCAATTGAGCCTGCTTTACTAGGTAAATCAATTTTAGTAGGGCCGCACACTTTTAATTTTGCAGATATTACCGATCGACTTATAAAAGCTGATGGTGCAATTCGCTGTCGAGATGAAGCACGATTGGCAGAAGTTGTTGTTTCATTATCTGGAAAAGCAGGTCAGCGTCGCTGTCTTGGTCAGGCTGCTTTGCGTTTCGCGCAGCAAAACCAAGGTGCTGTTATCCGGGTTCTTTCAGAAATAGATCTTCATTGATCGAATTTTACATATGTACCCATATTATCTCATGAGTTGTTGTGTGATGATTTTGTTATTTATACTGATAGGCAAACTAAATCTATTGAATCTGATCGAGAGCATGTTAGCGTAGAGATTGGGATAGCAAGTGAAATTTGCCTTTTCATTTCCTTATGCCGCTCATTTTTTAGGAATGATATTATGAAAAAAATGTTTATTTTAGCCACTGTTGTGACCAGTGCTTTATCGATTTTTTCAATGCCCTCGTTAGCACAAACACTCAACGTTTACACCTACGATTCTTTTGTATCAAAATGGGGTCCTGGTCCTGATGTAAAAGCTAATTTTGAAAAACAGTGCGACTGTACCCTGAATTTTGTATCACTAGACTCATCTTTTGGTATATTGTCTCGAGTACAACTGGAAGGTAATAACTCCAATGCTGACGTTATTCTCGGGTTAGATTTAAATCTAATGAAAAAAACTGAGAATATTGGTGTTTTAGCTAAATCTGAGGTGGATACCAGCAAAGTTACTATTCCTGGTGGTTGGAAAGACCCCATTTTTGTGCCTTTTGATCAATCGTATTTTGCTTTTATTTATAATTCCGATAATTTGAAAAGACCCCCAACTAGTTTAAAAGACGTTGTTGATAATCAACGTTTACGAGTGATTTATGAAGATCCAAGAACCAATACACTTGGGTTAGGTTTGTTGTTGTGGATGAAGTCTGTTTATGGTGATAAGGCCTTAGATGCTTGGTCTAAACTAGCACAACATACTGTGACAGTGAGTAAAAATTGGTCGGATGCTTATGGTTTATTTTTGAAAGGTGAGTCTGATTTGGTGTTCAGTTATACCACATCACCTGTCTATCACATTATGGAAGAAGGTGTGATAAAATACAAAGCAGCACCTGCGAATGAAGGTTATTATTCTCAGGTAGAAGTTGCCGCGATGATGAAAAAAGCACCACATCCAAAACTTGCTAAAGAGTTTATGGCCTTTTTGCTTAGGCCAGGTTTTCAATCTACAATCTTGACTGGTAATTGGATGTTACCTGTAACTAAGTTGTTGACACCGATTCCAAAAGCATTTAGGGAAATAGAAAGGCCGACTAAGGTATTGACGTTATCCGCTACTGAAGTCGATAAAAATCGTACTGTTTGGGTTAATGAGTGGCTTGAAGCTACCACCCGCTAATGTCCAATCGTTTGATTCGTGTTAAAACACTATTGAGGTTAACACCTGCTTTTTTGGGTGTTCTTCTTTTTACTATGATTGAAGCTGTTAGTTTATTTTCTTTTTTACGCTTTAGCCATCTTTCTGATTGGATTGTTTATCTTAATGATATGTATTTATGGCGTATTATTCGCTTTTCTCTTTGGCAGGCTTCATTGAGCAGTTTTTTGAGTATTGTTGTTGCGCTCCCCGTTGTTTCTTGCTTAACACACCGACAATTTAAAGGTCGGGATGTCTTGTTACAGTTGTTTTCTGTATCTATGGTGGTACCGACGGTCGTCGGTATTTTGGGCGTTGTGGTTGTTTATGGTCGAGCTGGTTGGCTCAATGCTTGGTTTGGAATTGATGTGCCTTTATATGGTATTTTGGGAATTTTGTTAGCCCACATTTTTTTTAATATGCCGCTTGCCGTTCGCTTATTATTGCAAAGCTATTCTTTAGTGCCATCGGGACAATGGCGTTTGGCTTCTCAATTAGGTTTTTCGCGTCGGGTAGTTTTTTGTTTGATAGAATGGTCTTACATAAAAAAGGCATTGCCTGGTGTTTTTGTGTTGATTTTTATGTTATGCTTTTCTAGCTTTTCTGTCGTATTAACTTTAGGCGGTGGTCCTAAATCTAGTACTCTAGAAGTCTTGATTTATGAAGCGTTACGCTTTGATTTCAATTTCGATAGGGCGGGTTTCCTATCTTTGTTACAGATTTTCATTTGTACCTTTATTGCGATTTCTGTGTATAAATTTTCATCTGCGAATCGACAAGATGTTAGTTTGTTAGGACGTCATGAATATTCACTAAAAGATACCATAACCACACGTGTTTTTGATTTTCTCATCATGACTTGTGTCTTATTGTTTTTTATTCTACCTTTCATTGCAATTTTTAATCCTATTTTTTCTCTGGCTTTTCTGCACACTTTGGTTGCCAAGGCAACATGGCAAGCTGCTTGGGTGTCATTGGAAATTGCTATGCCTGCTGCCGTGTTGAGTTTGTTGTTCGGTGTAAGTTTTTCTGTTTTAGCTTGTTCTGCGATGGAACGAGTTCACCTCGCGTCTTTGCCTAGTAAACTTGAACATCTAGGTGGTATGATTTTAATGGTTCCAGGGCTTGTATTAGCAACTGGACTATTTCTAGAGCTTAGAAGCTTTGGTGGTGTGCAATCAGGTTATTGGGTTGTTGTTTGGGTGAATTCGGTAATGGCGTTACCCTTTGTATTGCGCGCTTTGATGCCGGTGTTGTATCAGCAAGAAAAACGATTTCGTCATGTCTATTTGAGTTTAGGCATCCATTCCATTGATCGTTTGAAAATTGAATGGCCGCTGATTCGTAAAAGTGTCTCACAAGCATTTGGTTACGCTTTGTTGCTTTCACTTGGTGATATGGGAGTGATTGCTTTGTTTGGTGATCAAGATTTAGTATCTTTGCCTTTGTATTTGTTTCAACTCATTGGTTCGTATCGATTACAGGAAAGCTCTTGTATTGCCGTGATTTTAATTTCTCTTTGCCTATTGCTTTTTTATCTTTCGACACGTTTTATTGGTGGAAAGTTTGATGTTGGAAATTGATCTAAATTATGACTGGGAAGATTTTAGTGCGTCGTATCAGACATCTATTTTGCCTGGTATGACGACGTTGTTGGGTGGAAGTGGTGAAGGGAAAAGTACATTTTTGCACTTGCTGGGTGGTTTTATTCAGGGACAAGGTTTTGTCTTGTTTCAAGATAAAGCTATAGAGAGATTACCACCTTATGAACGGCCTATATCGACCTTATTTCAGAGCGACAATTTGTTTCCTCAACTAACTGTTTGGCAAAATGTTGCCGTGGGTATTGCACCTTCTTTGTCGTTAACTGTAGAACAAAAAGAGAAAGTAAATTGGGCGCTACAACAAACGAGTATAACGGAAAAGACCCAAAAATTTCCACAATCGTTATCTGGTGGTCAGGCGCAAAGAGTTGCGATAGCAAGAGTGTTGGTTCGTGAGAAGCCAATACTTTTACTAGACGAGCCTTTTGGTGCTCTTGATCCTTCCTTACGAGAAGAAATGCTAGTTTTGGTGGATGATGTAACAACACGTTTTGGTTTGACGACTTTGTTGGTATCACATGTGCCCAGTGAAGCGGCTTTTTTGGGAGGACGTGTTATGTTGATTGAAAAAGGTCAAATTGCTTTTCATGAAAAAATTAAAACATTGTCGTCAGATGATATTCCTGAGGCCTTTCTTCGTTATTTTGGTAGAATAGGTCTTTAGCTAATGGTGGAAGCCTCTTAATGTATTTATCGGAATATAGAGGTATAGAGTGCAATTAGTACAGAATGAAAGTGATTTGCTAAAAAAGGTTGTTTAAATTGAGTAACAACTTCAAAGAAGACTAAAGAACTTATAAACAGAATATCTTATACACAGTAATCTTATTTTTCTGAAGAAATGACTATGTCATGGTAGAGAAAATTAATGTAAGAGGGTCAATAAATGTATTCCAATATGGAGTGTGTTTATCGAGTGGTGATGTATTTAAGTTGTGATTTACACGAATTCTTGACTTCTTTTTTCTAGTGTGATGCTGCCTAAATTGGTATGTCGTATCGGTTTTATCTTACGGATGAACAGGCTAACTCCGTGGCTTGTTGTGTCCACTTTTGTTTATAAAAGCGTTCGATGGTATTGTCATCCCAACGTAGTAGATAAAGCCAGTCGTTATCCACCAATTGTCTAACGATTAGATGCTTAGAGACGATATATTCAAGAGCTTTTCGAGGAGCTGTAACGTAAACAGCAAGTCTCACCGGTGTGTGAGTCCACTGGTCTCCATCATGGATGGATTGCATAGGTAAGCCGATACGTAGATCGCCCTCATTGCCTTCGAAAATGCCGATTTTTCCGCCAACAGCGTTATGTAAAACCTTGTTGCCACTACCAAATTTGAAATTGTCAGTTACCGACAGATTGTATTGCATATTGATCCAGTGGGCCACTAGCATAGGTGCGGTTAGTAAGCGTTCCAAGATGGTAAAGTTGGGATCGTTCTGTATATTGTAGTCATGTAAAAAACTTCTCCCTTGAAAGTCCATATGTCGTGTTTTGTTTCGTGGTGCAATAACAAAGGAGTGGTTATTTGCTAAGCCCCATTCCGGAATGACTTGTGACCAATCGTTCGACCGTTTGATAAAGGCGTTGAAGCGATCTTGATCCGAAAGATTGAGGAGGGAAGAATCTAGTTTTACAGCACGTTCTTTTTGACTAAGGTAAGTCGCTTTTGTGAACCAGTCTATTAGCATGTTGTCTGGTTTGTAATCATAGCAAGTTAGTTGATCTGTGGTTGTATTGTGTAGTGCGCCAACAAATTGGGTAGTGCTGGGGATGTTGGCACCCATATTGTTGAGTATTAAACGTACTTTTGTGTCATTCAATAAAGCTGCTAGTACTTTGACGTTTATTTCACTACTTTGACCACCACACGCACCACATTCTAGTCCCGCTGCGTGGAGGTTGTTGTTGGTATTGCTAGCGTGACCCACTAATAGTACGATAGGTACGTATTGTTTAAGACCAATAGTGTCTAAAATGCTTTTAGCTAAGTTAGCTTTGTCTTGATCTGTTAAAGAAACACCATTTTGAGTCAATTGCCATTGAGTATAGGGTGCTAAGCGACTAGCAGGATGTACTTCACGTTTTGGGAATAGGGTTTGCTTGAATATTTTAAACGCATACCACCAGCCCATCGATTCTACCATTGAGAAAGTAGCTGGTGCGGTATTTCCCCAATGATGCCATCGAGCTTTTTTTTGTTCATGATGGACATGTATTTCATCGTTATCACACTCTGTTACTGTGATGCTAGCTGTTAATAGTCCTGGCAATTGAGGCCTAGAAAATTGGGTTCCTTTGGCTTGATATTCGATTGGTAGACCAAAGAAGCCGGCAAAGCCTAGGGTTTGGATTTTGTCAGATTGTTTTTCTAGGGCGCGACGAAATACTTCGGAACGAACATCAATGCAAAAAATGGCTTGCAGTTCAGGAGATTCAATTGGTCCTCTGGTATTTTTCGACGTGAGCAATGTTTTATGGAATGATGCTTGTTCGCTGTACTCTAATGCCAAAGCCCAGATTTGCAATACTAAAAGCGCTTCATTGTGGATAGACAGTAGAGTATCGATATTTTGTTTTTGAGGTCCCCATTTGCTGTTTATTTTTTCTAGTACAGCGGGAGATGAGTGTTTTAGGTAACGCCAAATGACCAGTTCCCATGCCATTTTTATGGTGAGAAGGGCTTTTACATGATTTTCTTCGGTTTTGTTTTTCTCTTTATTTATGCTTTTACTTGTGATTGAAGTTGGCCAATTTAAATAGGCTAAATAGCTGCTCCAACCGTTTATATCCAATAAAAGTGCGCGAGCATAAAAAGACAGGGAGGCATCGTCCAAGTTGAGTTCTTCAATAGCTTGAGCGATGAGTTCGTCTTCATTACTTGGAAGGTTATGGAAAAAATTTGTTAGGAGGGATTCTCCCATGATAATACTTAATCCTCTATCTTTTGTGACAATTTCTAGCCAATGCGCATAAAGACCAATACCATCGGTATCTTGTAGTCCTAGTGTTGGGCTTTGTTTTTGATAGTGTGCTGCGCAAAACTGGCTTACTTGATGGATAATTTCATCGTGCCAAGATATTTTAGTTAATAGGTGTTGTTGGTCTGCTAAATCGGCGATGTTTTGCCATGGTTCTGGAGTGTTTTGTGTTTGACTTAATAGCCCAAACAAGTGATCTAGTGTGTCAAGACCATAATGTGCTGCTGCTTTTTCTAATGTATTTTTATGGATACGACCTTCATTAAACCATGTTAGGTAGGTTTCTAAGGGAAGTTGAGTTTTAATGTTCGCCATAGCGGACAATTGTGTAGCTACTGTATCGAATGGCTTATCAACGAGAGGCCATAAGGGATTTACTGCGATTAGTTTGTCAAGTGGCCAGCTGGGTGCAATGCTGCTTGCTGCATCGATTAAAATATTGTGTTGTTGTGTTGTTAAAGTAGGACTGTTTTGAATTGTGGTCTTCATATACTTTTCTAGTTTTTGGTCGACAAATTAAGAATAGTGGACTTTGTTTGTTGGTCTTTGGTTCTAGCTGGCAATGCTACAGGCCAAATTTTAAGCACAATACGAGTAAACCACTCATCTAAATAGAGGCCAGCAAATAGGTTAATCGATAAACGACGAACCGTAGACCAATGGACTTGATAGTGCAATAAAGCATTGAGTACAAATAATGTGGAAAATAAAATCATGGTCCAGATATCTGAAGGAGAAAATGCTTCAACACGTCCTATGTCTGAGATAGAAAAGGCAATACTGATTGTTTTCTTCAAAGTGGCGTATATCACGCATAGCAATATGCCTGTAGTAATCGTATAAATGACTGATGGAGCATGTTCTGAGTCACGCCATTGAATAATGAGGAGGCTAAGAGCTAAGGAAAATAGCCACCAGACACTGAATGCCCCGGTTATACTAAATAGGGTTTTGACCGCGATGACACAAGCGGTGCTGATAGTGATGACAAGGAGCCATTCCTGTCCAGTAGGTGTTTCTTTTTTGATTGTTCTTTTGACTAAAGTATTAGAAAGACTTAGACGTAAATAGTCGTTTACCGCGTTGCCCGAATTTAAAAAAGAATAGGCTTTATAAAAAGAATGGGTTAGCAAATGTAGTAGTACTAGTTCGTATAAACCCAGTGCAAATTCAAGTAACATGAGCCCCATTTGTGCACTGGTAGACCAAGCAAGGCGCACTTTTATACTGATGCGAGTAGTCATAACTAAGGCACACGCAATCGTAGAAAAGCCAGCCACAAGAAGTAGTAGCCAAATCGCCGTTGAGTTTTTCGCTACTAACGGCGTAAACAAAAGTAGTAAGTAACCGCCTAAATTTATAACTCCCGCATGTAATAATGCGCTTACTGGGGTTGGTGATTCTACGACTTGTATTAGCCAGCCGTGAAAAGGTAGTTGAGCGCATTTGATTAAAGCAGCTAGTACGATTAGGACGGCAGCAATTTGGTCTTGCCAAGTAAGGTTCATTGTGGTGTCAGATTCGATGTTCAATATGTTGCTGATGTAGAGTGTGTGGTGACACTGATAAAGTAAGCAAAATGTAATAAGTAGCACCAGTTCGGCTATTCTAGCTAATAGGAACTTTTTATGTGCCGCCAAAATAGAACGTGGACGATCAGGGTAAAAAGTTAGCAAATTGTGTAGTGATAAGCTAATGCACAGCCAGCCAATCCAAAAAATAATGAGATGATTTGTCGTAACCGTGGTGGAAATTGACGCTAGGGTAAACATTAACCAGCGATAGTATTGATTGCTGTTTGCTTGACCTGCCATGTAGTTACGCGAAAAAATAGTAAGTATCCATCCCATGATAGTAACCAGACCAAGCATGATTTGGTTTAAAAATGTGTGACGAATGAGATCAGAAAATTGCCAAGCGTCTGTGAAAAAGTAGCTAACTGGAAACGTCATCAAAAATAGAACGAGTGAACCACGAATTAACCATATGGCTTTGATTGGAACAGAACTGGAACTGGTTGGATTACGACCCAAGTATAAGCCTCCGATAACAAGTACGAGAGGAATACAGATGGGTAAAAAACTTAAAGTAACTAATGACACATGTTCCTCCAAATTAATTTTTAATACGATAAAAGAAGGCTGTATTTAATTAATAAAAATATACATATTAAAACTAATTGTTTTGTTTTTCCTATGTATAAATGGGTAAAATTGTTTTCTTGTTTATTTTTCATGAGAAGATTAGTGTCGTCTAATTGATCTGATTAAATTATCGTTATTTATATTATTTTTGGTAGGTAGTGAAGAATGTGTTTAACTGAAACAACAGAAAGTTGTATATAACCCCTCAATTGGTTTTGCATGTACAAATTAAAGCAACTTAAATATGAATGAGTGTTTTTTTACTTATCTTGGCAGAATGACAAGTCAGTTTGCAGAGGAGATTGTTGCATTCGAGAGTTGAACTTGTACTACGCTCAGTATTTTCATATGTGTTGTTTTGCATACATTCCTTAATCGTGACCAGTGACGTTTTGAACGGAAGCGGATCGTAGAGGTTTCCTACTATGAGCATAATCACTTTGACAAGACCATCTTTAATCCACGATGTTCATTTTACCTTGTTTGATGATCAGACTTTGTTTGGCTAATTGTGTGTTAATTTTGGTTACTTCCTTCAGTAATCTATTCTTCTCTAGTAGATTAAGAAAATATCAAATCGCACTGTGGTTTGGAACACTTTGATTTAATCCTATGTCGACGAAGTGACGAAATAATAAGTTATGAACCGATGCTTTTTCCAATGTAGGGAGGGTTGCTAATGCTATGCTACGATTGTAACCAGGTGTTAAATGTCATCAATAGAAGTCAAGTACGTTCTTGTTGTAACCGTGAATCTCACTGAACAATAGTTCAATATAACAAGGTATGAATCTCGTTATATTCTCTAATAAACCGTTCCGATGTTCACAGTGCATTAATAAATATTTTCTATCAGTTATATTTATGCTCCATTATATCTTTTATATGGTGTTTTTAAAAATCTTATTTATTACTTATTTTAAGTTAGGAACATATTAGCTTTATTAAAAGTGAAAAAATACATTGCGTCATAATAATTGAAAAGAAATAGGATGTTGATATGAGTGAATATAAGTTTTTTAGTGAGTAGTAATTAGATGCCTAGGGATTTTTGTACCGTGTTGTGCAATGACATTAAGATGGGATGGAAATAGACGAACTAATTAAAGTTCTCTGCAGGAATAAGGATTAGAAAACGTAGGATATCAAAACCGAGTTGATGGCGTATGGATGAGTATTTTTGGCCTAATGTTTAACAAAGTGTTGGTGAATACAATTTTTGTTTGAAGATTTCTAATAAATGCCGCTATTACGTCTATAGTTCAATGGCTTGTTCCACAACGAGCGTCAGTTAAGACGTTTATGTCGGATTTTGAGATATGTAGCCCCAGTATTTTAGATAGTCATCCACAGTACAAATCGTAATATAGATCTCCCACACTTGAACGATGAACGCTCGAATTGTGTTACGACTCTATGTCATTAAAGGCGCCACTGCGTTTGGTTGAGATTCTTATTGCAAACTAACGCTTTACCCCTTTGTATTCTGTTTTTAATTTAAATAGCTACCAGGTAGTGAATACCAACGATCGTAACAGTTCGCTTTCGTGCTAGGTTTTGATTGAATAGGTGAACGGCAAGACCGTGATGGTACTGCTGTGTTTCAGCAGTAGATTTATAAGCATCTGTTTTTTAACATTTTTCGCAATTAATGAAGAAAAAACCTTTAGAAAGATCACACTTGGCCAGTCAATACCAAATATTTGTCCATCAGCTGCTTTTTTGACTCCTTATTGTTAGGATCTAGAGGAATACAGTCAACTGGACATACTTGCTGACATTGCGGCCTATCATAGTGGCCAGTACATTCTGTGCATTTAGATGGATTAATGATATAAATCTCATCACCTTGAAAAATGGCTTCGTTCGGACATTCAGGTTCACAAACATCACAGTTAATACATTCATTAGTAATGGTTAAAGACATTTTTTCTCCTAAGTAGTCAGCCGATGTATATTGATCAGATCAAAACAAGTAAGGATTATTGCTTTGCAGTGTGATAGTGCTCTTTTAAAACACGTTCTACTTCAGGATTCACAAACTGACCAAAGTCACCATTCAAAGAAGCAATTTCATGTACTAAAGTGGACGAAATATATGAATGTTTCTCTGAAGTTGTTAAGAAAATACTTTCTACATCCGGCGCAATTGCGCGATTCATGTTTGCCATCTGAAACTCATATTCAAAATCAGAGACTGCCCGCAAGCCACGTACGATAATCTTACCATTTATGGATCGAGCAAACTCAGTCGACAAATTATCAAAGCCGATAACATCAACGTTAGGCAGATGGTTTAATACCTTTTTTGTCAAAGCAATACGTAATTCATGAAACAGTACTGGACGTTTTTTAGGACTTGTTGCTACAGCAACGGTAATTTTTGTAAATAGTTTTGACGCACGCTCGACCAAATCAGTATGACCGTTTGTAATAGGGTCAAAGGTACCCGGATAAACTGCAATTGTACTCATAGCTTTTATCCAAAAATTGATTTAAAGGAAAAGTATGATCTTTTGATATTATTGGTGCCTACTTCAAATTCTCGATTAGGATCTAATCATATAGGAACACAACTTTGTACTCAATGATACGCTTCTATGACAATCTTTAATTTATCGTTTCTCAAGTAGAGTATCTTGGCTCTAAATGGCATATGGTCCTAAGAATTGTTTACACATTGAAATAGCCAAAAATAGAAAAATAGGTGATAAGTCCAAACCACCTAAAGTCGGAATAATTCGGTGACACATTCGATATAAAGGCTCTGTAATTTGCCCAATTAGCATTGTGCCTGGATGGTTTGTGCTGGGCGCAACCCAGCTTAAAACAACAGATATTAACAAGGCCCAAAGGTACAAATCCAACAAATGATAAAGTGTACCGGAAACGGTATAAATCGTATATTGAGCAAGTGTAATTATAGAGATGAGCCCTTGCATATATACAACGAATAGTACGGTTAATAATTGAATCGCTAAGGTTAATACCATACAGGCTATATCGATTTGACCAATGAAAGGAATTATTTTACGTAAAGGCAATAAAATAGGATTTGTGGCTTTTACTATTATTTGAGTAATAGGGTTGTAAAAATCGGCATGGGTAAGTTGAAGTATTAAGCGCAACAAGACAATAAAGAGGTATAAGTTTGCAATTGTCTTGATCAGAAAAATTAATGGATCTAAGGTCATTAGACGTTCCTTAATCTATGTATCTATTTTGTTAGAAAATAATTGAGCTATTTTTTGAGCGATTCATATATGCTTTACATGGCAGTATTCACTATAATTATCAGTACCCGATGCTTCAAGAGACAACAAATCCTGTTTAGTCGTTTCTTTTGGCGAGGTAACATTTTTACGCAACTGATTAATGGGTTCCTTCAGCTCAGTTGCCATATGAGTAGCACTTAACGTTGGGTATCTTCTGGCTATCAGACTGTCTGTAGTGGCATTTTTCATATCTCCGGTATTAATAAAATCTGTGGTTGGTTTCATTTCTCATCCTAGTTTTCTATCTTTCTCATTTATGACCAAAAATAATAAAGCGGTTATAACATTCAAGCATAAAAATTATGAATGGGAATAATCTCGCTCACCAAAAATAGCTGTTCCGACTCGAACCATGGTGCTACCAGAAGCAATGGCTGCAGCCAAATCTCCTGACATACCAATTGATAGTGTGTCTATCATGCTATCAGTTGCGGCTAATTCAAGATAAGCCTGAGTTAACGGTTTATAAACCTCAATTTGTGTTTGCTCATTTTTCTGAGGTGCAGGAATGGCCATCAAGCCACGTAATTGTAAATTAGGCAAATTCTTCACTAAGGTCACCATTCCAGGTAATGATTCTAAAGAAATACCTGACTTGCTGTTTTCGTCACTGATATTTACTTGAATACATACATTGAGGACAGACATCTCATTAGTTCTTTGTTCATTCAAACGGCGAGCAATTTTTTCACGATCAATAGTGTGTACCCAATTCATACTTTCGGCGATAAATTGAGATTTATTAGACTGTATAGGACCAATAAAATGCCACTCTATATCTTTAAACTCAGACAAAGCTTGATGTTTGTTTACCACTTCCTGTACATAACTCTCACCAAAAAGACGTTGGCCTGCTTGATAGGCTTTTTGAATCGCTTCTAATGGTCTGGTTTTACTTACTGCTAACAAGCGTACATCACCAGCATTTCGTTTAAACTGTTTTTCTAGTTGTTTAACTTGTTTTGTAACCTGCCACAGACTTGCTTCAATATTCATAATCACTTAATCTCCTACCAGAAGATAGTACCTTCACTAGCTCATTTAAGCGTGATATTGGTAAACTATAAAAAAACGTGGTTTAGCATTTACAACTAATCGTATTTTTACAAAACTATTATTTTAGTACTAGAACAAAAAAATCAGAAGGAACAAAACTCAGAGATAGATACATCACTAAAGATTAGTTTGTTGGAGACAAAATTTAGGTTATGCAACGCTAAGCAATTTAACGGCTATGACCTCAACATTTCCCACATTACGAATAAGAGTACTATTAACAACTAAAGTTAGTGAAGATTTTGGTGATTTTTCCGTAATGTTTTTTTGCAAATCATGAAACGTGCGTCATCTCGATTGTTGATCGCTTAGATCATATTCATTGAAAAGCACTTCATGTTGACCTCCAACGATTGTCGTTTGATTTTTGGGTAGTCGTTTATTCAAACATTCTCTGACGGTTTTAGGCCGATACTTGTATGTCAGTTTAGCTGGTTTTTGAGATGCGTAATTTCAGTGTTTTGGATAGTCATCTATGATACAAATTGTAATATGATTTTTTACATCTGAACAATGACTGCTTGAATTACTCTATGATTCCATCACATAAATAGAATGACTAAAGGTAAAGTTATTTTCAACAGTAGATATTAAATCGAAAGACTTGTTCTATAGTGCCATACTAAAAACAGAGAACTAATACCGCAGATTATTTTATTGATTAATTCTGTTAGTCACAAGCTCATTTATCGTTATGTAGTCGAAGATTAAGACAAAACCGTAAGTAATATTGGCAAGGGAAAATGGCAAAAAAAGTTTTATTCTTGATAGCGTATCAACTAATGATCGACCAGAGATTGTTGAATATCGTAAGTGGATTAGAAGATTGGGAAGCGAATATGTATTTTGCAGATCTTTGTTCATCAATGGGAAAGAATAGGGGTTAAATGAGCATTTCAATAGTGTGTTGAGACCGTACATTCTTCAAGGAAACAGATCTGCAAATCATTAATCACGAGTATGTTACTGAAGTAAAATGAAGAGCCAGTCTAAGACTAAGAAGATATCTGGGTTATAAACAGCTTGACATTATTTTAATGAGTTAAATCAGGCTACATAGGAGAGTGTCGCACTTGAGAGTTGAATTCACGATTCTCGTTAAACTAAGCATTGTGAGTTGATCGATGAAATGTAAATAATAAACATTTATGAATTAATCGTTCATTATTTATTGATAGTAAAAACGGTTAATACTTTAGAGATAGATATTTTAGCGCGTTTAACATCTTTACTTGAATAGTTGTTGTTGAAGAATACTGTTTTAGCGATTGTCGTTATCAGGGAAAATCGAGTTGTATTATTACAAAGGTAGTCAAAAAAAAATCATTTAGAAGAACGATGTAGATGATGATTAGCTTAATTGCTTCAAGCTACAAGGTAAATTTTACCGCCGTGTGTGATCTGACCTTCGTTTAAGAAAATCCGGTGTTGCAGAGTAAAATCGAATACCGAGTGGACACTGGAGAGAATAATTGTAAAACAGAGAAACGGAAAGAAGTGCTGTTATTTAATTGACACTATTTTAGTAGAATCGCTTAGGCATAGTAAGGTTGATCATTCATCATCACAACCCAGTGTTTCACATGAGCCTTAAATCCTTTTATTTTTGATTTAGGAATCGATTGAAGAGTTGGAATATCGATTGTCATTGGGTTGACAGGTTTACCATTAATGTGCAGTTCATAATGCAAGTGCGGCCCTGTTGTGTGTCCTGTATTACCTGACAAAGCAACCACCTGACCACGTTTAATGTGTTCACCTTTCCTCACCAATATCTTATTTAAATGTAAGAATCGTGTGCCATAGGGACCTAAGTTATCGATATCTAAATACTTACCTGCATATTTTTGAAATGCTACGCGAGTGACAACACCGTCTCCTGTTGCTAAAACTCTGGTATCTGAGGGCACTCCAATATCCGTTCCGTTGTGTGGAGATATACGTTTTGTTATGGGGTGACGACGAATTGGATTAAATGATGAGGTAATAGGGTAATGAATTTTAGTTGGCCATCGTAACAAGGTAGGTGTTAGACCGTTGCCGTTTTCATCGTAAAATCGACCATCAGAGTGTAAAAAAGCTTGGTATCTTTGGCCTTTTACGGTCATTTGCAGCGCTTCTAATTGAGTTTTACCAACAGGCTCTCCGTCTACATCGCCAGTTTTCAGCACTACATCAAATTGATTACCTGTACGCAAATCTTTTCTAAAATTAATACGTTCTTTGAACAAATCTCGAATAATGACAATATTCGCATCGGATAAACCAAGCTTTTTAGCTGACTGATAAAAACTGCCAATAATCTTTCCGTGTCCAGCTTCTTGGGAATAATGAATCGGTTTAGTATTTTCTTGATACGTAAATTCACGGTTGTTATGACGAACGTAAGAGATACTTTTACTAGGATCAATACGACGGGATAAGCTTTCTAGCTTATCCTCTTTATTTGTTTTGAATATTAGCGTATCACCAGAAATTAAAGGATCTAGCACTAAATACTCTTCATCAGCTTCTAAAATAGAATACATAGCCTGACGAGAAAAGCCGAGTCGTTGAAAAATACCATCTAGAGTTTCACCAGATTTAACAACATGATTGATAATATTAGGGATCACCTTGGATGTTGTGTTTTTTGTAACTGTGCAATTATTGGTAAGGAAAGAATTAAAGGTTTTGCTAGATTGTTTTTCTGATAGTTCTTTTCTTGCAATGGCTTTATTAATTGATTTATTTGGTAAATCAGGCGTCTCCAAATAAACACTTGATCCAACAAGACGTTGATAAACAAGTATAAAGAAAATAAATAAAACAACAGTTATAATAAGCCAAATTTTTGGTCCAGAAGGCTTTCGGTCAAAAAGGTGATTTTTAAGAGACATAAAACAAATCCATTAAAAAGAAAGCAGCTCTAGTAAAGTCTTTATAATTCTTTATGCTAAGGACATGTAAACTAAAGTTAGTAAAAAAAATACACAAAGTGATAAACCTATACGAAAATAAAAAACCTTCCTCGGTGCGAGTATTGCTTAATGAAAAAAAATTCTCAAATAACTTTGATTAATTTTCATTTTTTATGCTGAACGGAATAAAAATTAGCTTGTAGATAAAGATAACGGTGAGAGCATAGTCTTTTTAACATTAAAGGACTTGCACC